>Ga0116127_1000968_pt1 | contig 20247 bp, 16 predicted proteins | sample June2015DPH_16_1_FD_89731 | JGI IMG/M metagenome (GOLD analysis project Ga0116127, IMG submission 89731) | Peatland microbial communities from SPRUCE experiment site at the Marcell Experimental Forest, Minnesota, USA - June2015DPH_16_100 | ecosystem: Environmental > Terrestrial > Soil > Wetlands... | reverse complement strand
TTGCTGGCGGGCTGCCATGATCCGGAAATCTCGTATCCCGGAATTTGCGGAATGTCGGTCGGGAGCAGTCGGCGCTCAATGTCCCTGGCATCTTCGAGCTCAATCTGCTCGCGGCGCCGGCGCTCGCGCTCCGTGCGCGACCATTCCACTTGGGCATTCAGCTTGGCAACCAACTCCGCATTTTCCCAGGGCTTTTGCACGAAGTCCCGGACTCCGCGTCTCATCGTCTCAACCGCCAACGGCACAGTCCCCCAAGCGGTCATGACGATGATGGGCAGGGTGCTGTCAATCTCTCGGACTCGTGCCACCAGGTCCAGCCCCTCCTGGCCGGACGTCGTGTCGCGGGCGTAATTCAGGTCCATTAACAGCAGATCGAAGCTGCGGGCCTTCAGTGACTCTATGACCGCGTGAGGCGAGTTCACCAACTCAGTTTCATACCCTTCGTTCTTGAGCAAGAGATGAAGGGCCTCGAGAATGTCCTGCTGATCATCAACTATCAACGCGCGGGGCGCCACTGCATCCACTGTTGCCACCACAACTACCTCCCAATTCGATCATTGTCGATTTTCGATTGCCGATTGCCGATTTGCCATTCCCGCGAACGCGGGAATCCAATTCGACAAGCGAAAGCGCCCAGCATGACACCATTCGGAAGAACTGCAAACGCTTTGCCAAGCGCACGGCTCATCGTAAGTATTTGAAGACTTGGGAGTAACCGGGATCGAGCGCCTGCTTTTGGAAGGCTCCGGTGTTCGCTTCTGCGAACCCATTTCCCGAAAGCGAACACGCCCGCCGAGAAATTAGAAATCAGAAATTGGAAATCAGGAAGGGGACTCCGCTCAATGCTGCTTGCACCACCATTCTGATTTCTGCTTTCTGATTTCTGCTTTTTACCGGAACAGTCTTTCAACCTGCTCACACTGCGGGCCGCCCCTGGGGCACACTGTGCGGAACTCAGTGATCGCATTGCTGCGGTCACCAGCCCTCAGGTATGCCAGAGCCAGAGTCAAGCGAGCGGGCGCCAAGTCGGGATTTATCGCCAAGGCTTTCCGACAGGCCTGAATGGCCTTTTGAGGCTGATTCGTGCTGAGGTAGGCGGTCCCCAGTGCGTTGAAGAGCATGGGGTCGCTCGACTCGAGCGAAGCCGCCTTCTCAAGTGGTTGGATGGCCGCGTTGTAGCGGCCAGCCGTCACCAAAATGATGCCCAGTTGCTGTTGCGCCGGAGCGAAGTCCTGATTCAGCGCCACGGCCTTCTCAAAGTCGCGTTGCGCCTCGTCCATCTGGAACGCCGATTGCGCCAAAATACCAAGTTCGTAATAGGCCGCGTAGGACTGCGGATACTGACTGAGGGACACTTCCAGCCACTTTCGTGCCTCATCGGGCTTGCCCTCCTGCTTCGCCGCGTTCGCCAAACCGGCGATCGCCGGAAAGAAACTCGGATTCTGCTTCAGGCACGCCCGATATTCCCGCTCCGCGTCTCCCCATCGCTGTCGGTTCTCGGCATTTTTCCCCAGCGCGTACGAAATGTAGAAGAGCCCGGGCTCCTTGGCGCGCAGGGACTTAAGCACGGCCTCTGCTCGCGCGAACTGGCCGGTGCTGCCAAGGCGGTCAGCCTTCACGAGCGCCGCGTTGGTGGCGAGATGGTCCTTTGGGTCGGGCAGACGGTCATCCGGCGCGGAAGGCGCAGGCGCAGCGAAGGCAAGGTACCCAAGCGCCTTCAGCTTTTCCACGGTGTCCTGCGAGATGGGTGGGCCCGCGTTCACAGCTGACGCCGCCTGGCTGGTGTAGCGGCGCTCGACGTCAAGAAGTTGGCCGCGCAGCGTGGTCGCGTCGGCGCTGTGCTGGCCGTAGACGTTCTGCTTCTCTGACGGATCGCGAAGGGTGTCGTAAAGCTCGGGCCGAGGCGCCGCAATGTACTGGTAACGGCCTGTCGAGAGCGAGCGCAGGGGACTCCAACCGAAAATGTCGCGCGCGTAGTAGCTCTCCGAATAAATCGGACGCTCGCCCACCACGGGCTTGCCAAGCACCAGCGACACAAGACTGCTGCCCTGGAGCTGTTGGCGGAGAGGGTCTCGGAAATGCATCAGATCCAGCAAGGTTGGGGCCAAGTCGACGAGCCCGACCGGCGTTTGGACCACTCGTCCCGCCTCCACCTCGGCCCGCCGGCTGACGGGCAGCTTGATGATCAACGGCACGTGGAGGGTGGAGCGATAGATGAAGTAGCCGTGTTCTTCTTCGCCGTGTTCCTGAAGCGACTCGCCGTGATCGCTCAGCAAAACAATCAGCGCCCGGTCGTAGACCCCGATCTCTCGCAGATAGTCGAACAGCCGGCCAAGCTGGCTGTCAGTGTAGGCGATTTCCCCGTCGTAGAGGTGGCTCGCATACTGCGTGTGAAACGGCTCGGGTGGGTCGTAAGGGTAGTGTGGATCGTAAAGGTGCAGCCAGACAAAAAACGGTTTGGCGCCTTCGGCGCGCGGATCGTTGGCCTTGAACCAGACAAGTAGGTGACGGATCGTATCTTCCGCCCGGCGCTCGATGTAGCGCGAAGTTGTCGGGCTGGCATCCAGCCGCGGGTCGGGCCGGTCATCGTAGGTAGCGAAGCCGCGGCTCAGTCCCCAAGACCTATCCAGAACGACTGAACTTACGAAGGCTGCGGTCTTGTAACCCTGGCGCTCGAATGCCTCGGCCATCAAGCCCATGTCCGCGCGCAACATGATAAAGTTGTGCCCGCGAGCTCCGTTCCACATCGGGTAGGTACCGCTGAGAATGCTCGCATGCGAAGGTAGCGTCAGTGGTACCTGCGCCAGCGCGTCGTCAAAGCGCACGCCCTGAGCGGCCAGGAAGTCGATGGCCGGAGTTTGTACGTCGGCATAGCCGTAACAGCCGACGTGATCGGCTCGCAGGGTGTCGATGGTAATCAGCAGAACGGGCGGCCCTGCTGCTGGCGTAGGCGCGGAGGCGGAACGGAACCGCACAAGAGGTCTCAGCCTGGTCAGCACGACAACTAGAAGCGCCACCAACACGACGACGGAACCCGCAATCCAGCCAAGCCGCTTTCCACCTCTCCCTAAGTCCATTCAGCTCTCTTTCCGGTCAGGATATCAGCCGGTCAGTGCGTCAGTCTGTCAGAAGAGTGGCCTCTTCAACCCTCCGCTGAAATACTGACCTCCTGACCTACTGAAATACTCAATGCGCCTACTGAAAGAATTTCTCATACTGAAGGCAGTCGGCAGGATCGTCGTTACACAGCGAGCGGAATTCGTTCATCGCATTCTGACGGTTTCCGTCCCCCAGATCACCAAAGGCACGGCTCAAGCGGGCCGCCGCCGGGTCATCCCGGGCGGCCAGGCCCTTTCGTGCCGCTTCAATCGCCTTCTTGGGCTGGTGGGTATTGAGGTAAGCCGTCGCCAAACCATAAAAGACCTGGGGATCGTTAGTGCCCAGCGAAACCGCTGCCTCCAGCGGCTTCACGGCTTCCTTATATTGCTGTGCGTCCATCAGTGTCATTCCGAGATTCTGCTCGGAGGAAGCGTCGCCCGGGTTCAGCTCCACCGCTTTCTGAAGATATTTTTGTGCCTCGTCCAGGCGCCACGCGGATCGCGCCATTCGTCCGAGCTCATTGTAGGCCTGGTAGCTGCTGGGGTGCTGGCTGATCGCAAATTCAAGCAAAGCGCGCGCCTCATCCGGTTTGCCTTCGTCAACGGTCACTTGCGCCAGCGTGATCAACGCCGGGTCAAACGAAGGGCTTATTTTCAGGCACGCTCGCAATTGCCGCTCCGCTTCCGCCAGGCGATGCTCTGCCTTCGCATTCTCTCCCAGCCTGTACGCAATGAGGAAGAGACCGGGCTCTTTGGCGCGCAACGGCAAGAGCACACGGTCGGAACCTTCAAAATCGTTTCTGGCGGCGAGATCATGGCCCAGCAAGGCCGCTTTAAAGGTCTCTACCTCGTCCTTGGGGTCAGGTCGGTCTTTGTCATTCATTGGAACCACGGGAGCGGAATAGGCGAGGTATCCGAGCGATCTCAGTTTTTCCACCGATTCCGAGGAGAGCGGCGGCGCAGCGCTGGCCGGTGACCCTGTTGCGGTGTATCGGCGCTCGATGTTCGAGATCTCGTCGCGAAGGGCCGACGCATCGGCACTGTGCTGCTGGTACAGGTTGTGTTTCTCGGATGGGTCCTGAACCACGTCATAGAGCTCGGGGCGCGGCGCGTCAATGTACTGGTAGCGGCCCGTGGTCACCGAGCGCAACGGGCACCACCCAAACGAATCGAGCCCGTAGTAGCTTTCGGAATACACCGGACGCTGGCTCGCGGCGCTCTTACCCAGGACGAGCGCCGCCAAACTGCTTCCCTGGAATTGCCGGGCGAGCGAGTCTTGGACGTGGGTGAGTTCGAGCAATGTCGGCGCCACGTCGACGAGGCTGACCGGGCTCTCAATGACGCGCGGATCGTTTGCCCCGGCGGTTCCACGCGGCAGCTTGAAGATCATCGGAACGCGCAGCGTGGACCGATAGACGAAAAACCCGTGCTCGTCTTCACCGTGCTCCCCTAGCGACTCGCCATGGTCGCTCAGCAAGACAATAAGTGTCCGGTCATAATCCCCAGTCTGGCGCAGGTAGTCAAACAGGCGCCCGAGCTGGCTATCAGCGTAAGCGATTTCACCGTCGTAGAGGTGCCCGGCGTAGACGCTGTGAAAAGGCTCGGGCGGGTCGTAGGGGGTGTGAGGGTCGTAAAGGTGTACCCACACGAAAAAGGGTTTTGCGGCCTTCCCACTGGCGGCCCGCGCCCGAAACCAAGCCAGGGTATGATCGATTGTTTCGCCGGCGCGGCGCTCGGCAGAAATAAAGCTCTGGTTTTCGGCTGAATGAGATTCAATCCGATCGTCGAACGTCTGAAACCCTCGGGCAAAGCCCCACGACGAGCCCACTGGCCAGGCGCTGACGAAAGCGGCGGTGTTGAAACCGTGGCGTTGGAATGCCTGAGCAATCAGGCCGGTGTCCGGGCGAAAGCGCGCTCGGGTGAAGTCGCGCGAGCCGTTCCACATGCCGTAGGTGCCAGTCAGAATGACGGCGTGCGAGGGAGTGGTGAGCGGAATCTGCGCGAGCGCATCATCGAAGCGAGCACCCTGGGCGGCCAGGAAGTCGATGGCCGGAGTCTCCGCGGCCCGAGATCCGTAGCAGCCGACATGGTCGGCTCGGAGCGTGTCCACGGTAATCAGCAGAACCGGCGTCGCTGGTGAAGACGAAACAAAGCCGGAAAACGGCTTGAGTCTCAGCTTGGCAACTACAACAGCGCAGATCGCGATAAATAGAAAGATGCCGAGGGCGAGGAAACCCTTGAGCCGACGCCTGGCCCTGAAAACACGCTGGTCGATTGGTCCCCCGTCGCGGGACCGACTCTCGCTTGAGAAATAGCTCCGTCGTTCCATGTTTCGTGTCACGGTCATCATACCACGTCGCGCTCATGAATGCCGATTCTTCCTGCACCGCAGGATCGATATCCGACTGAGAAAAGCTCGGGTTGGTCCGCCGCCAATTCTCAGTTGTCAGAGTTCAGCGCTGTGAAATTGCAGCCTTGGCAACGGAGAACGGAGGCAGGCTGAGCAATCGAGGACCGAAGACCGTCTAGCGCCTCCGCGAAGAATAGAATGCCCGAGCGACATGGGCAATTCGGAGGACTGCAAGTATTTGCAACTAATATCCCAACGTTTTCCTTTGAAGCGGCCTTCTTGTCCCGCACGCAGAGTGGGCTGTGTAATAGAATCAATGAGTTAAATTGCCTGAGGGATTGGAATCCCAATTGCAGAACGGAGGCTAGTCCACCCCCTAACCGAGTCGCGGTAGCAAGACCGATCTCACCACAACTTAAGAAGGAGACTACTCATGAGAAAAGCAAGAATTTTCGCGCTGCTCGTCGCGCTCTGTTTTTCGTTGGCGAGTGTCGCTTTCGCATCTTCGGTTGGTGCAAAGGCGGTGTCGAATCCAGGATCGGCAGGGAAGGTGGGGGCCAGCCGCAGTGTCGCGGCGCCGTCACAAACGTGTCTCTATTGTGGCAACACATTCTTCACTATTAACGACCCCGACGCTTGGACCATCAACTATGGCTATGCGGTCTCGGACAGTTTTACCGTGGACAGCCCGGGAACCATGACCAACGACGGAATTGCCACTTGGATGTGGCCTGGTGATAAACTGTATGGGCTCCAATATGCCATCGGCGACCTTGGGCCTGACAGTACCAACATCAGTGGAGGTTTCATCAATACATACCCATACTTCTTTTTCGAGGCATGGATCAACCCCTACGATTACCAGGTCGATGTCTACCGCTTTAACACAGCCGCGACTTACCTGGTTCCGGGCAACACCTACTGGATTACACTCCAGAATGCAAGGGACCTGTACGGATACCCCGTCTACTGGGACGAGAACGACGGTCCTTCCATGGCCTGGGAAAGCGCACAGGGGTACCTTGCCGGTTGCTATCCAACTGGTCTTTCTTGCTCCGAGGCGTTCGATATCTCTGGTAATCCAGACCACACGCCTGAACCGGCCAGCCTCCTGCTGTTCGGAACGGGCCTGCTCGGACTCGGTGGTGTGATTCGCCGCCGTCTTGGAAGGTAACACTCCTGATCGTCCTACGAGGATAGGGTAGATCGGTCTCGTGGGTATCTCTGAGTGGTGAGTTCGTATAAAGCCTCGAAGAGCCAGGCCAATCCCGCCCAGCGGGATTGGCTTGGCCAGCGGGGTTTCTCACTTTCTAGCCCCGGTTTTTCACCCGCCTTGAGCAGCAGCGGGCGAAAGAGTGCGTTGTGTTTGCCTGTCATCGCCGCTGCTGCCAGCCCACTTGTTGTTCCTGCGCCGCCGTAGATGTTCAAGTTCCGGAAATCCTTCGATCCAGCGAGGCCACGGTCCAACTAATCGATTCCATCAAGGCCCAGCTAGGAAGGTTTTGGCGCCCAGCGGCAATCGACACCAATGGAGTTTCCTCAACGGTGGCCACCCCAAATGCTTGTAACCGTTATCTCCAGGGAGGTTTTTGCGCTCGACCGCAGTGGACATCAATGGAATCTCTCAACACTGACCGCTGCAAATGCCAGCAATTGCTGTCTCGTAAGGAGGTTCTGTGCCCGGCCACAGTCGACATCGATGGAACTGACGCTGCAAATGATTGCAACTAATATCCCAATGTTTTCCTTTGAGGCGACCTTCTTGACCCGCACGCAGATTTTGCTGTGCAATAGAATCAATGACTTACTTTGCCTGAGGGATTGGAATCCCAATTGCTATGGGCACTGGTGCGGTAGCAAGACCCATTTCACCACAATTCAAGAAGGAGACTACTCATGAGAAATGCAAGGATTTTAGCGTTGCTCGTCGCGCTCTGTTTGTCGTTGGCGAGTGTCGCTAGCGCATCTTCGATCGGTTCAAAGGCAGTGTCGAATCCAGGATCGGCAAAGCCGGGGGCCAGTCACAGTATCAAGGCGCCTTCACTTACATGCCTCTATTGTGGCAACACATACTTCACTGGAAACACTGACGGTTGGACCATCAACTTTGGCTACGCGGTTTCGGACAGTTTTACCGTGAGCAGCCCGGGAACGATGACCAACGACGGAATTGCCAGTTGGCAGTACCCTGGTGACTTCATGACCGGAGTTAGCTGGGCCGTCGGCACCAGCCCTGGCACTGCCAACATTGCCAGCGGTACTTCCGCCACAACCGATTACTTCTATTTCACCAATTCCTACGGGTACGATATCTATGTCGATCGCTTTAACACAAGTGCGGTAAGCTTGGTTCCGGGCCCAACCTACTGGCTTACACTCTATAATGCAACCACCGCTTTCGGCGACCCCGCCTACTGGGATCAGAACGACGGTCCTTCCCGAGCCTGGGAAAACACAATCGGGTACCTTGCGGGTTGCGCTCCAACTGGTGGTTCGTGCTCCGAGGCGTTCGATATCTCTGGTACTCAAGGTACCACCACGCCTGAACCGGCCAGCCTCCTGCTCTTCGGATCGGGGCTGCTCGGACTCGGTGGTGTGATTCGCCGCCGTCTTGGACGGTAACACTCCTGATCGTCCTACGAGGATAGGGTAGATCGGTCTCGTGGGTATCTCTAAGAGTGGTGAGTTTGTCTAAAGCCTCGATGGGCTAGGCCAATCCCGCTCAGCGGGATTGGCTTGGCCAGCGAGGCTTGCCACTTTTTTAGCGCCGGTTCCTGACCGGCCCCAATTGCAGCCGCTGAAACCAGCGTGGGTGGCACTCCGTCATCGCCCCCTCGCCAGTACGCCTCCCGCCTCAAAACGCTCAGATCACGCGAGCCACCAGTTAAACCTGCTCCCTCTTGAGGTGTGAAGGTTGACACCAGCAAAGACTCGCTGCATTCTAGAATCGAAGCCCAGGCAAGGGCCCACCCAAGTGTGTAGTAGGTCAGTCTGAAGTTGTAGCGGCGAGTTGCGGGGACCCCAGGTTGTGCCTTGGGGCTCTCCACGGGGCGGCGTCCCGATCAGATCGCAACTGCTTGCGCGCCCCTACATCCTGACCCGCCGCCTCAAAGCGTGCATCCGAGGAGGAATGGAACTATGGCAGGAGTCGAAGACCACCAGACCGAGGCCCAACTTTCTGCCGCCCCACAGGCCACCGGGCGGAGAGAGCCCAACGCCCTTTACCAGGGTGGCCGGATCGTAGCGCGGGTCTTGCAGCCCGAAGTCGATCTCGCCGCCAAGGAACTTCAAATCGCCGAGGTCTACAACAGCGACGAACTGATGATCCCGGAAGAATGCGAGTTCCAACAGTACCGAGCACTCATCCAGCGTATTGCCTTCGCTTCGAAGATCGATAAGGCGGAGCCGCACAAGGGAAGAATTCTGCGGGGCGTCATCGCCGATATTCTGGGGTACCGGGAGCAGTAAATTGTGAACAATCGACGTCGGGCTGTCAGAGACCCTGTAATTCACAATTTACAATGAGTGGGTCAGGTTCGTGGAAATCGAGAATCCAAGGTTGGCTCAGGCTGTCACTTCTCACGCACATAGCTGAACATCAGTTCCGAGTGGCCCGGCCTAATGGGCACTGGGGTATGGAGCGAATCGGCCAGCTTCGATGCCGCTGTGCCCTGCAAAGCAGTGTTGGAAATCAGGAAACCGCCAGGCTTGATCATTGTTGCCAAGTTGGCGCGCGCCAGTGACTGCTCCAGGGCGCCGTAATAGAGGAAGATGTTGGTCCCAATAACCAAATCAAACCGCCGATCTGGTGGCAGCGGCAGGGTCTGGAACACAACATTCATATCCACGGGGGTGATTCTCGCCACCACGGCGGGGCGGACGCTCACGGCGCGAGTCTGGATGATGTTCCCCACTGCCTCGGGTACGGCGATGGGGGCGACGGGTTTCCCGATGTGATCTCCCAGCTTCAGCCAATACTCCGTGTAGCCTGGAACGTTGAGCTCTGATTGGGTGCACAGGAGCTGGACCGTGTAGGGCTTGCCGGAAGCGGCGCTCTTTCGGGCTGTCTCAATGTGTCTGTTCACTCGCGGCGAGATGTCCAAGGTGTACACCTCGACCGAGGCGGGATCGGCCAGGCCCAGCCGTGCAAGCGAGTCGATCACCGCAGAGGGCTGGGTTGTCTGCGGCGGGTAGAAGTCGGCGCCGTCTTTCTTGTTGACAAAATCGAGGCCAGGGCCGACGATTGCAACCCGATGCACGCTATCCGGCTTCAGAAGCCCTTGTTCCACCATGTGCCGTAGTTGCAGCTCGATCGTGAAGTCGGCGAAGAGGTCGCTATCGGTAGAAAGGCCCCGATCCTTGAAGGCCTCGAATTTGTTTTTCTTCACCTCTTCTCTCTCACGGCGCATTTCGTCTCTCAGGCTCAGCAGACCGGCCAGCAGGTAACCCTTGATTCTCCTCCGGCCCTCTGGAGTCTTCAGGTCGAAGCCTTTGCTTTCGAGAAACTGCCGCATTTCAAGCATCCCTTCGCTGGCCCGCGGCGCTGCAAGCGCCCGGATAAGGTCGCTCGCCCGATGATCCGCCGCGGAATTGACCGAAGCGCTCAGGCCGTAGAGGTCCATAGAACTGAAGTCGAGGCGCTCTTCCTTGGTGTAGGTCACGCCCAGCCGCAACAGATTCAGGAGGGTAGTTTCCTCGCCGCCGTCAATCCGCTTGCGGATTTCCCGATCCCTCGACCGCACCCACTTGGCCCAGGTGCCGGCGGTTATGGGGCCCGCCGTTTTCAGTTCGGGCGGCAAGGAGTCGCGCATGGCCGCGATCACAGGCTGCGCCGACGCCAAGGAAACGAACTGAGGTGCCTCCGTTTGGCTGAAGGCAGGATAGCAGGAGAGGAACAAGAAAAATGTAATGCTGAGTTTTCCTTGCATCATGGTTGTGACCGATTATCCTACTTGTGGATTGATGATACCATTTTGGACGTCCGCCGTCTCCAGTTTGTTGTCGGTTGTCCGGAGTCTGTTGCCCGTTGCAAAGACGTGCAGGCCTCTGTAGGCTGTCTCCGAGCTCAAACGCCGAGATGGACCTGGCTGTACGACGGACAACGGACCAAGGACAACGAACATGCCTTCTTCGCTGCGTCGAGAACTGACCCTCACCAGTTCTGCGGCGCTGGTGATCTCGAACATGATCGGCACCGGCATCTTTGCCACCACGGGATTTCTGGCGCGGGACCTCGGACACCCCGTTCTCGTGCTGGGCGTGTGGGCGGTAGGCGCGGTGGTGGCCCTGGCGGGATGTTTGACCTATGCCGAACTGGGCATCAATTTCCCTCGCTCGGGTGGTGAGTACGTCTATCTGCGCGAGACCTGGGGACCCGCATGGGGTTTTCTGAGCGGCTGGGTTTCGTTTTTCGCGGGATTTGCCGCGCCGATTGCCGCAGGCGCGCTGGCCGTTTCCCTTTATTTGGGGAATTTCTTTCCTTCTCTTTCTTCGGACCCTGAGGGAGAAACCCTCTTCGGGCGGCTGCATTTGGGGAACACGGAGTGGGTAGCGATAGGACTGATCGCGTGCTTTGCGCTGATCAATGTACTCGGGCTGGCTCCGGCGGCCAGGTTGCAAAACGTCCTAACAGCGCTCAAGGTGGGAGCGCTGGTTCTATTTTTGGCGCTGGCATTCACAGTCGGCCATGGCGATTGGGCGCACTTTCAACAAACCACGATCCGGAGCTCACCCCACGCGCTGTCCGCCCAGTTTGCGGTGTCCCTCATTTTCGTGATGTTCGCGTACAGCGGCTGGAACGCCGCGACCTATGTTGCAGAAGAAATGAAGACGCCCGAGCGCACTCTGCCTCGGGCCCTGCTGATGGGCACAGCGCTGGTCAGTCTGCTCTATTTGGCACTCAATGTGGCGTTCATCTACGCCTTGTCTCCCGACTCTCTCAACGGCGTCGTGCGGGTGGGCGCGGTGGCGGCACACGCGCTATTTGGCGGCTGGACCGGCGATCTATTCAGTGGAATGATGACGCTGGCTCTCGTCTCCTGCGTAAGCGCCATGTCATTGGTAGGCCCGCGCGTCTATTACGCCATGGCCCAGGACGGTTGCTTTCCGAAAGCGGCGGCACGTCTGCATCCTCGCTGGCGCACGCCCGCCCTGGCCATCCTGTGCCAAGCGGGGGCTTCCGTGCTGATGGTCCTGACCGGAACCTTTGAGGCCCTGATCTATTACATCGGCTTTACTTTAATTCTGTTCGCGGCCTTGGCATCAGCCGGCGTCTTAACAATGAGGAGACGGCCGGACTGGAAGCGCCTGCCGGCGGTGAGTTGGTGTTATCCTGCCGTGCCTGCCTTGTTCATTGGCACTAGCCTTTGGATGCTGCTGGAGACACTGGCTCTTCGACCGAGAGAGTCCTCAATAGGAATGGTAACCGTCCTCTGTGGAGGCCTGCTGTATCTTTGGAAGTTTCGCGGCAGACAAAGCGCGAAAGCACCGCCACCATCGGCCAGATAGTTTGCAGTCAACGGAGTTTTGTCCGCTACTGTTTCCGTCGCGTTGGCCGGTCTCCCGGCTCGATGAGAAGCCTTGTCCGTCGCCAACATTCCGTCCGCCTCTTGTTGACGACAGATCACTGACACTGAACACCAGACACCTATTGTCAATCGAAAATTCCTTCGCCGAGGGCCGTCTGGTCTCGACGGAAGGCAGTGGCTGCGCTATTCATTCTGTGCGGCGCCCAGTTCAACAGATGCGGTCGCTTCCACCTGATTTTCGTTTGACTGGGCATCGTCATGCCGGACGTCCGCCGCTTGCAGCGCTTTTCTTTCGACCTGCCGCTGCTGCCGGCGTTCGCGTTTCAATTGTGCTTTTTCTCGCAGCTTGTTCTCACGCTGTCGCTTCTTAAAAGTCTGGCTGGGTTTTGCCATCAACGCACCTCACGCAGGTCTGGCCTGGACCGGGAATCGGGCTTCAAGGAAACTGTCGTTCGTCGGGACGTCTCGCGCCCTGCTCGCACCTCATCGCTCGGCTCTCGGCGCGTGGGTGGCTCACGAAGCCGGAAGTGTCAGCCTCCCACGCGATCTCCGTGAAATCAACATTCGGATCGAGTCTTGCGCGCCTACTCCCAAGGTGCAGCCACGCGCTAGTCCCGTTCCCGCCTGCAAGAGTCCCAAACCCATCTCGTCCGGACAGCACTCTAGTTGACTTCGGGTGCCTTCGCAAACCACCTAACCAAGCGGGCGCAGGCCTAGTGCTGCAAGGGACGGCGCTTCGAGGGACGCTGAGAACTCCAGTTGGCATGTCTCTTGGCAGGGTTGCGCATCTCGCGGTACTCGTCCAGTTCCTGATCCGAAACCGTGGAACGACGAGGCAGAGGCTGCTCCGCAGTCTCCACTTCAAGTGCCTTCTGCAATTTTTGATAACAGACCGACGCCGCGTCCTGATAGCGTACACGTCCCTCGGTCAGTGCTTGGAGAGAGATGCTGAAAATAAATTCCCGTTGCTCCAGCTTTTTGTCGGTGACGAGGTACGTATAATCCCTGCCGCGCTCTTTGGACCGAAAGCCCACATATTGGATTTGCATGGCACCGCCTTCATGGATCGCCCGGCTCTTGCCCGCCTGGGCGACTCGGGATGACCGCTTCGGCTCCAGTAGCCCCTCAACAAAAAAAGCTCCAGAAACAATTGTTCTGTGGCTTCGACGGTCGATCGTTGGGGATCAAGGGCTTGCTCAACACTAAACAGTGTATCACATTGTGCGTGCATGAAGCTATCCCAAAGTTCACTCCTATGAAGCGGGCGCACAGAACGGCGGGCATCAGGATGTGGCGCGCGTGTCGAATGGCTGCGCTTGTGATATCTTCGCTCATCCCACGCTTGCTGAATTGAGGGCCAACATGCGATTTATGCTCATCGCCGCCGCGTTCCTTGCCGCCGCCACCGCCGCTTCCGGCGCGCCAGCGCCAGGCGCCGGCGCAGACGATTCGCTCGATTGCGTATCGACGAAATGGCGGAGCGCCGAATGAGCGGAGCCGGTTTTTGGAGACTGGGCAGCTTGCGAGACGTCGCGCGTTTCCAGGAATGCCTGAGCTCCTTGGGCCTCAAGATTCCTTGCGACCGCGAGCTGGTGCGGGGTGAGAAATCGCCTCTCGAACAACTCGTGGCTCGCCCCGGCATCCGGATCGGCAACCGCATTGCCGCTCAGCCCATGGAAGGTTGGGACGGAACGGCGGACGGCAATCCGACGGCTCGCACTTTCCGTCGATGGCAGCGGTTTGGGCAGAGCGGCGCGAAGTTGATTTGGGGCGGCGAAGCGGTGGCGGTTCGTCACGATGGACGCGCCAACCCCAACCAACTCGTGGCCGCGCCGCACACGCGGGACGGCCTGGCGCGTCTGCGCGAGGCGCTCGTCGAGGCGCATCGGCAAACCACGGGATCGGACCAAGGTCTGCTCGTCGGCCTGCAATTGACGCATTCCGGACGATACAGCCGGCCCAACGCCGACGACCGGCCCCAGCCACGCATTCTTTATCACCATCCCATCCTCGACCGCCGGCTTGGCTTGCCGCCCGATTATCCCTTGCTGACGGACGGAGAAATCCGCGAGATCATTGCGGACTTTCACGCCGCCGCCCGCCTCGCGCAGGAGATCGGATTTGATTTTGTCGATGTCAAACACTGCCACGGGTATCTCGGCCACGAATTCTTGAGCGCCCACACGCGGGAAGGGTGTTACGGCGGCAGCTTCGAGAATCGCACGCGATTTCTGCGCGAGGTCGTCGAGGGCATCCGAGCCGTCGCTCCAGGCTTGCAGATTGGCGTGCGCTTCTCGGCCTTCGACACCGTGCCTTTCGTCGCCGACCCTGCCCGCTCGCGCCCGCAGGCGCCCGGGCCTGGCATTCCTGAACGTTTTGATGAGTTCATCCCCTACCGCTGGGGATTCGGCGTCAATCCGTTGAATCCCGTAGAAATCGACTTGACCGAGGCGGAGCAATTCTGCTCGCTGCTCGAGCGGCTGGAGATTTGGCTGGTGAACGTCTCGGCTGGAAGCCCGTACTACAACCCGCACATCCAGCGCCCGGCATTCTATCCGCCGTCGGATGGATATCAGCCGCCCGAGGATCCGCTGAGGGGCGTGGCGCGTCAGATCGAAGCGACGCGTCAGCTCAAGCTGCGATTTCCTAATCTGATTATGGTCGGCTCGGCTTACAGTTACCTTCAGGATTTCTTGCCTTACGTCGCTCAGGCAACAGTCCGTGAAGGATGGGTGGACCTGGTGGGCCTGGGCAGAATGGTGCTCACCTATCCGGAGTTCCTGCGGGACTCGATCGAAGGCCGAGCGATTCAGCATCAGAGGATTTGCCGAACCTTCAGCGATTGCACCACCGCGCCGCGCCACGGAATGCCGTCCGGATGCTATCCCTTGGATGGTTTCTACAAGAACTCGGAGTTCGCGGCCCCGCTGCGAGAGATTAAGATGAAATGGAGAAATACGCCATGAACCTCGAAGCCTTCCTCGAGCGTCGCAAGCTACGCCGCCGGGTGCGCGGCATCGCCGCCGTGCTGCTCCCCTACGAACCTGACGGGCGCATTGCGGTCGAGGCCTTCCAGCGTTTGCTGGGCGACGTTCACCGAGCCGGTCTTATGAACGCGGTGAATATGGACACAGGCTATGTCAACTTTCTGACCGACTCCGAGAGACGCGAGGTCTTGCAATGGACGCGCCAGGCCTTGGGCAGAGACGTGCCCTTCGTGGCGGGCGCCTATATTGAGGGCGCGGAAGGTGACCTCGTCTCACTCTATCGGCGAGAAATGGATTCGATTGTCTCCTTCGGCGGCACGCCCATTCTTTTCCAGGCGGCGAGGCTGCACGGCAAGTCCGCGGCAGAAAAGATCGCCGTTTACCGTTCGGCGTGCGAGGGCTACACGCAGGTGATCGCCTTCGAGCTGGGAACGATGTTCGCGCCCAACGGCGAGATCTTTGACGATCAGACCGTACGCGGGTTGATGGAAATTCCCGAGCTGAAAGGGATGAAACATTCATCGCTGGATCGCCTCTTGGAGCTTCGCCGCCTGGCGCTGCGTGACGCGGTCCGGCCCGATTTCGCCATCTACACCGGCAACGATTTGGGCATCAACATGATTGAGTACGGCTCCGATTACCTGCTCGGGCTCGCCGGCTTTGCGCCGGAGAAATTCGCCGAGCGCGATCGCTTGTGGGAAATCGGAGACGCCGGCTATTACGCGCTCTCCGATGCCTTGCAATATCTGGGCAATGTGGCTTTTCGTGAGCCCGTCCCGGCCTACAAACACTCGGCGGCCGTTTTCCTGCACCTCGCCGGACGCATACCCAGTGACTCTCCCCACCCTCAAAACGCGCGGCGTCCCGCGTGGGAGGCGGACATCTTGCGCGATTGCGCCCGCCGCCTCGGTTGCAAGACCGTCTTCGGATAGCTTCCTCGGAAATTCGCGCTCGGCGGCCGATCGTGTCGCATGGCAGGAAGGTCGCAGCCGCGGTCCGCGTCTCTTCTCTGGCAATGATCGCCCGCCGCGCCGTAGGTCATTGATTCCATAGCATAGGCTACCGAGCTAGCCTCTGCCAGGAAAGAGCCGCAGATCCCGCAAGGCGGGACGGTCTGCGCTACCCCCTTTTGAGATTCTTAATGGCCTTTGGATTGAGGCCCATAGATGGAGAGGTGGTTACCGTCAGGGTCATCGAAGTTGGCGACCCACGTGGTGGGCGCGACGCTGCGGGGTTCGTGAGTGAACTGGACTCCTTTTTCTCGCAGCGCTTGGTAGGCGGCGGTCACGTCCTCAACCGAGAAGACGATCTCGCCGGCGCCGGCAACCTGGGCACGCACTCTGGCCGCCGGCTCGCTGAGGCACAGGGTGACCTTGCCGGCGTCCATGAACGCGAAGCCGGGGATCTCACGCTGCACCTTCAGGCCCAGCTTGTCGCGATAGAAACCCAGCGACCGCGTCACGTCTTGAACGCCCAGCATAACGACGCTGACTTGAGTGAGCTTGAAATCCGTCTCTTCCATGTTTGGCTAACCTCCTGGCAGACTGTCAACGGGCAACGAACCACTGACGACGGATTACGGTCAACCGTCGGCTGTCGACTGCTCTTCCCCACGATGTCCGCAACGATCTGCCTGCCGTGAAAACAGCCATTCTCAATGAAGACCTCGTTGCCGTCAAGCAAGTAGATCTCGTTGCCGTCAAGCAAGCGCCGACCGCCGGTTTTGCGGTCCGCGTCTCTTCTCTGGCAATGATCGCCCGCCGCGTTGTAGGTCATTGATTCCATAACATAGGCTACCGAGCTAGCCTCTGCCAGGAAAGAGCCGCAGATCCCGCAAGGCGGGACGGTCGGCGCTACCCGCTCAGCCCGACCTGCTATCGGGAGTGCAGGTCCGGGTTACCGGTAATGAGAACCCTGCTGACAGGGTCGTAGTACGCTCCGCTATGGCCGAGGAGGCGGAGCAGGTAGACGAGAAAACTGGCCTCGGCCTCGCTTCCCTCCACGCGGTAGGTGCCGGGAAATCCGATTTCGCTGCGCTTGAGATACTCGCGAATCTCGTCGCCAGTTCGGAGCTGCCCGTCGGCAACCGTGCGTTCCCAATCGAAGACACCGAGGGACGGTTGCGGTAATCCTGCCCTGAGGTGGAGTAAGGGGTAGTCCCGGTCGGCACGGCCAGCCGCGACTTCCGCCACTTCTGAGGAAACATAGGCGATCGGGACCAGGGGTGTAACACCGGTGGTCACGAACATGCGTGCGTCGCTCCAACCTCGGAGCCCCCCGTCCAGAATAGCCACGTTATTGTGTCCGGCTTGAACGAGGTCCCACCATAGGTGGGCTGCTGCCGGCGTCACGGTGTCGTCGTAGATCACGATGGACATCGCGGGGTGGACAGCGAGCAAACCGAGCTTCTGCGCTACAAGGTCCGCGTTGCGAGGCTGGCGCTCGTTGCGTTCTTCACCGGCGGGCCAGCTCGCCGCGTTCGGAATATGCCCTTTGGCGTAAGCCGCCCCGTTGCGGACATCGATCACTCGGTAGGCGTCAAGGAGCCCGTACCTCTTGCTGAGGAGCCTGGGCATGCACCGCAGGCCCGGATCATCAAATCCTTTCTCGCCCCGGAGGCTGACCAAAAACGCGGCCAGATCGCGCGCATCCGCTCCTTCGTAGGACACACCTCTGAAGAAATAGGATGGCGACAGGACAGCCCCCACCAGGTCCACACGCGGTCGCCGGCCAACGCCCGCCAGCGGCACCATATCCTGGCAATGGAGATCATCACCGTCCGAGCCGTGGCACACCTGGCAGTGCGTCCGGTACAGTCGTCCGCCGTTGTCGAGATTGGCGTCGCCGCGCTTGGTGGGCACCGTCTCCTGGGCAAGCATTGCAAGCGAGATCAGGCTGGCGGCCAGGACGCTCGCCACACTCAGCTTGCGACTTGCGTACCGCACGCGATTCATACTAAACCTCCGACTGCTCCCGCGCTGCGGGACCAGTCACCCGCTTGCGTGACTAGGCCCCCGTTGAGAGGATGGTCGTGCATGCGGTCCAGCTTCTCCAGCGCTTCCTTGCTGAAGGAGTATCGCAGCAGCAAGCCGAACGCAGTGACGGGCGGCACAGCTCTAGCATTGGGATAGGGGGAGCGGCCGCCCGCTCGCCCTATGCCGATCCAAGTGGATTGGCACGCTTGCCCCGCCACTCCGTCGACCGAGACTAACCGGCCCCCCGCGTCCCAGGTGTAAACGTGCGAGCCGATGCCGGGATCTTGTGGCACGCGCGTCCCGCGCGTGATCTTTATAAACGGGCAAGCCCCAGAGGGGTCCCCATCCCGTGGCACGTCACGTTGCCCGCCGCGTCGTACTGAAAGCTGGAGCTGGTGGTCTGGTTGTTGCCGGTCATGCTCCGGATTACTCCGCGTCGACCACGCCATTGAACTTCACTTGCTCGACCAGCACCGAGATCACGGTGCCGCGCTTCAAGTTGACATTCGAGCCCTTTTCGACGGCCCAAACGGTTCCAGCGGCGGCCAGCGCCACAATGCGGCTCGGCCAGCCATTGGCACTGCCGCCCAGCAAAAGCAGCAGCCCGTCCGTCGCGTCGTCGGCCACCTTGCCCGCCAATATGGCCGAGCCGATTTGAAGCAGGACCTTCTTCTTGGACTTCCGCGCGCGAACCATGCCTTCGCTGTCGATCCTGTGGCCCGGGACATCCAACAAGTCGATCTTGGCCGGATCGGGTACGTAGTCCGCTCGCTCGTCATGAATGAAATCAGTGACAAAATAGTGCGGCGGATTTTCGATCGTGTCGAAGACCAGCCCAAGATAACCCGCGCGGTGAAACCACCCCGCTTTGTTCGTGACGATATGCCCGGTGACGACCGAGGCTGTACTGAGGCCGACTCCAGCTTGGACTACCTTGGCCTTAAACGGCGTCCCGGTTTTCATCTTTGAAGAAAGCGGCACCAATATTTCAATCTTCGAAACGGCAACAGACGGCGGCGGTGCGGAGCGCGGCGAATCGTCGGCGTCTTGCGCCCGCGCTGGAGCCGGAAACCAGAAGCAAGAAGCGAGGAGGCAGAAGCAGGAAACCGAAACGCGATACCGCCGGCGCGCTTTTCTTCCCGCCCCTGACTCCTTATGCCTCACTGCTGCTTCTCTCATTTCGCTACCCTATTCAAGGGGCCGCTGATCGTCGTGGCTTCGGACCCCTGCCGCCACTGTCCGTTTCGCGCCCTCATAGACCCACCCACCCTTCAAGGCCGGTATCCACCGGCGAGTGGCCGGGTGCCAGGCCGTAGGTGGCTGGGGGATCAAGGCACAGGGGACATGTATACAGGGCATGGATCAGGCCCCAAGCGTAGCCTTGAGGAGCGCCAAAAGGCGGAGCAAACTCGGCGCCGAACGTACAAGACTGGCCTGGCGCAAGAGTCTGACCGGAGCAAGTGTCGTTCACTATAGCGGCGTACATTTCGGTGGTCAGCGTCCCCATCACAATGTTGTGGGACGATTGGTTCATCAGGGTCATCGTCTGCGGCGTGCTGACCGATCCAGGACTCACGGGGTTCGGCCAGTAAAAGTAGTAGGTCGAGCTCGGGCTCTGCACGAGGGGGTCGTCTTCGACGCCGCAGGTGCGAGGCGTCATCGTCGGCGCCGCAATCGGTGTCTGGGTAAAATTAAACGCGTTGGAAATATCAATTGTGTTGGCATCTCGGCTGCTCAGAGTGGCGATGGGAGCGCCCTTTGCACTCGCCCAAGTTTCCATCAACTTGATAATGGCCTCGAATCCGGCCTGAGAAGACCCATGATAGACGTGGTTACTCCAAGTCGTGGTGTCAGTGAACGGACTGATGATCAAAGCGGGTTCTCGGACCCCCAAGCCAAAGTTGTCGAGAAAAGTCGGGGCTACTGGATCGTAAAACCCACCGTAGTCGTCCCAGGTCACGACGATCACGGAGTTGTTGTAAACGGTGGGGTTGTTGAATACAGCCTGAATGATTTGCCGGGTCCAGTCCTCCCCCGAGCAGAGGGAACTGGCAGGGTGCTCGGTGCCAGCGTTTGGAGTCACAATCAGCACTTCGCCGATCGAGTTGTGCGTCCCGTTCTCCGCCGCAATCGCGTTGACTAGCGTATGCGGATTTCCAGTCCCCACAAACGGGTGCCAGAAATTCCCTCCCGCCCCGGTCATCGGGCAGGCGGTGCTACCCACCGACGAGAGTCCGCACAAATTCTTGATCCCGTTAGCGGCGACCCAGGTGTAGCCCGGAACGTCGAACGCGGCCCCCCAGATCTGGG
>Ga0116127_1000961_pt1 | contig 20415 bp, 23 predicted proteins | sample June2015DPH_16_1_FD_89731 | JGI IMG/M metagenome (GOLD analysis project Ga0116127, IMG submission 89731) | Peatland microbial communities from SPRUCE experiment site at the Marcell Experimental Forest, Minnesota, USA - June2015DPH_16_100 | ecosystem: Environmental > Terrestrial > Soil > Wetlands... | reverse complement strand
CGTTTCTTGTCGACCCCCCCCCCCCCCCCCCCCCCCCCCCCCCCCCGCGGGGGGGGGGGGGGGGGAGACCGTTTGCTTTCTTCCCCCTCCCCCCCCCGGGGGGGGGGGGGGGGGGGGGGGGGGGCCGGTGCTCCTCGGGTTGACGTTCCCGGAGTCGGCAAGCATCGATTCCAGACGCGCGCTAACCAAGCGCACACTTGACCGCGCACCCGCGGCATCGTTCCTCTCCACAGGCTTCGCGCGGGTACCGCGCTCGGTCGTGCCCGTCCCGTGCTTCTGACTAGAAGTCGCGAACGGCCGGGATCACCGTTTGACCGTAAGCCTCAAGGGTCTCGGAGGTGGAGTCGTGCATCAAATAGAGGGCGAACTGATCTACACCCAACTTCGCCAATTCGGCGAGTCGTGCAATGTGGTTTTCGGCTGGTCCCACCAAACAAAAGCGGTCGACGATGTTGTCCGGGACGAAGGCGACCGAGGGGTTGTCGGCTCGTCCGTGATGGCTGTAGTCGTATCCGTGCCGGTCCTTGATGTAGTCGGTGAGCTCGTGGGGTACCTCGGAGTCGTAGCCATAACGAGAGACGATGTCAGCGACGTGGTTGCCCACCATGCCGCCGAACCATCGCAGCTGGTCGCGCTGGTGAGGGAGATCGTCGCCTACATAGGCCGGCGCGGCAACGCACATTTTGATCCCTGCAGGATCACGCCCAGCAGCGCGAGCGGCTGCCCGAACCGTTTCGATCACCCAGTGGGTGACCGCCGGATCTGCGGTTTGCAGGATGAAGCCGTCCGCCAGCTCACCTATCACCTGAAGTGCTTTGGGACCGTAGCCGGCCGCCCACATGGGCAACCGGCTGCCGCCTGCCCATGCGATACGGACTGGTCTGCCATTGATCGGAGCCTCGCGTCCCTCGGCGAGGTCCCTGATCGTCGTGATCGACTCGGCAAAGCCCTTCATCGAGATGGGCTGGCCCCCGATGACCCGCAGGGCCGAGTCACCGCGCCCTATGCCGCAGATCGTGCGTTCGCCGAACATCTCGTTGAGCGTGGCGAACATGGAAGCGATGACGGTCCAGTCGCGCTGAACCGGGTTGGTCACCATTGGGCCGACGACGACCTTGGAAGTCGCAGCAAGCATGCAGGGAAAGATGACGAAGGTGTCCTCCCAGAGAACACAGGACTCGAAGGTCCAAACGTGGCTGAAACCAGCATCCTCCGCTTTTCGCGTTGTCTCGACTATGCGGCTTGCCGGTGGATCTGTTTGCAGCACGAGCCCGATATCCATAATCATTTCCTTTCTGCGATCAGCGGAGCTGCTGACAAAGTTGGCGCGGCACGAACTGGCCGTGGCCGGGCTCACCCGTGTAGGAACCTGCTTCGATGATCTGGCGGCCACGTGAGAAGACGGCGTCCACGCGTCCAGTTATCATCTTGCCCTCGTAGCAGGAGTAGTCAACTGCCATGTGGTGGGTGGATGCCGAGATCGTCTGGCTGGCGAGCGGGTCGTAGATCACTATGTCCGCGTCTGATCCAGGGCAGATCGTTCCCTTCTTCGGGTACAGGCCGAAGATCTTGGCGGGGTTTGTGGATGTCACCTCGACCCATCGCGAAAGGGAGATCTCGCCTGCGACGACACCCTGGTAAACGAGATCGATACGGTTTTCCAGGCTGGGAAGACCGTTCGGGATCTTCGTGAAGTCGCCTATGCCGAGCTTTTTCTGGTCGGCGTAACGGAACGGGCAATGGTCGGTTGCAACGACTGAGATGTCATCGGTCCTAAGACCTTGCCACAGTGCGGCTTGATGATCCGCAGGCCGGAGCGGTGGCGTGCACACGAACTTCGCCCCCTCAAAGCCCGGACGCGCCATGTCTTCCTGCGAAAGGAACAGGTACTGCGGGCAGGTCTCGGCAAAGACCCTCTGACCACGATGACGGGCCTGGGCCGCGGCGGCGAGGGCTGGAGAGGACGACACGTGCACGATGTACACCGGTGCTCCTGCGACTTGAGCCAAGGCGATGGCTCTGTTGACGGCTTCGCCTTCCATCTCGGCCGGCCTCGTCAAACCGTGGAAGATGGGGTCCGTCTGACCCTTCTCGAGCGCCGAAGCGACGATGGCATCAATAGCAATGCCGTTCTCGGCGTGCATCATGACGAGGGCTCCGTTGCCGGCGGCCCGGTCCATGGCCTGGAAGATCTCTCGGTCAGTGGCGTAGAACACGCCGGGGTAAGCCATGAAGAGCTTGAAGCTCGTCACTCCCTGCTCGACCAGCACATCCATCTCCTTGAGGGATGACTCGTTGACATCGGAGATGATGGCGTGGAAGCCGTAGTCGACGGCACACACGTTCTCAGCTTTGGCCTGCCACGCGTCCAGGCCAGCGCCGAGCGACTGGCCCTTCGACTGGATGGCGAAGTCGATGACTGTCGTTGTGCCACCCCAGGCTGCGGCCCGGGTGCCGGTCTCGAACGTGTCGGCCGACGTCGTGCCCCCAAACGGCATCTCCATATGTGTGTGGGCGTCGACACCCCCGGGGATGACGTACTTACCCGAAACGTCAAGCACACGGTCGGCCCCAGCGAGCCAGGTTCTGCTGGGCTCTGAGCCACCGGCGGCCAGCGCTACAACTCTCTCAGCCTCCACGAGGACGTCGACGACGGCCGCGCCTTCGGCACTTATGAGGGTTCCTCCCTTTATCAATGTGCGCATGACTGAACCTCCGGCAGTGTACTTATCTCATTTGCTGACTCACAGATGGACTGCGGAAGCGGACGGTCATTCGTTACGGAATGCTTCAAGGTCATACCGGACGATCCGCAAGAGGTGACATCAGGCTCTCCGGCCCGGACACAGAAGACTCCGCTCTTGCCGAAACGGTCCCGTGATCCCTTGCGCGACGCTTGACCGTCCATCTCTATGGGAATGTACAAGCAGCATTGCTGAAGCGCAAGTCGGGCCGGGTCCTTTCGATTCGCAACCACATAAAATGATTGCCAAACCTCGCGCGCGGAGAAACTCAAACGAAACCGCCGACCAAGTACTCAGCATAGGTGAATGGACAGCCTAAGGGAGTTGGACTCGGCTGGTCGCCGTCCCGCAGTTCCAAAGGCTACAACGCTTACGGCCGAGTCGTGCCGTGGCCTGATTCTCGGCCGCGTGCGCGGCATCCATCGTTACGGGTCGGCAGCTCTCCACCTTTGGCGTGTCGCTACTGGGCATCTCGACGCGTCTTGGGAGATTGATGGGTTTTGGAACTATGAGCCAGGAAACCTTATGGTGGAGAGGCTGGTGCAAGGCGGTGTTCTTGCCGGCGACACAGTCATTCGCACCAGATCTCGCGACTGAGAGGAAGTTGCTCTGCCGTCATTGGCGATCTTGTGCGAGAAGGGGGACTTCTCCGATCGGTTGGAGGTTCTTGATCAGGAATGGTTTTCAAGGTGCGCGCCGCTCTGGACTTGACCGCATTGGTGCCTTCTTGCCACCTTCGGGAAGGCCACTCATTTGTGGTCGCCTGACCTCCGCGATGAAGTAATCGGACTCAAGTTCGCTGAAATCACGGCAACGAAGCATCGACACCTCATCGCCGTCGCCAGTGCCACGGGTTCGTGCAAGATCGACGGCGGATACGAAGATCACCGTGGGCATGTTCTGAACCGCACCGGCCATCGCAGTGGCAAGGTCCCCTGCGCGGCCAGGCGGACGGTGGCCCTTGTTTCACGGGAACAGAAGTGGTGATACCGCCCTGGCAATAAGGGTCGGCGGGCTCTAGGTCCCACACCAGAATTGGCAGCTACCCCCGGTGACGTCCTCGCGCGCGGAATACGCTGCCTCGCTAACTTGAGCACAGACTTGGTGGCTGCTCTTGATCGAAGATGGGACGGGACCGAAGAGCTGGTCCGGGGCCGTTGGTTACGGCGCGAGACTGAGATCTGCCGGATCGTGGCGAGGCGAGCCGGGGCGACCAGTACCCAAGGGAGCCGGGTCTCGTCAGCTCCAGATAGCGACGACGGCGCTCCCTGAAGATTCTCCTTTCGGTCCTCGAAGCTGCCCTAGGCAATCAGCTGCCGCTCGTTGAGGGCGACTGGCCGACGCCACCGGCTTTCGCACTCTTCCATCGCTCGAACGCCACGCCGAGCGACTCGTGAGCGCGTGGGTCGGGTTCGACCTCGTCGACGACCGGGAGCACTGAAGCTGGCTTCCCGATGATTCCTGCCGCGCGCCCGCCGAGAATGGCGGCCCCGCGAGCAGAGGCATTGGGGTTGTCGACGACCAACAGCCTTTTTCCCAACAGGTCGGAAAGGAGTTGGCGCCATGTCGGGTGAAGGCTGCCGCCGCCGGCAAGATAAAGCTCCGAGGCGTTCGCGAACTCCGGGAGGACCGCAGCTGCTTCGGCGATCGAGAAGGCGACACCCTCGAAGACCGCGCGGAGCATGTCTGCTCGGTCATGACGGAGTTCAAGACCGAGGAACCCCGCCCGCGCGGATGTGTTCATCGAGGGTGACCGGGCGCCTGCCAAGTGCGGGATGAATAGGGCGGAGTTCGCACCACCGCCAGGCGCTGCACCGAGCAGCTCGTAAGCCTCCTCCCAGGTCGCATTGAAGACGTTCAATGCCCACGACAAGGCGACCCCGGCTGCCTGTACTGCAGCCATCGCGTACCACAGACCCGGGAGGGCGGACGCGAAGACGTGATAGCGGAGAAGGGGGTCGGGTTCTGGCAGCCGGCGGAGAGTGACCACTTGGGCTGCGGATCCCACGGTGAGTTGGATGGGTCCGGCCTCCGAGAGCCCGGTTCCCACCAATGCGGCGGCGGTGTCGGCGGCGCCAAAAGCCACCGGGATTCCACCGGGTAGACCCAACTCACGGGCGACGGGGACACCAAGCGGGCCGGCCGCGGCGTCGGGGGCACCTAGCGGTGCCAACAACCGTGCCGGAAGCCCGAGAGCTTCGACGACCGGAAGCGCCCAGGTGTTCTGGAATATGTCGAAGAGGAGAGTTCCCGACGCATCAGTCGCTTCGCTGCCTGCGCGCCCGACGAGGCGCAGTCGCAGCCAGTCCTTCGGTTGCAGAGCCCACTCGGCATCCCTCAGCACAGCCGGCTCCTTCGAGGCCAGCCAGTGGAGCAGGGGTCCCGCCATCCCCGGGACGAGAGGATTGCCCAACAGGGCGCGGGTAGCCGGGGGCAGAGCCCGGTAAGCCTCGAGACTGCTCTCCGCGCGACGATCGAGCCAGAGCATGGCCGGCCGCACCGGCCCCCCATCCGGGCGCGCAAGCACGACTCCGTGCATCTGACCTGACAGCCCGACCGCGCCGACTGGAGACGCGGCACCTTCGAGCACCTTCGCGACGGCGCTCTTCACCGACGACCACCAGTCCTCCGGGTCCGACTCGACCCAACCCGGCCGAGGTCTGGACAGCTGAACCGGAACCGAGGCGACGCCCAATTCAACGCCACTCGCATCCAGGAGGATCGTTTTCGTCGAACCAGTTCCAAGGTCGATGCCCAGTACACAGGGCTCTCTGCTCATCGTTGACTCCTCGCCCAAAGTGCCAGCTTGACGCCACTACAACGAGCACCAGGGGCTTCGCGCGCGCGATGACTACTGCAACCCGTTCGGGCTGCAGTCGGTCTTCCCGGGAGCATCGGTCGGTCCAGGCAGACATTGCCCGGTCCGCTTCGTCCGGATCGTTGCCTCGTTCCGGTTCCGCGCCATGACCGCCGGAGGGTCCTTGGTTCTTCCTGCCGCCCCGGCGTTCCAGCGGCTCGACATGCGTTGAGGGCACGGCCGCCTAAGCGTGTCCCAGGTGGCGTCCTAAGCTTTTTTGCGCGCCTTAGTTGGGGAAGGACCCTCGGGAACGGAACTTGAGTCACGGCCGAGTGATCATGTCGCCTTCGAGACGACCTCGACGAGGTTTCCATCGGGATCATGCAGCAGCGCATTGCGGTTGTTGTTGCTGGTGTTGTGAGGCGGCTGAACGACGGGAGTGCCGGCAGACACCAGCTGCGCGAATGCCTTGTCGACATCTTCGGTCCATACGACCAAGGCCATCGCCGGGCTGCCCGGAGCCGCGTCAACTCCGTGTGCCCGCTTCGCTGCCTCCACCGTACCCAGCCCGAGAGCGAAGCCATTGAGCGTGAGTTCCACGTGCTCAGGGGTTCCCTCGGTAGGCGTGCGGAACGTCTCCGCGAATCCGAGGAGGTCCCGGTAGAAGTGAAGCCCGGCCTCGATGTCGCCTGTGTAGAGGTTCACGAATCCTGTAACGAACATGCCCACCAAACTATCTTTGGCGCTTGCTCGGTTCGCTGCCGCCTGGCGTGGTCGCAACAGCGGGGCTCGCAAGGCGCTTTCGTACGGATGCGGAGGAGGGCGCGCACGTAACTGATAGGTGACTAACCGGACCTGACGCGTATCCCGCTGTCGCCGGGTGATCGTTGTCTCCTCGACAGGGCCGCCGACTTGACCGGGCACTTCACGAACGGGACTGATCTGTCCGAGGGGCTGGGGTCTGACCGATCGGTGCACGGGAGAGGCAGAGGGAGCGTCGAGATTCGTAGCAGCGTTCGTGGCGGTGATCGCCTTGCGTGAATCCCCGCCGAGACGCCGCTGGTCACCCTTTTGCCGGGGGCTCGAGAACCTCGCTGCGTGTCTCGAGAACCTCGATGTCTCTCTCGGCGTACAGGCGGTGCTCCCATTCCTCGTTGAGGATTATCAGCAGACACTCACGTACCGGGTAGCTGCGGGAAGCTGGCCAGCCAGGTCCGTCGACCGGGACCGTCTGGTCCCCCAGCGACTCGTCGGTGAGTCCTTCGATGACCTCTCGGGCGGTAGACATCCTGTCGCGGCGCAGGTCGAGCACAGTGTCGAGCGAAGGTCGTGCATCGCGGTCGCGGGGAATTCCCGGAGTGTCCGGCATCTCCTCCCACGGCAGGTCTAGAGGAGCCCACGGAGACGGATCACCGAGGATCGCCCTTCTGATCCAGGAGTCGGTGGCGAAGACAAGGTGGCGCAGCGTCTCGATGAACGACCACTCTCCGTCGACCGACTCGTGAAGGAGTTCGGGCTGCAGGCGACGGGCCCGTTCGACGGTGTCACCCCAGAGACGCTCGACGACGTCCCACGCGTCCCGGAAGCCGGCCGCGTTCGTCGGCCTCATCTTGGCCCGCAGGGGACTCCGCTTGTTGAGCTCGGAGTCGATGAGGGGTCCGACATCGACGCCATTGATAGTCAGGTTCGTGATCTCGCCGTGGATATCGACGTTGTAGAACTCGACTCCGCGCATCACGACGCCAATCAGATCGACGGCGCGGAACCGGGCGTCGGTCAAGTCGACAGAGCGAAATTGTGCGCCGCTGAGATCAACAAGCTCGAACCTCGAGCCACGCAGGTCGGCACCAACGAAGTCAGGCATGTGCTGACTGTAAGCCGATGCGGTGTCATCGGGTGGCTGCGCGGTGACCGGCCCGATGTCGGGGTGAGCAACCTATTGGGTCGGGCACGCGAGCGCACTCTCACACGGTCATTATCGTGGGCCCTCCAACTGCGTCGGTATCACGGCCGGTTGTCGGTGGCGCTTTCGGGACGGCCTTTCGGACCAGCTCGAGGGAGAGGTTGGCTCTTGCTGTGGGACCGCCCGTCGTCGTTGGCTCTCCTCTTCGCTTGCTCTTACGAGTGTGCAGCGGCCGTGGCCGATGCTGGCGTCCCGCGTGAAGGATCGGGTTTCGCGGCTTTTCACTCCACTACATCGTCGACTCAAGCGACGCTCACCCACGCATCGACGTCGTGGGTGAGCTGATGCTCGGTGTCGCGGCGACGCTGAGCGCGGGAGCGGGCGTAGGCACTCATCGATCCTGAAGTAGCCCGAGAACGTTGCCATCGGGGTCGGTGACGGTGGCCACCAGGCGGCCGCTACCTACGTCGCGCACGGGCTCCTTCACGGTGGCACCGGCAGCGGTCACCTCGGCCAGCTTCGCCTCGATGTCCGACACGTGCCAGTAGGCCACCGGCGAGGTCATGCCCTGCGGTCCACCGCCCGGCAGCAGCCCGATGTGCTGGCCCTCGGCCTCGAAGCCGACGTACCAGGACCCGTCGGTCTGCGGCGGAACGCCGAGCAGGGCGGCGTACACCGCCTTCGCCGTCGCCAGTTCGGACACCGGATACAGCACGGTCTTGATTCCCTGGGTGGATGAGCCGGTCATGGTCACTCCTAAAGTCGTGGGTCATATCGACCCGGTGTGTCTCGTCAGGAGTATGACGACAGCGAACCAGAGGATGTGACCGTGAGCGACCGTGACCTGCTCGCCCAGCGCTTCGAGACCCACCGGGAGCACCTCCGAGCGGTCGCGCTCCGGATGCTGGGGTCGAGCCACGAGGCGGACGACGCCGTCCAGGAGGCGTGGTTGCGGCTTAGCCGCGCCGACGACGACGCCGTGGACAACCTCGGCGGCTGGTTGACCACCGTGGTGGCCCGGGTCTGCCTGGACATGCTGCGCGCCCGGGCCACGAAGCGGGAGGTCCCGCCCGACGCGGCCCCCGACCCGGTGGCCGTGACTTCCCCCGAGGACGAGGCGCTGCTCGCCGACTCGGTCGGCCTGGCGCTCCTGGTGGTGCTGGATACCCTGACGCCGGTCGAGCGGCTGGCGTTCGTGCTGCACGACTTGTTCGCGGTCCCGTTCGAGGAGATCGCTCCGATCGTGGGACGGACGCCAGTCGCCGCCCGGCAGCTCGCCAGCCGAGCCCGGCGGCGGGTGCAGTCGAACCCGGTCGTCGCCGACGCGTCCGCCGCCACCCAGCGCGAGGTGGTCGCCGCGTTCCTTGCCGCGTCGCGCGGGGGCGACATCGCCGGGTTGCTGCGGCTGCTGGACCCGCACGTGGTGCTGCGTGCCGACCCGACCGTCGTCGGCTTTGGGGCGACGGCCGAAGTGCGCGGACCTGACTGGGTGGCCCAGACGTTCGCTGGCCGAGCGCAAGCCGCCAGGCTCACCCTGGTCGACGGCCTGGCCGGAGCGGTGTGGTCGGTCGGCGACCGGCCCCGGGTGGTGTTCGGCTTCACCGTGCACGGCGGCCGGGTGGTCGGCATCGAGCTGCTCGGGGACCCGAGACCCTCGACTGTCTCGACCTCGAGCCGGTGCAGGAGTGAGCCTCAGCGGCTAGGCGCGGTCGCCAGCGCCTCGCTGATCGACCCCTGGTGCGCCGGCCTCGCCGTCCCAGTACCGCTGGTCCGGCGAGGCCGGGACGGAACCTCCTCCTTCTACGCCCGGCTCGCTCGCTACGACCGACGATAGGACGATGGGTGCCGGACCGAGAGACCTACTTCTTGCGTTTTGCCTGGTTGTAGCTTATGGCGGCACGAATAAGACTCTGCAACGGACCTTCTTCTATGTGGTCACCTTCACTCAAATCAATAGCCCGCCACTTATTGCCTGCCTGTCCGGCATTGAAGAGCTCGTCAGGATCGCTGAGCGCTGCACCGTTCATGAAGACGAGCTTCACTCGATTCTTGGAGATATTTCCAACACAGATGATCCCGTTGAGTGACCAGACCGGTGCCCCTCTCCATTTCCATTCCTCAATGATCTCAGGGTCAACATCAAGGGTGGTCTTGCGGAGCTCCGCCAACGTGGCACCGCGCCAGTCCTGACTCCGTGCTATCAGATTGTCGATCTCTTCACTAGGATTCATGGCCATCCCCTCTTGTTTCCTGCAGGATCATCGATGGTCGCTCCCTGATCATCGGCGCCGAACCATTTGACGCCTGATCCTGGACCATATAGATCATGGTCAATCTGGTTGGCACCGTCTTCCTCGAGCTGCCTATGAGAGGTCTGAATATCTTATGTGGAGAGATACAGCTTCAGCGTTCCTGGCTCCATATTCTCGTGTTAAGTGGTGAGATTGACATATGTACCGCTGCCAGGCGTCGCCATAGGCACCAAGTGCTTGCCATCGACTGGCTATCGGCGGTAACTTTGGACCCGAATCTATCCGTGTAGAGGTCGCCCCGTATTGATGTCATCAACTGCCATGTTGAGCGTGATCCGTTTGTCAATGCTCTACATATGTCGGGAGCTCAAAAGGATCAAATCTGGGACGCGTCACTGGGTGTCGAGTATCACCGGTATAAACCCGAGGAGAGTGCGCTTGATAGTGGCGGTGCTCCCGTACACTTCGGCCCAGTAAGTGCCGACTGTCCGGAACTTCCCGGTGGCATTCGCGTAGAACCACTCGGTACCTTTGGGGATCTTCTCGGAGGACCAGGCATAGCTGTACGCCACGCTGCCGTCGGGGGCCACCATCTTGAACGTGATGTCAGCGGTCACGGCTGCGTTGGTGAACACGAAGAGGGCGAAGTGGTAATTGCACTCGCCTGAGCAGCTGTCGTACCAGTTGTCGATGTCGTTGGCGAACATCCCGTCCCCAACGCTGGAGCCGTCGTAGCCATAGGGAAGCGAGCTACCCAGAGCGACGTAGGTAGCAGGCAGGATGGACGCCCCCCACTTGAAGGAGGCGGCCGCGGTCGCGGGTGATTCTTTGCTGGCCAGTGCGCTCGAGGCAGGCAAGATCAGCGCCAGTCCGAGTGCGACAGCTGCTGTCAGAAGTGTGAGTTTGAGCGACTTCGCCTTTTTCATGTGCATGCCCCCCGTGATGTGCTGAGCTAAAGGACCGCCTTCCGACTGGCAGTCGCAGACTGCACTCGCCCGCGCTGTCCAGTACTGCTCAGAGCGGCCACCCTGTTCATCAGCCGCACGAAGCGAACTTGATGGCGCTCTTGAACAAGCTCGATGAAGCTTACTGACGCGACGACAACCTGCCCCGCAGACCGTGATCCAGCAGTGCCCGCGTCGGCCACGATCAAGGCGTGAGGGAAGACGAGGCGCACCATGTAGCGGTAGGGGACGTGACAGTCCATGGACACGACCCGCACCTGAGCCCGCTCGGAGCGGCTGTAAAGCCCCGAGAAGGCCCAGATGGCAGCGGCGTCCCTGCCGGGGGCGACGTCGATGACCACGCCCCGTTCGGGATCGGAGAACACCGTCGCATAGACGAAGGACCTGCGCACGGCGCACTCGTCGATCGCGAGGTGGCGACCGAGGCGCCCGCAGCGCCCCGCGGTGGCGCGTCGACGCCGCTCGCCGACGGCCAGGCGCAGGTAGTGGGAGGGGACGCCGAGATCCCGCGCCACCGCCGCGGTGGCGCGGCCCCGGGCGAGATCGGCGAAGAACCCCAGTGCCATTTCTGAGGCGCCTCCTCGTCCGATCCCCTCGAAGCGCTCGTCGAAGCTGCGCTGGGCACAGTCGGGGTTCTCGCAGACGAAGCGACGCACGCGAAGGGATAGGACGACGAGGAGAATGAGTGGTCCGTGATCTGAACCGTCCGCAGGGGACGCATCTGTCGAGCGCGACGAGGCCACGTTGATCAACAGTGGTCTTGCCTTAGAGTTCAAGCTCGTAGAGCTGGCCGATGAGGTCAACGCCGAAGCTGTGTTTTGCTCCTCGTGGACGATCTCATCGAGAGGCGTGTCGCCCTTCTTGCTGTCGCCAAGGGCCGCATGTGATCAGTGACTGGACTACCTGCTCACAGGGCCCGCCGGAGCGTGTGACTCCTCAATATCGGAGGGACTGGTTGGCCTCCGCAGCTGCGTCGGGTCACCTCGGCTGCTTTCACTCCCGCGAACCTATGCCCGCCTGTAGATGAGTCGCAGTTCCCCCCGAGGTCTATTGGCATGATGCGCCCGGGACTGATGACACCGAGCCCGATGCGGATGTACCGTCGGCCGCGTCGAGCAAGGCAAGTACCCGCTCGGGGGTGATCGGCAGCTGCGTCGGGCGGAATCCGATGGCGTCGGTGACGGCATTGGCGATCGTCGGTGCGGCATTGCCGATCACTGCCTCGCCGATGCCACGTGCGTTCATGGGTCCCTTGCCCTCCCCACTCTCGACAATGTCTGCCATCACGTCCGGCATGTCATCGGAGGTGGGAACGAGGTAGTCGGCCAGCAACGACGAGGCGATCTTGCCCTCGTCAAGGATGATCTCCTCCATGAGGGCGTAGCCGAGGCCCTGCATCGCCCCTCCCTGCATCTGTCCTTCGACCCGGAGCGGGTTGATCGCCCGACCCACATCGTGGCAGGTGGCGTACTTGAGCACCTCGACCTCGCCTGTCTCTAGGTCGACCTCGACCTCCGCCGCATGCGTGCCGTAGCTGTAGTCGGGAAAGCTGGCCCCTTGGCCCGTCTCCGTGTCGAACCCGCGACGCTTTGCATCTGGGTGAAAGACGTACAGCGTGGTGGGGTCTATCGAGCGGGCCTCGCACAGACGGACCAGCTCGCCGAGGCTGATCCCTTCTTCGGGCGCGCCGCCGCTGGCCGATTTGCCCTCAGCCTTGACCCGACCATCCTCGAACACGACTTCCGCGACGGGGCAACCAAGTGCTTCGGCAGCCACTGGGGCTACCAGTCCGCGCAGCTTCAATGCCGCCTGCATGATTGCGTTCCCCGACATATACAGCACCCGGGTAGCAAAGGTCCCACCCGCGGGCGGCGTGAGTGCGGTGTCGCCGATGTAGACGCTGATCCGCTCGAGCGATACCCCGAGGATCTCAGATGCGATCTGGCACAGGCTAGCCGCCTGCCCCCCGCCGACATCGGCCACCCCGGATCTGATGAGCAAGGTGCCGTCCGCTTGGATGCTGAGCCATGCCGAGGCACTGTCTGGGAACCAGATCGTGCGCCCGTAGGGCTGCATGTTGCAGGCGAATCCGCGACCAACCCGCTTCGACGGCCCGCTCGGCGCGCTCGGTTCCTCGAGCCGAGCCAAAGCTCGCTCGAGGGTCTCACCGACCGCCACTGCGGTGTCGAGCGTCTCACCGGTCGGGATCACGTCACCTTTGCGGAGGAAGTTACGCCGGCGTACGTCGGCCTTGTCCATGGCGAGGGTCTCAGCGATCCGGTCCATCTGCGACTCGTAGCCGAAGGTTACCTGCCTTGCGCCGAAGCCTCGGAACGCGCTCGTCGGGACGTTGTTGGTGAAAACGGCGCGCGAGCGCACGGAGACGTTCGGCGTAAAATACGGGCCGCACGAGAGCGCGGCTGCGTAGAACATGACCCGTGCGCTCTTGTACGGATAGGCGCCAGCGTCGCCGATGAGATCGACGTCCTGGGCGACGATCCGGCCCTCGTTGGTCGCGCCGGTCCGGTAGCGCATGATGAACGGGTGCCCCTTGGTCGAGGCGAGAATGGACTCCTGGCGGCTCCAGATCATCCGGACCGGTCGCCTCGTCCTCCACACCAATAGCGCGAGATAAGGCTCGACGGTCATGCCCTCTTTGCCGCCGAAGCTGCCCCCCATGTACGCGGCTATCACCCGAACCTTGTTCACCGGAAGCTTAAGGATCTCCGCGATCTGTGTTGCGTGTTCGATGATCTGAGTCGAGACGCGCAATGTGACCACGTCGTTCTCGATCCAGCCCACCCCGGCCTCGGGCTCCAGGGAGGCATGCTCAGCGTGCTGGGTGCGGTACTCACCCTCGATGACGACATCGGCGGCTGCCAGGGCGGCCTGGACATCGCCGCGTTGAATGTGCCAACTGGTCAAGACGTTGCCGTCATCATGCACGAGCGGCGCGCTAGGCAGCAGCGCAGCTCCGGGATCGAAAACGCCCGGCAGCTCCTCGTACTCGACTTGGACGAGCTCGGCGGCGTCGTCGGCGATCTGCTGGGTTTCGGCAGCGACGAGGGCGATCGGTTCACCGGCATAGCGCACGCGATCGCGAGCGAGGATGGGCATGGCGACCAGCAGCTCACCGACGCCTCCCGCTGATGGCTCGACGAGCTGGTTCGAGGGAACGTCCTCACCGGTGAGGACGGTCGCGACACCGCGAAGGGCCCGCGCCTTCTCGGTGTGGATCGAGACGATCCGGGCGGACGACATCGTGGCCCGGACAACGCGTCCGTACAGCATGCCAGGCAGTTCCCAGTCGGCTGCGTAGAGGATCGAGCCCTTGACTTTTTCGATGAAGTCATGGTGCGCGACCGGCTGGCCGACCACGCGCATCGGCGCGACCGTGCTCGCTGGCGTATCTGCGCCCTGCGGTTCGCGGGTCTCGGGGCTCCGTGAAGGGGGTTCGGCTACCCCCGGCCCGGGGATAGATGGGGGCGCTGCCTCGGACACAAGGATCTGCCCACCGGACGTCGCAGCCAGGGCTGCATCTCTCAACTTCGCGCCTCCTCACTCGCAAAGGCCCGGTTCTCGAGATAGGACTCGACCGCGTCGAGGATCTTCGTGTAGCCGGTGCAACGGCAAAGGCTCCCGCCCAGTTCGTAACGGATCTCTTCTCGGGTGGGCCGAGGCATTCTCTGGGCCAGGCCGTACGCGGTCAAGATCACGCCCGGGGTACAGAACCCGCACTGCGTTCCCCCGAGACGCAGGAACGTCTCTTGAAGAGGATGCAACGACTCGTCCTCGCCGAGGAGACCGGCCAGAGTCGTGATCTCGCGGAACTCGACCTGGACGGCATAGACGAGACAGCTGCTCACGGCCTCCCCGTCGAGCAACACCGTGCAGGTGCCACAGACGCCCTCACCGCAGCCATAGCGGACGTCTCTAAAGCCGAGCTGGTCGTGCAGGACATCGAGCAGGAGTGCATCGGGTGCCACCGAGATCTCGTGGGCGACACCATTGACCTGTAGTGTCACCTGCTGCAGGCTCATTCGGCCGACGCCCTCTCCTCGGCGCGTTGCAGCGCCTCCGTCAAGGCGCGACGTATCAGCACCCTCACCAGTCGACGGCGATACGAGGCCGTCGACTGCGAATCGGTCACCGGAGCCGTACGCGCAGTCACTTCCGCTGCTACGTCGTCGATCTCAGTGGGCGTGGGGATCCGGCCAAGCAGGGACGAGAGTATGGTCCTGTCGCCGGCGACAGGACGTTCGTCGACACCGATAAGACCCAGGCGGACGCCGCCGATCACGTCGCGCTCGGGCGAGAGCGTGACGTTCGCGGCAACTCCCGCGATCGCTTCTGCGCCACTGCGTCGTGCCAGCTCCGTGAAGCTCGAGCCCTGGCGAGACTGCGCCACCTCCAAACGAAGACCGGTGACTACCTCTTCGGGACGAAGGTCCGTCTTCAAGTGCCCGACGAAGAACTCCTCCGCGTCGATCAGTCGGGTTCCGGTTGGACCGTACGCCAGAATTTCGCCTCCGAGCGCCAATGCGACCGCGGCGAGCTCGGATGTTGCCTGGCCATGTGCGAGAGCACCGCCGATCGTGCCCCGATTGCGAACCCGCACGTTTCCGACGTAGGCAATCGCCGCAGTCAGCAACGGAGTCTGGCATCGGACCAGTTCCGAGAGAAGCACCTGGGAGTAACGCGTCATCGCCGAGAGCGACAGCCGACCGCCTTCGACCTGTGGCGCGATGGCGACGATGCCGTTGAGATCTATGAGTGCCGACGGGCGCAATACGCGCAGGTTCATGAGCGGCACGAGGCTCTGGCCGCCGGCAAGAGCTTTGGCGCCCTCGCCGTGCTCTCTGAGCGCGAAAACGGCCTCCTCGTAGCTACGGACGAGCTCGTACTTGAATCGGGGCTCCCCGTACCAACGGCGCTCCCAGTCATCGAGCACCACTCGGGCGTGGGTGTCTTCAAGTGCGCCTGGCGCGCTGGGCATGGGCATCGCTTTGTCAACCCCGGACTCGAACATGGCTGTCATTACGCCAACTTCCTACCTCTTTGCTGCCTTATCAACGTTACCAGTGGGCTCGCGCCCTCCCACCGGGCCACGCAAGCAAATGCAGTGTCCTGACCAAACAGCTCCTTGTCGCTTGCACTCAGGCAGTTCTCCTCGCAGGTGTCCTCACCATCGTCCGTCCCGAGATCGCGCGTCTTCGAGCTCCGAGCTCCTCCCTTAACAGCACCCCTGCGACCTCTCTTCGAAACCTCGCGCTCGCGCGCAAGTCGTCGATCGGGGAGATATCCGAGACGAGAGCTGCCACCGCTGCTTCGACGACCCGCGGCTCCGGCCGTCTCCCCTTGAGCTCGGCCTCAGCTCTTCTGGCGCGAACGACCGTCGGCGCGACTGCCCCCAAGGCCAAAGAGACGTTTGTGAATGTCCCATCCGCGTCCTTCTCCCAACGCCACGCCAAGCTGACGATCGATATCGCGTCGGCTTGCCGTGTGCCGAACTTCCGGAAGCCCTCCTCGCCTGCAGGCAACGGGATCTCAATCCTGTCTATCCATTCATCTGGACCAACAACAGTCCTTCCCGGCCCTGTCGCGATATCGGCAACCGCCACGCGGCGGCTGCCGTTCGCGCCCTCCAAGACGGCGACGGCACCGGCAGCGACGAGCGGTGGGATCGTGTCGCCGGCCGGAGAAGCGTTTCCCAGATTGCCCCCGATCGTGGCCCGGTTGCGGATCCGCACCGAACCGAACAGCCAGGCCGACGCATCCAGCCCCGGGAGCACACCATCCAACTCCGCAATGACTCGCGTCAGAGGAGCAAGCGCCGAGATGTACACAAGACCATCGGCGCGGCGCACGACCGGTGGCCCATCGAGCAACCTAGACACGTCTATGAGCCGAGCTACTTTCCGTCCCTTTTGGATCCGAAGAAGTAGGTCCGTGCCACCAGCGAGCAGATCACCTGTCGGGGCTAGCTCTCGGAGCTCCTCAATCGTCCTGGCCGCCACCACCTCGGTCACGCGAGCCTCCTCTGCCACCAGCCCCGCACCGAGCCTACGGGTCTGTCCCTCCGATCGCAAAGCTGGCTACAGGCGCGAGGTGAAGCGAACACGGCCAAACACCCATCAGCGCACCGGCCGAAGACAGGCGCAAAGAGCGCAGCAACGACGGGACCGATGCGGTGAAGTTCTTAACCCACGAGGGGTTGCGAGAACGGCACTTTGCTGCCACGGCCGCGATCACGTCGGCAACCTTGAGCAGGGAGAGATCTGCACGCACCGGAACCGGGAAGCCCGAGAGGAACAGGCCCGCGTAGTACTCGTAGTCGCTCATCGTCGCTGACATGAGCCTGCGCTCCTCGACAAGGTTTGCGCCAGCGCCGGCCGCATTATCCGAAGAAACGCGGCCCCGGTTTGATAGCTGCGAAGGGCGACCGACACGACGACATCTGCCCACACGCGCTGCGCCGCGTCGGGGTCGCGGACGGCAAAGAGAACGTCCTCACGTGCCTCGACCCACCCTGGATCGACGCCCCAAAGCCGACCGATTCCTTCGCCGACGACCGCAGCCACGGAGAGACTGGCGTCCGCATCGACGCCGACATGGTCCGCGATCGAGCGCAAGATCGATTGTTATCACCGGCTACGTCATCGAAATCGCGCATGACCTTCGCGAGCTCGATTCGCTCCGACGTCCAATCCATGCCCACGTCGTAGTCGTTTCGGGAGTGATCCGCTTGAAATCGAGTAACGCAGGTTCTCAGAACGCTAGGAACGCTGAGCTAGGTACGCTGAGCAGGAGTTTGCGTGATCGGGGGGTCGCCAGCTAAGACGCCATAATATTCCGCCGGCGCCACACAGGCGCTCACTCGTGGCCCTTGCCACTCAAGCTTGGAATACATAAGCGCATCCCGCGTGCAAGGGATGGTGCGGGGCACCAACCACGATCGTCGTGCCCGAAATGGCCACCGAGTCACCGAAGAGGTCGTTCTGGACGGTGTCCGAGCCCTTCAGCTCGGCAGTTTGGCGCCAGCCGCTGGCCGCCTCGGTGAAGACGTAAGCCCGGCCCGCCGAGGCGTGCGCGTTGGCGGCGCCTACCACAACAGTTGTGCCCGAGACGGCCACCGAAGCTCCAAAGAAATCATCAGTGGAAGTATCCGAGCCCTTCAGCTCAGCAAGCTCCTGCCAACCCGACGACGTCTCCTTGACCACGAAGGCGCGGCCAGCATTCGACGCCACCACCGAGTCGCCCAGCACGATCATTTTGCCTGAGATTGCGACCGAGTCCTCGAAGTGCCTCAGCTCGGCCTCCTGGCGCCAGCCGGCGAGCGTCTTGGAGAAGACATAAGCAGTGCCAATGCCTGACCCGTTGTTGAGGTCTTCGCTGCCCACGACAGCCGTCCGTCCCTCGATGGCCACAGACCAGCCGAACAGGTCGTGGCCGACGGTGTCGGAACCCTTCAGCTCGGCAGTTTGGTGCCAACCTGTGGCTATCTTGGAGAACACGTAGGCTCGGCCACCGCTCGAAAAGCCGGAAGTCGAATTGAGACCGGTGGCGCCAACAAGGACCGTCGTGCCCGAGACCGCTACGGCGGTGCCGAAGAGGTCGCCGGCTAGCGTGTCGGAACCTTCGAGGACCGCGGCTTGGTGCCAGCCGGTGGCGGTCCTGGTAAAGACGTAGGCCCGGCCGACCCATCCCTGGCCATGAAGGACCGAATAGGGTGCCCCCACGACGATGGTGTTGTCCGAGACGGCCACCGAAGCACCGAAGAAGTCCCCGTTACCGCGCTCGGGGTTGTGAAGCTCGGCAGTTTGGTGCCAACCCGTCCCGCTCTTGGCGAACACGTAGGCACTTTCTGCGCCCGGGGCCGGGTACGAGGCGCCTACCACGATTGTGGTACCTGACACGGCCACGGCGGAGCCAAACTCGTTGTTGGGCCTGCTGTCGGCACCTCTCAATTTCGAGACCTGGCGCACCGGGCCGAGCGAATGTGAGCTGGCTACTTCCGCCCACGCCGTACTAGTGAGGGTGGCCGCCGCCGCCAGCACGACAAAAGCGACACTGACCAAGGGGAGCTTGCGCGGTAACACAGCGACCCTCCTGTTTCACTCCGTCTGGCGAGAGGCCAGCCAACCAACCCGCTCAAGGACTCTACTCAACCGAGGCGGCCAGCTTCTCTTTGGGGCGTGGCGACGCGAATCAGTACGAGCGGTGTCAACCGCGATGGCTACCTGGTGTTCACCGCGCCCGGCGGTGGCCCAATTGGTTACGCGAACTGGCGGAACCGGGTCTGGGTGCCGGCTTGTGAAGCAGCTGGGCTTCAGGGCATCGGATTCCACTCGCTTCGTCGAGCCTCGGCTACAGCATTCGTGTACGCGCGCGAGTTAAAGACGGCTCAGACTTGACTCGGGCACTCGGATCCACGCTTGACGCTGTCGATCTACGCACAAGCAGTCGCGGAAGCAGATCGGTCGGCGGCGGAGGTTCTTGGAGCGCGCTTTCTGCCACAACTACCTACGACAGCCGCCGGGATCGCGCACGAATCGCGCACGCGGGATGATGACTGAGCCCCAGCTGGACGTCCGTGAGCCTTCTACCAGGGAGAATACCGGTGGGGAAAGAGGGGGACGGGGCCGCGAAACTGCCGAAAGCGCGGACACGCGGCGCGTTGATGCTGGTGGTGATGGGTGTGTGGGGCTTGTGATGTTGCCTTGGCTCCCGGTCCATGGTCGCCAACCCCACGGGGCCTCGTCTGCCGCCCACCGCGCCACCGTCGACGCCGGCCGCCCTGGTCCAGGTTGATCTACCCGCCGCCCGGTACGCGGGCGCGTGGGCGATCGTGGGGGGTGACGGGCGAAGCAGTTCTGTGAGGACCGCCACCTGCCGCCTCGGCGGCGCGCTACTGGGCGCTTCGGCGTGTGTCCCCGCTTGCCGGAGGTTCGTCCGGCGCCTTGAGCATTCGGTAGATGCCTATGACGCCTCCGACCTCGACGAGGGTTCCCACTGCGACAGCCAGATAGAACACGGTGAAAGCGGTTCCGTTGAACGGATGCTGTCGAGAGACCAGCATTAGCTGGCCTATTAACGCGGCGACCTGACCGATCAGAAAGACTCCCAAAGCTGCAGCAATCCATCCGACTGGCGTGGCGAGTCGCCTCCGAGACCAGTAGCGAGTTGCACCGGTCAGATGTTGAACCGACTCGACATAGGGTCGAAACGATACCCACGGCAGGTTCGCGCGGCAGATTGGACATACGAGGTTTCCGTCAATGATCCGGACCTCGTCGGAGCGCAGTTCGTGTCCTTGCGGACAAACGATCGCAGCCTGTGAACGTGAGGACGAGAAGTCGTCGGTGGGGCTAGTAGGCATGTCCCTTCCGCCTCTCTGCTCTATCGACCCACGAGCCCCGCGGTGGATCCGGTGGGTCGCTTCTCTCAAGCACTATCGACCCTTCGACGCTCAGACTCAAGCATTCTGAAAGCCGGCCAGGCTCCGCGAGCCGTCGGTGACGGCCTAGGTAACGGGGTCACGATCAGCATGGCAAGGATGCTCGACCAGTTAGGGCGGCACAGCCCAGAAGGCGAAGACAGGCGCCCACGTTCGCCCACGTGGCGGCGTAGGTGTCAACGGCCATTGAGAAACGCGCGCTGACGGCCAGGAGAACCGCGCGCTGACGGCCACCAAAGTCGCGCGGTGACGGCCACCAGTTCTGCCGTGAACCTCAGGTGAGCGGCTTCACCCCCT
>Ga0116127_1000960_pt1 | contig 20439 bp, 24 predicted proteins | sample June2015DPH_16_1_FD_89731 | JGI IMG/M metagenome (GOLD analysis project Ga0116127, IMG submission 89731) | Peatland microbial communities from SPRUCE experiment site at the Marcell Experimental Forest, Minnesota, USA - June2015DPH_16_100 | ecosystem: Environmental > Terrestrial > Soil > Wetlands... | reverse complement strand
GTTATTAATTGCAAAGATGGCGATGCGACAACCGCAAAACAGTCAACGCTATTTTAGGATTATAACAAAAAGCATCAGCGGTATGTCCGCTGTATGCGAGAGTTCGATATGCGCCGTCATAAACTCACATGGAAACAGAAAATAATATGGACTTTCATCATCCTTGCCGCTCTTCTTGCCGGTACAGTAGAACCCCTATCCTTTTCAGAATGGTCATGGGCAGAGTACCATCGGATAATAGTTGAGAAAGTAATCTTACAAGAAAAGGCTAGATACCTTTGGGAAGTTATTTTAAATCACACGGAATGAATTGTGAGGATAGAATGGAAAATGACTGTATTTGGCAAGCAGAATGTAAGTGTTCTGACAATGTTTATTGTTGTGAAGAATACCGCGAGAAGGCACAAGGTCATTGTTTCGCAACCGGCGCATGTATCAAAACAAAGGTATTTGTTCCGAGAACAAAGGAAAGTGAACGGTAAATGTATTCTCCTTTCCTATATCAAAGCCGTTGTATGAATTTAATACGCAAAGCTGTCGCGGATGGACATCGTTATATCTTAGTCCAAGGCGAGACAGGCATGGGAAAATCTGTCATTATATCTGAAATAATCCGAGGGGCTTTTGAAAAAGGAAAGTCAGTACGTTGCATAATAGATCGTAAAAAAATATTCAGACAATTAGAAAAATACATAAAAGATTTAAATATTCCTTTTGGCCTTATCAAAGGTGGAGAAAAACATGAGGACTGGCATCAAGTACAACTAGGCATGGTTCAATCTATTCATCGACGTATTTCAACTCCTTACATGACCCAGGGAGATGTTATTATCCGAGATGAAGGCCATGCAGCATCAGCACCAACAGATTTAACAGTCACAGAACATCTTATGCACCCAAAAAGTATATATATTGCACTAACAGCAACCCCTGCGAGAGACAATGGATATGGTCTTAAAAAAGCAGGTTTTACGATATTAATACAGAGCCGGGATTATGGAGGAACTAGCCATGAGTTAATAAATATGAACCCTCCTAGACTTGTCCCTATCAGATATTATGCTCCTGTCGGACCTGATTTAGTTGGAGTCCCAATTACAGGAGGCGATTATAATTTAAGAGTGTTAGAATCAAGGATGTTAGGAAGTAAGTTGATTGATGATTATATCGGATGGTGGTTTAAACTTTCCGAGAAGAGAAAGACCTTTGTTTTCTGTACTAGCATCAAACATAGTGTCGCTGTTCGTGATGCTTTTATCAAAGTGGGGATCACTTGTGAACATATGGACGGGAATACTCCCGATGAAGAACAGGATGCAATTTATAATCGGTTTGAAAGCGGAGAAACGCTTATTATAACAAGTTGTGAAATCAACACAACCGGCGTAGATATTCCGCAAATTGCTTGTATTATGGACTTACGACCTACAAAGTCACTTAAAAAATACTTTCAAATACTTGGAAGAGGGAGAAGAGTATTCCCCGGCAAGAAAGATTTGATTTTTATTTGTCTATCAAAGAATTTCGCTGAACATGGCGCTATTGAAGAGTTCCAAGGATGGACACTCGATGATAAAACTAGGAATATTAATACTGCCAATGCTGCACGAAAAGCTAGAAATTCAAAGCCCATCGAATGTCCCGTTTGTTCCAACATCTATACTGGTCAACTTCGCTGTCCACAATGCCATAATATACCCACTAAGGCGCAGTATGGGAAAGACGAGATTGAATACATCGACGGCATTCTAGGTGAGATAGTTTTAGCTACTGGCAAGGCAAAAGTCCACGTTCCTACAATGGCCGAGAAAAAGGACTGGTATCAGCAAGCAAAAAATTATGGCTGGTCACGAGGTAAGGATGACAAGTGGCTTGCCGGAATGTTTAAGGCTTGCTTTGGTTCGTTTCCGCCGTGGTCATTTCAAAACCTCCCCATTAAGGAGACGAGTGCCGAAGTCTCAAGTTACTTGGATAAGAAGCGCCAGGACTTTGCCAGAAGGAAAGCATACGGGCAGAAAAAACAGAAAGGGGCAGCACCATAAATGCCCACCAACGGCCTACGTCTCCAAGATATAGAGAAATTCACCAAGGCTGAATCAAATTTTTATTCAGGAACCAAATTTCGTGATATTAAGAGAGTTGCAGAGTTATTTGATTTCCCGATTCACCTTGCTTTAAATTGTCGCCGTAAATATCTGGATCATGTAATATCAGAATACCGCGAATATGGAAAGCGAGTAGGGCTAGGAACGGAGTTTGTCTGTAAAGTGATGGTAGATATTGTCCGGGAAGAAATAAAGGCTTTAGACAAGGATTTTAAATCATCCCTGAGTTTTAGTAAAATAAGAAAATTTGAAGATATAACCGATGAAATGATACAGGAGGCACGAGATTACCCTGTAAACTCTTTAATTAACTTCGGCAATGGTAACGCCCGATGTATTAACCCAGACCATACAGACAATAAACCTAGTATGTATTTATCATCAAAAATAAATAAGGCTACATGCGGAAGTTGTAATTGGAGAGGGGATGCAATAGATATAGTTATGATTTTAGACGGTATCACTTTCCGAAATGCTGTGAGGAAATTATGTCAGATGGTATAAATTGTAAAATTGTTAATAATAAGTGTGCAACTCGTCAGCAGGGTAGCTTTGGTAAGTGCCGCATGTGCGAGTTTGGAACACAGACGCGCCCCGTTGAAATCCACCTAACCGGCAGAGACTATCAATTTATGATGGATCATTGCCAAGTTGATGGTATGTCAATATCGGATGCAGCAACAGAGCTTGTTAACCAGGGGATTCGTTCTTTGAGGCGTCACACAACAGTTTAAAGGGGGTAAAATGAAAGAAAATTCGTTAGGATTAAGACGAACAGGAGAGCCGCCACCGCGCCCTCTTACCGAAGATGAACACGCTTCTACTCTTCCGACAGGGGCAGTAATAACAGTCCCAGTGGCAGCGGCCATCATCCTCACTATACTTCTTCTGTTCATGTTCAGAGGGTGTGCAACCGAGCCGGAGCCGACAACCGCGCCGATGATCTACCCTCAGAAGCCGATAGTGCAACAGATTATACCGGCTTTACCAGTTGTGGAAAAACCTGTTTATAAGTATAATCCTTCACCGAACGTACCATGCGAAATTCCAGGCAGATGTGGAGCAAAACTGTTCGTGAACGGCAAGAGGGTTGACCCCGGCAATTACTTGAAGTAAAATTAATATTCTAAATAGAGGGCTTTCAGCACTCGCCTGCAATAGGGACGGACAGTCCCTTTGGGCGCCAAGCACCTTGAAGTCAGAGGTGTTTGCCCAAGAAGCCGTCGGGTTTTAACCCGTGCGGAGTGTCACCACATGACCCGGAAGATTGAAATGCAAGCGGAAGCCCTCGACGTTTTAAAAAGGGTTATCCCTTGGGATTTGATTTCACCACGGGATGAAGAAAGACTGTACGAATTATTTGTTCAGTTGAATCGGCCATAACGATCATCAACCACTGAGAACGAAGGGATGTGATAATGGACGAAATATCTGGAACATGGAGGCCGTCACAGATTCAAGAATTAATCAACCGAGCAGTCCAACCCCTCGCTGAGCGAATATCAGTGATCGAAAAGGAGATTGAAACTATGGACGCAACCGCACAGAAACTTTCCGACGATCTTACCGCATTACAGACAGCTATTACCACCGGCCTTACCGACATTTCCGCCGAAATTGCAGCCTTAAAAGCACAGATTGCAGCCGGGACTCCGGCAACCGACGCAGACCTTACCGCCCTTGATGCGAAAGTCACCGCCATGCAGACGGCAATCACCGCCGCCGATCCGGGACCGCAGGGATCATAATTTAATTAATTTTATCGGCACCATGAATAAGAAAAGCCCCAACCGAAAGGAAGGGGCTTTTTGTTATCTCTTCTGGTATCGTATCCAGAGCGGTAGTTCCATTCTGACCAAACTACCCAAATCAGTTGGTGACACCCCCTCAGCAACATAGCCCACCAGCAGCCCAACGCATTGCAGCTCTATCGTCACCGTCTCGGAGCATATCAGGTCAACAGGGCGCTGCACAACAAGCGGCAGGGGGAGGAAATCGAAAAATATCTTCCTCCATCCATATGCAGGACGCATCTTAGTAAATGCACCAGCTACAATGATATTGGCCTGATTGACCATGAGCTTTTCTTGTTCCTTGGTAACAGAAATAGGGATTACGTCCCAGTCTCCGGGTTGTGGATTTACTTCTTCATGGCTCGCCCACGCCGGACCTTCTCCCCTGGAAGAGAAAAACCTCCCGTCGCTGAACTCCAATTCGGCGTGAATATAGCGACCGGATACCGCCTGTATAATTCGGTCAAACAGAATATAATACCATTGCACATGCCCCGGACGTTTCTTGAGATAGATTCTTACCATTTTACCTCCAAAAAAGGCCCACCCCGAAAGGTGAGCCTCGTTTTATTGTATGTCTGTTTCAGATTTACGGCCCCGTAGAAACGGTTACAGCAACGGCTGTTCCAGATGCAACCATTGCCCCGGCAGTAGGAACCTGAGAAATGATACTTCCTACACCCATAGTCGAACTGGCAGCGTTTGTTTCTGCACCGAGTGCAAGACCAGCAGCGACCAGAGCAGCCGAAGCATCAGCCACCAGTTTACCCACCACATTCGGAACGGCGATAGTGCCGGACTTAGCAGCCGGGGCAGGTGCAGCAGCCTGATTCTGAATGGCAACAAGGCTATTGATTGCCGAGATGAACGAACCGAGACCACCAGAGCCAAGCGCGTTGATACCCCCGCTCATGCCGCCCGTGGTAAAGACCCCGTAGAGGTTCATAAAAGCCTGGAAGCAGCCAGGGCCATTTGTCCCTACCCAATTCAGAACGCTGGCAACTTCAGTCAGGAACTTCTGAATATCTGCCGGTCCACCATCGGCTTTAATATCAGCGGCAGATTTGTTCAGATCGGCGGCGAGTTTGATGAGATCACCAGCAGCGGTTGCGTCCACTTGGTTGTTCAGGCCCATCGAGGCAACACAGGCGAAAATATCTTTACCCGCTGTGAAGGCATCCGGGCCGCTATCCTGGGCTGTAATCAAAAGTGCATTGAGGTCGAGTAGCAGATTTGCCATTTTACTTTCTCCGTTTCTGCCCCGCTCTACGGCGAGGCTTGCTCTGGGGGGGTTACGTCCCCCGTTGTTGATTGTTTACCAGCGGCAACGCCTCTCATATAGCCAAATATGCCCGTCAGAATAGGGATAATTACCGCCGAAGTCTGATAATATCCAGCCTGTATGAGCGCAACCACTACTCCGATTGCAAAGATGATTTCGACAATAACCACGCCGATATTCTGATTCATATCATCCCCTTTCAGTAATTCTCATGTATCCCTAAACTGTTCAGGCACTTGTCCACGTCTGCTTTCCCACTGTCAGGATCACATTCAGGGAGAACAGTAGTAACTGCACTCTTCCCGCTGACAACCACTTTGGGAGCGATTATCTCATGATGGAGGATTATGCACCCGGAGAGGATAAAGCAAAGCACCGGTAAAATCAAGAGAGTTTTCATATTTCATCCCTTCTCATGGTTGTGTTGCCGATTTGAGTGTGACCGATGGTGCCGATGGAAAGGGAGGCAACGTAACGATATTGCTGTACGCGCTCTCCTGTCCTGCCGTATTTACCGCCGTCACTGCGAAGTAGTAGGTTTTTGTCGGATCGAGACCGCTGAGCGTGCCGGTTGTAGACCCTGCCGCCAGAACAACGGGTGAAGCCCCTTGAGTTGCCCCTGTCCCGGTGAACGGCTGCGTGTTCGTGGTGGAGTAATAAGCCTTGTAAGAGGCCGCTGGAGGCGTGTTAGGATCGGTGATACCAAGGACAACCGTCGATGCTCCCGCAACTGCCGGTAAGAGGCAGAACGCCGAGAGTGCCAATACTACAAGTAACTTTTTCATGATGATCTCCTATTAAGGGCCAAAGCCCCAAAGATGGGTGGATGAAACTACTGTCGATTGTATTAACGGAAAACTGTAATTCACCCCAAATGCAATAGGGTCAATATCTTGTGAGTTTGGCTCATATGTGTTTGGAGAAGTATGGTATTGCGCCCATGAGATATTTGTCCCTGCGCCATCCAATGTAGCAAACATCGAAGGAACATTCTCGCTGTAAATATTATTATTCATGTTAACAATAGAAGTAGTTGCCGCAATCATAAAGATTTCTCGTGGATATCCGCCTTTGACAATATTATTACTGATGTTCCACGAAGTCCCGCTGGTGGGATTAACCCCTGCCAAGCTTAAATAGATACTTGCTCGCGCTGCATTAAGGTTTAATCCGCCATAAAGAGTCAACCAAGGGCCACCATTGTTATAACAGACGTTCCCTGTGGCTGTCCCGCTGGAATTGTCCACAAAAGCAAGGCAAGTAAGGATATTGTTTGTTATTATATTATTTACCACCGTGATATTGTAATCATTGTAATGATCTGAAACACCACTCCCGTTACTTGATGTTGTCATAGAACCATTATTAATGAGTTTGTTGTAAGCAATGTAAACATCATGAATTGGAGTGGACGCATTTTCTATATGTACTCCGTCTCCTGAATTGTTTGAAATTGCATTGTCTACGATTTTGTAATTGTACCCTGAATTTATAGTAATTCCGTCACCGGCAGCATTTTCAAATATGCCATTTTTGACAAAGTTAATGTCATGAGAAGTTGCTGTACTGAGTATTTCAACTCCGTTTTCTGTCCCTTTGTAGATACTACTGCCAGCTACGGTGAAATTGTTAGAATTGCTGATAGCAAGCTGTGCGTATGCCGCTCCTGATATATTGCAACTTAGTAGACTGGTATTGACCCCGCTAAAGGAGCATCCAGATACGTAAACCCCATATTCTGTGGCATTGTGGGAAATCAGGCCGATTGCATTAAGCACCCCGGAACAGGCAGAAAAGGCAAAATCGTTGTTTATGCCGGTTGCCCCACTTTTCGATATATTGTAGAGTCTCAGCCCTGCGATATTATTGAATTGGATAGGTGCAACACCAGAAGCTATGACGTTGGAGACAGAAACATTAGAATTTGCCGTTCCGTAAAGATAGATGGGGTTTTGGGCAACATTACTAATCACAATAGTATCCAATTTGATGTTTGAAGAATTGCCGGAGAATGTCACTCCGTATCCGTATCCTCCGCCATTCCCAGTAATATTTGTTTCAGTGACATTTGTAATCGTTCCAGAATTCGCCACGATATTGTTATAAGCATAGGTGCCTGTGTAATTTATGATGAAATTGGAGATATTGACATAGGAATTAGGATTTGAAATCCCTGCATTTGTCCCGGAGAATGTCGGATAAGCACCCCCGGTGCCATCAGGTAATCCTTGGTATGTAATTATTCCGGAAGGACTACTCCCTCCTGAAAGGGGAATCATAGTTGCAGTTGTATAGGCTCCCCCTTGAGCAGAAAAATTGATTATGTCCCCATTACTAAAACTATTGAGGTTGAATGTTGCAAGAGACATACAGTCACTTGCCGTACTAGCTGGACCGATTGCATTAGCTTTTGTTGCCGATCCATCTGCACGCACATAATAGGTGGCAGATTCTGCTGCTCCGCACATGGCAATGATGATAATTATGACAAGGATTAACCTTTTCATACTGCCTCCACTGATGTTTCGCTGAAATGCTGAAAAATCACGTCAACATATCCCCACATTTGTTTCCAGTCAGGAGTACGTCCATTGCAAACACAGGTTTTTAGATATTCTCTTGTGTTCACCCACTGTTGCCAATCAAAGTTAATCCTTTGTTTCGCCAGATGTTCAGCAGCATTAACATATCCACGCCCCCCATTATACGAGGCTAGAGCGAATTTAAGGCGTTCCGTACAATCTGGAATTTCCGGGAAATGAGCATATTGTTCAGCAAGGTAAGCCACCCCCACATTCACATTTTCGGCGGGATCGAACGGGTTTGCAATCTCAAACTCCCCAGGCATAAGCTGCATCAACCCTTGAGCACCGCAGGGTGATTTCGCGTTAGGGTTAAACCGACTCTCTTGCCAGACTTGAGCTTTTATATACAGCCATGCGTCAGCCCCGAGATCAGTTAGCAGCGCCGGGAAATGTTTAGCTATGGCATCTTTTATAATTTCGTCATACTGAGTCGTGTCGCTCATTTTCTTTGTCCTTTTTATCGAGATAAACAGCGTAAATATCACAGTGGATATATCCACAGTGACAAACTCTATCACGGTTCTGAATAGGACACCAGAAGGTGACTATTTTATCAGCCTTTAAAACGGCCATTACTTCGTCATGTCTTTGAACTGTTGAGCTATCCATAGAAAGAAATGATACTTATCAGACAGCCAGAAAAGAGCCAGAAAAGAAAGAATATCCCAAGGATGATAGGAATAGAAAGCTGAATCTTCTCCAAAACTGTCCATATGTATGTTTTGTCTTTTTTCGACCTTAGCCCCTATTTCCTCTTTAGCCTTTTTTGAACCTTCCCATTCGCCCTTTTTTATTTCAAGATTCATAACCCGCGCATCTATACCCCTGATTTGGTTAAACGCCGTATCAATATGTGCATCATGAGTATCAAGATGTTTTTCATGACTGTCTACTTGAGCACCACGGGCCGCAAGCGTTTCAAGAGCTACAGCCACCCGCTGATTACTCTCTTTCAGATCGAACAGTAATTCACTTTGAACTTTTATAATAGGCGCTTGAGGACACTCCGCTAGTAAGTGCGCCCGTCTCTCTTCGTTTTTTCGCCGTTCTGTGATAGCAGCTACCATTACCGTACAGCCTCACCCCATGACCCGCCAGAGGGCAAGAGTAGGTAATTTGTCAGGCTCCCATCATGGTTGTATTTTGTGGCTTGATCGACCTGGATAACATAATAGACAGCATTAGTGAGATTCACTGTCAATTTCTTACCGAGATAATAACCAGAAGTAGAATCACAGACAAGAGCTTGCAGATAATTATTCCATGCTTGTGCAAGGCCGCTATTCATGACACATATTCTGACATTCGGAGTTGTAGTAAGAGCAGAAGTAGACTGTTGGAAAACAAGAGTGGCGGGAGCAGGAGAAGCTTCAGCATTATTGACAGGTCCAATAACAATAATTCCCCCTCCACCACCAATCCCTATATTGCAATAGGCAAGAGGGGTTAAAAACCAAAAACAAAGGAATATTGCGGATAGAAATAGTTTTCTCATCTTAACTCTCCTTTTTCTTCGGTTCAAGTTTGACGCCCTTAATTCCCATTGCGTAAAGATGTTTACCAACGGAAGGAGCGTTTATGAGCTTATTAAAAGCGTCTTTACTGACCCCGCTATATTCGTAAGTTCTGCCATCCTTGAAAGTTACTTGAAGAGTATTGCCTTCATGACCAACCGATAAAATATTACTGGAATTAACCGAAATATGTTCCATAGTGCAGCCTCCTGTGTTTTATACTCCCGATTTGGATAATAGTCAATCAGAACCCACCAAGCCCCCACTTCTCAGCTTCCTTCAAACTCTTATTACACTTCACAAACACCTGATCGTCATAATCGAGCCGTGGACAATCAATCTGCCTTGCCACATCCAGAGCCATTTCCTGTGATTCTTCTTTAGTTTTACCCCACCCACAGGCAGCACCAACCATAGTCCCGCCGTCCATATCGAGGCACCATATCTGACCCGTCTTATCTTTCCAGGCATTGCGGAGCGCCACATACTTTGAAACCTTATCCGGGAATGAAACAGGGACATGGTTATCGGTGAGCACATCCGAATGAAGGATTATTTCAGATACATATTCAGCGTACCATTCCGGCTTAACCCGCTCTCCGTTTGCCATTCCCCACATAACATGGCTGAAATTCTTGCAGTTTCGTATATTAACTTCACTTGAGGGAGTGCCAGCCCTACCACAATAATCAATAGGGTGTGCAATGAGGTCTTTTCCTATACGGCTTTCCATAGAAGATAGGCCACTTGCACCACGTTTTTTAAGGAAAGGGATTAATTTCTGATCGACAATTCTCATTGGCTCTGGCATCTTACTGAAAGCTCTTACTTGACCGGAGTAACCACGCCCTTTTACTTCCCATCCGTAGACGCCAGAATCAAGAGGCTCCCCAAGGCAAAGGAACTGATCACTTCCCGGCTCGATACCTTCTTGCGCCCTTTCTATCATAAACCACATTTCAGGAGCATAACTGGCAAGTTTGAAGCCGATCTTGTAAAGGTGCGGCATGGCCTTATTGAGCGTCGTAAATTTGAATGTTTCTGTGACTGCTCTGAAACCGCTGATCTTGATAAAGCCCTCTTCACCCTTTGATTCCATAAGTTCAAGACACTTTAAAAGATTTTTCCACCCTTGCACCATCTCATAAGGCAGAACAGGAAGCCCCACCTTTTTGAGTATTTTCTTCATAAATTCACGGTCGTATTCCAGAATATCAGCAGAGGCCGTGCTTACAACTTTAAATCCCTGATCTCGTAAATCTTGAGCATCAGAGCCATCCCCCGCATCCGGGAAAACTATGAATCCCCCACTCTCTTTGATTTCAGCCTTATGCTCTGCAAACTCTTCCACACGGGTTATATCACTCATCCGAGTGCCGACAATGGCCTTCTTGTAATCAGGAAAGCCGGACTTCCAAGGGCAATAATAGAGCACTTCCTTAAAATCCGGCCTCATCCGTTCAGCCATGTGGTGAAAAAGGCCGTGATCGTAAAAGCCTATCGTCATTTTCGAAAGGTCAGGAAGGCTCATAGTTCCTCTTCAATCATTTTATCTTTCCTGGATTTGCGCGGAGTCACTTTGGGCGTTTCCGTGGCTTTTCCCGATTGTTTATCATTTATTAAATCCCTTGAACGAAGTTCATTAATGCCTCTCTCCTGGAGGCTCTTATAGACCGCTGGCTTTGATTTTTCCAGCCAATCCATAGCCTGATCTCTTGTCAGAAATTTACCTTGTGGAGTGACAAACCCATACTCGTTATTCGTTGCTTTCCGGCCTAGAGTATACCTGTCAATAATATCAATGTGCTCATCCCCTGCTTTGCCTTTATACAACTTGCCGTTCTTTTTAACAGCCGGGACAAGGGTTAGAGGTCTGCTATTCCCTTTTTCGGCTTCTTGTTTGCCGGGTTGTGCTTTGCTGCCTGAGACAGAAGTTTCGTTCCTTTGTCCGATGCCGCGAAGTCTTTCCCGACTGACTGAGGAACCCCCACTCTCTTTGCTGCCGCTTTGTTGTGCGCTACCATTTGCATGAATCTTGCCTGTTTCTCGCTTACTGAGGGCATTTGTTTTCTCCTTTCTGACCATTCCACCTTCTTTAAAACCAATATTGACCCCTGAATTATTTGGAGGCGTAGGATTCCCCGCCATTTGTTTAAGCCGAGCCGTCTCCTGATCGAACCATTGCTTCCCGAGAGAATGAGCATCCAATTCTGTCAAATTAGGGTCTGGATTTAATTCTCTGCCTTTTGAAATTATCGCATCAACCGGTGTGATATATTCACCCGGTTCAGTAGGGGTTTCCGTCACATCTCCTTGACCGGGGATCACTCGACCAGGGATTTGACCACCATCCACCATCCCTCCAGGAGCAGGAGCCGTTGCCTGTTCGCCGCCAACCGCCGCAGCTTTCGGGACTAGGCTGTAAATCTCATTGACGATCCGAGCCATAGCACGGCCTTGAGGGTTATACTTTGATGCAGCCATAGCCAGCCGCTTGCCAATAGTGGTAGTAGTCAGGAGTTTAACCGCACCCGTAACAATAGCAGCCACACCAGCAGTTTTGAGAGCACCCGTCATGTGAGCAACCTGATAGGCTGTCCCTTCCATGCCTAGCCCGAGAGCAGCCGGACCCCATCTATTTGCCGTAGGCTGATTTTCCATAAACTGACCGGAACGCTTTACAACTTGCATGATATTTGCGAGTCCCGTCATTTCATTAATTTCAGCAGCAGTAAATTGTTTTGTATATTTGTTTTTACCAACCAGTTTCCCAAGTTCAGTTGAAAACTTTTGAGGGCTAAAAAAGGTATTTTCACCAACATCCTTAACCACTTTATCGTAAGCACGGCTGAGAATGTCATGTTTCACTACAAATGTTTTATAAGCATCATTCGCGGCCTTGAATTGGCTTGATATTTCAGGTTTGCCGATCTGAGTAGCCCAACCATCAATATCATTGGAAACAGCACCAAAAAGGGACTTGAGTTGAGAATATGCAGTATTATCAATTTCCCCCCGTTGTTTCATCAGCCGAGCTTGACCGATCTTCTCACCAAGTCCTTGACGGAGCGTCCACATTTCGTCAAAAGATAAAGTTTTTGGCGTCGTTGCTGCCGTGCTTGTGGCACCAAATAAACCACCTGTATTCTTAACCGGCGCAGTTCCCTTAACAATATCATTCAGTAAACCTTCTGTTTTTACATCTTGGAATCTTTTAAAAATGTCAGGATACCGGGAAAGTAAATCTTGCGCTATTTCCCGTGTCTCAGTAGGAGCTATGGCCTGATTAGGAACTTGTGATACCAGCCCTTTGACCTTTTCAAATAAGTTACTTGCAAATTCACGGTTGCCCTGTTCTATGTCAGGCGCAGCCGGGTCTGCAATGTATTTACCAAGGAAATCTTTTGCGGCATTATGAGCGGCTTCTTGCTGTTCAGCCCTGAATCCTTTACTCCCAAGGAAACTAGGCGCACGTTCAAGCATGACATCAGTTCGGCTCGGTCCACCTTTTGTCTCTTCTGCCAGGGTGAGAGGAATTTTATACTGTTCACTTAAATCAGTAAGCCCTGTCCTTTCAACTTTCCCTGTTAAGGCATTTATCACTCGGCCAGCACCGGACACCAAGGCTGAACCAGCAGCACCAAAAGCAGCACCTTTCACTGCACCTGTAACCGGAGCTTCAGGCTCCATTACTGCACCGATACCAGCACCCGCGAGTGCCGCCGTTCCCGCTCGTTTTAAAGCGCCGCCAGTTACGCCGCCAGGAATAACCATAGTCGGAGCCACTTCACCAACAAATTCACCGACCTTTGCCGCCGTGCTTTCTTGACGTAAGGGGGCAAAGTCGCTTATGGCCGATTCACGTTCCTGTTTTGCCGTTTCAGCCCTTGCCGCCGCTTCCTGTCTCATGTGTTCAGGGATAAAGGGAATATGGCTACCCGCTTCGGAGATAAGTTGTTGAGCGCCCTTACCAACTTTATACATCCCGGCACCGATACCAATCACAGTATTTTTCAGAGTATCAGGCCCAGGAGTGACAGCGTTCTTAACTCTTTCCATGAAGGAAGGTTGAGCAGGAGCCGCGACAGGTGCCGGAGCAGCAGCCGAAGGGGATGTGTCAAATTGGTCAAAGGGATTCCCGCCGTCTTTGGCCTTCGGAGTATCGAATTGGTCAAAAGGATTTGCCATTACTGCGCCCCTAAATACTTATCTGATGCTCCTTTGCCGTATTTCTCATCAAAATGTGCTTTAAGCGACGGATTTGTTTTTAAATGGTCTATTGCTGCTTGGGGGATAGCAGAGGCACCAGCCGGAGCAGTTTCCATCCCCGGTCTATCTGCCGCAATATCTTTGCCGAGCTTTTCATATTTCTTTTGCAGTGGCGTTCCGGCAACATTCTGCTTTTGCCGTGTGTAAATCATGTATCTCATTTCATTGGCATTGTCTATATACTGTTTTGCTGAAAGATTTGGATTATTCATCTCTTTAGCTAATTCCAAGAACCTTTCACCACCACCTTGAGAACCGAATATCTGCTGCTGTTCTTCAGCCGACAGTCCAGTAGCAAGGTCAAGAAGTAACCGTTTTGACCCTCCGAAAGCCACCGCAACCTTGCCAGTAAGTTTGTTAATCGGAGTCCCGGCTGGATTATCAACTGCTTTCGCCAGCCTAATTGATTCTGCAATAGTCCCTTCAGGGTCAATAATTGAATCAGTACGCCGGATAAGACGCTGAGTTTGCGGATTTTTATACCATGAATAGTTTGCATCAGCAGTTTCAGCGTTGTAATCCGGATTTTGTTCTTTTGCCGCCAATACAGCTTTGTTGCTCACTGCTATACCAAAAGCATTTTTAACTTGAGCGGGGGCCATTTCGCCACTGGCAAGCATCTTGCCAAGTTTATCAGCATCTTGGCCTACTTCGGCAAGTTTAGTAGCGGCAGTGTTTAACGATTTGCCGGTATGAGGTATTAGATTACCATCATCATCATGAACAAATTCTTTCCCCCCTTTATTCCGATAGATAGGACGCCCTTGTTCATCAGTTAAAGGAGTGTTTGTTATAGCTCCCCCACCTTTCAGAACTTCACCTTGAGCCTCTTTTAAGTGAGCCGTTGCTTGTTTTTCAGCAATTTCAGCCCCAGTTGATTGAGCCGTTAAAGCCGCTTGCTTTTCAAATATCTGCCGGTTGAGATAAGATTCTCTCTGGTAAGGACTCATCAGCCCTTTATTAAAAGCCTCACTTTCCTTCATCGTTGACATGATCCCTTGAGGATTGCCAACCATGATTTCAGGGTCCGGTTTCTCCCACGTTTTTGTTGCCGTATTGTATTCAAAACCTGTTTTACCGAAATTCGGGTCAGCAGCGAGGCCCGATCTTTTAAATTGTTCTTCAGAAAGTTCGTTTATTGTACCTGTCCCTGCCGTCAGCGGGTCTTTGCCCTGCACCCCTATATCATTTATGCCAATTTTCTTTTGGCCCACTTGAGCGAAGCCAGAGCCATCAGGACTAACATTCGTGAGAGGGTCAGTACCCGTTGACGTAGCCCCCGGCGGTGGCGCAGTTGCCGCTTTAACTGCCGTGTCGGTTGCTGTAACCGGAGGAGGAGGAGCAACCGCGGGAACCTTGGGAGCCGCAGCCACAGGTGCTTCATATGAACCTTCAGCCCCGTGAGGTAGACTTGTAAGGGGTGATGCAGTACCATAGGCATTTGCAGCCGTAGGAGTAGGAGCAACTTGAGGAACAGGAGTTTGAGCCACCTTGACAGGGGGAGTTGTAATATTCGCTGCCACCGGAGCTACACCAGCCGCAGTTACCGGCCACTGAGTAGGGAGTTTCTTCAGCGGGTCATCAACACCCCCACCTTCAGCATATCCCTCACTGGCTTCCCTTAACGCCGCCCCGTAATTCTGGTTGTATCTCTGAATCGGCTGTACTCCTGATTGCTGAACATAACCCGTACCGATATTCTGAGGCGGAGGCGTAGGATTAACCGGAGCCGGAGTTGACGGAGCCAAATTACTTACAAAGTTCTGAACAGGCTGAACGATATTCCGCTTCGCCCAATCTATCGGACCGGCAAGCATCCCGCCTTCCTGAAAACCTTCCGGCATATCCGCAATTCCCGGCCCTGACATAACAGGAGCGGTAGGAGCAGTTGTTTTCCGTACAGCATTTGACAACATTCCGGCGCGTCTCTTGTGAGAATATAAATCGGTCAAAGGATCGAGAACTTGCATGGATTTTCTCCTTAAGTGCCGCTTGAAGTCGCGCTATTTATCTGCGCGACAATTCCATTCGTCTGGAATAATGCCGCCTGTATAATGCTCTCCAATGAAGATACAAGGGACTTTGCAGCTTCCAACTGTACTCTGTTACCTTCTTCAGCTTGAGCAATAAGGCTCTTAACCCTGTCCGTGGAAGTCTCTGTTAAGATTTCCCACTGTTTCAAGAGAAGTTCATTGAATGAAATTGAGAGTTTACCATTTATTTCAGCCAACTCATATCCGGCAAGGATAGCCGAAAGTTGCGCTTTGAACTCCTCTATTCTCTCTTCCGCTTCTATCTTGAAAGTCTCGACAATCAACTTTTTAAGATTCAGGAATAAACCACCAAAGCCTTGAGTAAATGAGGCATGTAACCCTTCGATACTCATATTACTTTGGATCGCCAGTTGAATATTCTTTTGAGCAAGGTCAGACATGAGAGCGGTAATCTGCCAGCTTCTATTTTCATAATTCTGCTGGAACTCGACAAGGACCGCATCAGATTTCCTTCTCTTTGTCGGATAACTGAATCCTCTAACCGCATCCTTTGAAGCAATAATATCGAGCGCATCAGAGAGGGCCAGTAAATCTCTTTGCCGTCCATTCTGGTAAATAGCATTCTGTGTAGTCGAGTCAATCCCCACTCCACCGGAAGATAGGAGGTTGCCATTCGCATCCACCCCGGCCAAGGTCTTTGAATTGATCCACCCGGTTAAAGTTGCTTCCATTTGATCGAGTATTGGAGCGATATAGACATGGGACTTGTAGGCATCCATCTCAGATAGAGGATTTCCAAAGTCAGCATCGAGGACAGCAGGGGTAAGAGTAGGTAGTTGTCCGAGTGGAATAGGAGTTAATTGACCGGGAGCGAAGGCAGTAGGCGGTTGATAATTGACAAAAGTTCCACGGCCATCTACAAAATTCTGCAATGAATCTATGGCATCATCAATCCTACCCAGGAAATCGTTGACCAGTGTTTCAGAATCTTGAAGTATTGTTTGGGGATCAATCACCATAAGATTCTCCTCAGATTATACCAACCGGGAAGAACTCCGGGTTTACGCCTTTTATTCCGGTCAACGTCGGTAAGTCACCATCCGTAATAAAGTTAAATATTTGTGTCCCTAGTTTCGCAGAGTAGCAGACATTTCCGAACTTGTCTACAGCTATTGAGCCATTATATAAGTCAGCCCAAAGTATTCCGGGATTGCCGATACTCTCATTCACAGGACCGGGAGGGCCAAGATAGTAGGTGAAATACCGCTCAGTAGCTTCGGCCTGATCCGCTACTTGATTTGCCTGACCAATTAAACGCATCCAGTCTGTAAAATAAAAATCGTCTCCACCGTCCTGTTCTTTCATCGGTTGACCACCAGTGTTATAATCATAGAACCCGTATTTTAAAATATCATTATCAAGGGTGATTGCTTCCGCAGGGGGAAGCGGCCACACGATGATAAGAGGATTTCCGGGACCATATATTAACGCCGAGACGGTGGAAGTTTTCAGGACAGTTTTCACTCCATTAATGATTATAAAGTGATTTGTTGTCTGATTCTTTGTGGCATTGGTTATCAGAAACTTCGGGAGCCGCACAACTCCTTCTGTCTCTATAAATTCAACTGTTGTCGCTTGTGTATTGAAAGTTATAGATTCAACCGTCTCCGTTCCTATCGCATTATTATATCTGGTATCCAAGAATGATAGAACCGTTGTTGTATATTGGTAATTCTCATTGATAGTCCCTTGCATCGAATAATTTATTGTTGCACAAAGGCCAGGGCCGTCTCCTGAATATATCAAAAAGGGATTTGCATCAGTAAAGCCGTAATTCACATTTATCGAGAAGTTCCTTGTACGTTTTGCAACAAATATCTCAGTCGCGCCGATCATAAGAGAAAGAGTAGTCCCTATTACTTGAGACAACTGCCCCACACTGATAGTTCCAGTCTGCCAGTTTACGGTAGTGCCACATGAATAAAGTGGACCAGTACAACTCGCCATTTACCATCTCCCGTCAGGACAAGTTACAACTTTGATCTTTGATTTATATTTCATAAAACAGCCACATTTTGAGCATCGGCCTTGAGTAAGATAGTCACAAGACTTGCATATATCATATCTTCTTTCCTGTTCATCATCAGGGGCTAATTCAAAGCCACTACTAAGGAAAACCCACGCCGATTTTGCTAAATTCTTAGCCTGTTCTGCTAAAGGCGGCAACTTCACAAAATCCAAATCCTTGTATTTCATGTATGATACATAAGGGCAAACTGTTGGCACATCTCTCATAGCAACTGTCAAATCAAATTCAAGGTCGATAAACTTCATTTTCGGAAGTTCAGGGAGATTATTAGCAAAACAATAATCAATAAATTTCTGATAATTACTCCTTAACCCTATTGTCAATAGTCCGCAAATATACTCTTTAAGGTACATAAGCGGGTCCATAATTACCATGAATAGTAAAATACCAAAGGCTAGATGAATAATCAGCTAAACAAGCCCATGTATATTGTTCTCTATAATAACAGGTCATAGTATAAGTATTAGGCGAACATGCTGTATAAGAACCTAACGGAGTTACAGGGGTAATAGTGCAATCATGGCCCGGATTAACTAATAGACATTCAACATTTTCCCAATACATTGTAGGTCCAGAACTATACACATTACCACTTTGTTGACAACAACTAAATACTTCACCATAACAGCCGCTACCTGTTGTCTCGGGATAAGTCACCGCCGCAGTCTGCACCCAACCCATGCCAGTACCTTGGTTCGGTCCGTAGTCTACTGTAACAGTTGCTACTGCATCTGCTACTCCTGTACAAGATATTGTCCTTGTAGCCGTCACACTTCGGTTATCTCCATCCACTGTGCAGTTAGCGGCAGGATTAAAACCTTTCCGTGACCAAGTATCAACAGGTGCAGAACAGCCACAGTTCACGCCTTGAACAGTCGTATTTTGCACTATGGCAAGGCCCATGCCCCACGGATCACTTGCGCCCACTCCTAAAGTAATCGTGAACACTTCTACTACCAATGCTCCATTGTTATAAAGAACCAAGTCCTGATTTGTTGTCGTTGCCGTGAAATTGTTTATTGTCCCTTCCGAGCCGCTTAATTTGAGAATCAGGCCAGTTTCAGTGTCTTTGTTGTAATCAGGATTGTTTCCCGGCCATTGTCCTGATTCCGTGAATCCCCAAGTTTGCCCCGCCTGATTAGAAGATTGATAATTTATTTTTGAGCCATAAACAGGTACAACCGTTCCAAAAGTAACTATAGTTAGATCGTCACTGACCGCCATCGTCTGATTACCGTTGAGCGCAGCCTTACCATTCCCACTGAAAAACCAATTATTTGTCGGCCTTCCTCCTTGGATGTAACCGATGCGCCGCCAGCCGCCAGGATTATTGACAGCATCATAAAGTTTATCGCTACCACCGTTCAACCATGTTTCATTAAAAAACCCACCGTTTGCACCGGCAGGGTTTGTCATGTTCTGATAGTTGTTGTTGATTATCGAGATTAAAAAGGTATTCCCTTTGCCGTCTGAGACAAAAGCAGCACCTAAGACCTTTGGGGGAGTAGTACCAACTTGCGGAGCCGTTGCAAAGACTTCTCCGGCCTGATAAATAAGCGGCTGGAATACGGTATAAAATGGATTGCCAAGATTATCTTCTCCATCTCCGATTGTATACCCAGGCACTGACACACTGAAATTAAACGGCAAGTCCCTACCAGAAGGGCCACGCCATGAAAGGACAGTCCCATCATCTCCTAACCAGTCATTATTACCATAGTTTTCCACATCCGTTGCAGTCGTCCATGTAACAGGGTTACTACCATTCGGCGTCAAAACTACGCTTCCATGATCGTTATCAACCAGAGGATAGGCATAAACCGCTGATATTGACTTACCATCTGGAGTAATCCCACCGGGGAATGAATCACTTCTCGGATGACAGATGAACCCGACAGCGACCCCACCCCATATTCTTATAATATCGCATACACCAGAGGCAATTACTTCTGCCATTACCCCTTTCCCAAAAAACAGAAACACTTTATAACTTCTTTTTTTACCTCTTGCAAGCATTGACAATCTAATTATAGTCAACTCGGCCAGTTTATGACGGCATTCGCCCTCATATTGAGCACCCTTTACTGATAATATTTGGAGTTTAAGTGGCATTAGTTCTCTTTATACAAAATATGATATACTGCCAATGAAATTTAAAGTACCTCCTGTTGGTGTATCAGAGGCTTGAACGGCTGCTGAGGCGACTCCACTACCACTTGCTAAAAATTGAATACTAGTGTATCCCGCTGATATGCGTAGGGTTACGTTGGTATAGCTAGCTTTGGTAATACCCGCCCACAATGTATTGCCCGTAAAAAATTGGCCGTTATAGTTTAACGAAGCATAAGGTAAACCAATTATACTTAACGCCCCACTTGCTGTTGAAAAAGTAGTTACAGCAGAAATTCTAAAATTTACCGTAATCAACCTACCTATTTTCAAACAATTGCCTGATTGTACTGAGTACGCAAAAGTAGAGTCACCCGGAACAGCATACGCGAAATAAGGTGTCCAAGCAGTAAAAGGTGCTGGTTCAAAGCCATTAAACATTAGTAAGCCCCTCCAAAAAGTGTTACCTGAAGAGCGGTTGTAGAAGCCGTAGTTGTGACCGTCGTTGACACATAGATCGAGTACCCAGTAGGAATAACGAAGTTTGCGTAAAACTTCTCTGTCGAAAAAGCAACTGCCGTTGTCGATGGAGTAGCCGCCGTCACAGCAATTTCGTCAATCACCCATGCAGTAGTGCCATCATTTAACCAAATGAGCACTGTTTGAGCTACTGTAGCAGCCGTTATAGAGGATGAACAG
>Ga0116127_1000956_pt1 | contig 20515 bp, 23 predicted proteins | sample June2015DPH_16_1_FD_89731 | JGI IMG/M metagenome (GOLD analysis project Ga0116127, IMG submission 89731) | Peatland microbial communities from SPRUCE experiment site at the Marcell Experimental Forest, Minnesota, USA - June2015DPH_16_100 | ecosystem: Environmental > Terrestrial > Soil > Wetlands... | reverse complement strand
TGGCCGAGTTAGCCGAGAAGCAACGACTTTCAGGCGTCTCCTGCGGAGCAAAGGAGCCACCGGCCCGCCCGGTGGACGATAAAAGGCCCACAGTCGGCGGCAAACCAGTCGACTCCGGCGAAATCCCCTTCTGAACCTGCGTCAGCAGATTTTCCCCCGATCCTCCGTGATTTGATCCAGTGCCACGGTTGGGAGCGGGTTGAGCAAGCTGCACTGGATACACTGGGATATCCGCTCACCTGGGTCAACCGTGCAGACGAGTGTTTGCAGGTGGCCAGGGCGGTCAACGAGGCAAACAAGCAAAGGAGCTAAGCATGGAAATCGACATGTCGGGGATTCATTCGCCTGAAGAACTGGAGGACTCGGCACCCATTGAGGAAGGGTTTTACAAGGCGACGGTGGTGAGCCAATACCAAGACGCGAAAAGCGGAGCGCTCAAGATAGTCTGGAGGATCGAGAGCCCGCCGTGGTCTGGTGCGTCTCTCACTGAGACGCACAACTTGCCAGGATTTTGCCAGAAGGCCGACGCATTGCCAGGCTTGATCCGAAAGCTGGGACTGTTCCTTTACCGCATGGGGCTGATAAGCAAAGAGCACATGGGCAAGCGATTGGAATTCGACCCAGCCAAGTTGGTTGGAATTTCGCGAGTTCTGCAAATCGAACGCAAGGTGGGCAGAGATAAGCCTGCCGACTCCAGAAAATATTCCAACGTGGTCTACGGGTGTTACTACACCGAAGATAGGCCTGAGATCCCAGGACACGAGCGGGCGAGGATCGGCCTGCCACTCCTGCCTGGGCAGACTGCGGACAAACCTGCCCCGGCTGCGACGACGCCGGCGAAGACTGGGAGTCAGCCGGCTGCAACGGCTGCGCCTGGTGTGCAACCTTCGCCGGCGTTCGACGCGGCCGAGGTGGTGTAGGACTCTGGCTCCGCGCCGTCACCGAGTGTACGCTACTCAATAAACTCGTAAGGGGTGTTTGGCCAATAGGGTAGTTGGCCGGCGTGGAGCTGGATTTTCAAAGGGCTGAAAAACTTTTAGGAGTGGCACCAATGGCTGAGAAGCTGCCGACAGTCGAAGAGTTTGTCCAAAAGGTACTCATAGAGGGGTTCGCCCCAGAGTGCCTCAAGGAACGTCTTTTTCCGGTCTTGCTGGTTTGCGGCCAAGGCGATGATTTTCCTCTCCGCTTCAAACCTGTTGTCCTGTCCACAGGAACAAATAATGTGCTCTCAATACGTGATCTGCTTGAGAAAATTGTGCAGAATATACGCCCCGGCAAGACCAAGCAAGAAATTGTGAGACCGACCAAAAAAAAGGGCCTTTCCTCCGGTCCAACCGAGTAGACGCCGGCCTGGAGTGAGACACCTTGGATTATTCGCTTGTAACCACGAAAAGGCGTAAGCACTTACGATAAACCGCGCGAAGCGCCCAGAAATCCTGTACGCGGTGACAAACCCGCGTACATCCCAAAACCAATGACAGGAACCACTTATGCCAGCCATTGAAGAATACGCACCCATGGCGGTGCCAGGCGAGCCCAGGCCGACGCTCAGTGTGATTTTGCCGACCTGGCGAAATCGGTGGCGTCTCGGCACTCAGCTTGAGGCCGTGCTATCGCAGATAACCGATCGGGACGAGCTGATCGTACTCGTGCAAGAGGCCGACGAGGTCGACGAGCTGATGCGTCAGCGGTTCGCCGGTCCCCGCGTACGCTGGATCTTTGCGCCGCAACCCCTGGGGGTGTGCGGCGCCTACAACTACGCGGCGTCCGTCGCCACCAAGGATTGGATAGCGCAGCTCAGCGGCAACGACGAATGGCAGCCAGGTGCTTACGACGTGTGGCTGGACGCGGCCCGCAAATGGCCAGAGGCCCGAATCATGCATGGCCACGTACGCGCAATGACCATGCTCCCCTGGCTACCTGAGACAGGGTGGGTGTCCTCAACGTGGCTGGCCGGGATCTGGAATCACCAGGGGTGGAAGCTCCACGGCAGCGGCACGCTGATCCGGCGAGACTCCTGGGGCGAAGGATATCCCCCGACGCTTGGGTACATGGCGGATCAGTTTCTCGCCATGAAATTAACCATGCTGCACGGCTGCGTGTACCTGCGTCACTACATGAGCTACGTCAACTGGCTGCCCGGCGGAGCGAGCCAGGCCCACGGCATCCAGGTGGCCCGCAATAATGAAAAGGCGGAATTTCTCAGACTCCTAAAGGAGCCTGAGAACAAAGAGTTCTACGAGCAGTTTTTGAAGTTCGATGCAATAACCCACTGGTCTAAGGAGGACTGAGCAATGCCCTGGCAAAAAGAGGATTGGTACGGCTACAACGATCAGGCCCACAAGGCCGGCCCCATGTGGATGGACGACGTCCACGTCGAGGCTATCTACCGGCTGTGCATGGCGTGCCGTTTCCCTCGAGTGGTGGAGGTTGGGTCGTTCGACGGTTACTCTGCGAGCGCTCTGGTCCAGGCTCAGATTGACGGAGCTGTAGACCGCGTGACTGTCGTCGACAATGAGGTCCGGGCCAGCCTGGTATGCGTCATGCGCAAGAGCCCGAAGGACTGGGCGATCTGGCAGACGCGGAGCGAGACTGCCCTGCGAGCGATCAACGAGGCCGACCTGGTCGTGATTGACAGCGACCACGACGCGGCCACAACCCAGACAGAGCTGGGCATTGTGCTCGCCAAGGGCTGGCGAACAGTGATCGCCCACGACGTGGGCAGCACTCAGGTCCACAGCCCAGGACCGCAATTGCTCAGGGAGAATTTGACAAATTTGGGCTGGCAGATATTCGTCGACGAGCTGCCCCGCGAGGGCCAGCAGACGCATCGAGGGCTGCTGCTGGCAACGCGCGTGCAGGGCGTGGCCGAGGCCGGCAAGGTGGTGTGGGATTGGCTGGGGGCCCAGAAATGAACGAGAACCTACGGCCTGTGGCTGAGACTTTTAGAGGTTTTGCAACCGTGGAATATCTTTTTCCCGTTGCGAGGTTTGACGGCATAGGCACTGATCTGTGTAATCAGTTTCTGATTGAGTGGGGTCACAAGATGGGGGCTATCTGCCGACCATTCCCTTCAAAGGCGTTCGCTCTATCGCATAGGGGTTTCCCTGAGGCTGTGGCCGTGCATTCGAACCTGATTTCGCCGCGGCTGGGTGGCGAGTTGCGGCACATCACGCGGCAGAACTCTGTCGAGCTGTCCAGGCTGTGCGCCAGCCGGCCTGGGTTGTGCCGTGTTGTCCTGCGTCTCTGGCGCGAGTTTGTATTTCCTGCGCTCGGCAAGCAATACGCCGTCAGCTATCAGGACGCGGACCTGCATAACGGCAACACGTACCGCTTCGATGGATGGAAGAGGTTAGGTTTTTCGCGCAGCGGCACGGATAAACGTTCAGGTGCCAAGGGAAGGCGGAAATGGATTTGGGTTTGGGGTGTGTGTTAAATCAGCGCTTGCTTTGGGTGTGTCCTGGCCTTCAGTTCCATCGATCCAGAGGAGGAATAACTATGCCCCTGTGTCAGCAGCCCAATTGCGGAAACGAGGCCGTGTACGAGTCAATTGGCTTTCGGTCGAAGCTTACCATAGAGGGGTACCCTATAGCTCGAAAACGCTCATTCGTTTGCGGTGATTGCGTGCAATACGCGGCACTCCCGCCAGGAGAAACGACTCACCTGTACCTTGCCGAGTTGCCTGAAGGTTTTGAAAAAAGTGGAGAAAAAAAGTGAACGACTCCAGGTCAGAAACTATTGTGTACACCTACGCTCGCGTCAGCGAGGACGACCGCAAAACAGGCTCCTGCTCCCTACAGTGGCAACAGGACACCATCGAGGCGTGGCTCAAGGCTCACGACCTCACAGAAAATCATCCGTTCGTCGACAACGGCGTTTCCGCCAGCATCACCCTTGACGAGCGCCCCCAAGGCCGAGCGCTCGTACACCATGCAAGAATTACTGGCAGCCTGATCGTCGTGGCCAAGTTCGACCGGATTTTCCGCGACGTCGAGGACTTCCGCGCCAGGCTCCGCGTGTGGCGCGATCAGGACGTGCAACTGGTCTGCGTGCAGGAGGGGCTCGACCTGACCACGCCGACAGGTCGGATGATTGCCACGATGATTGTCGCGGTCGCCGAGTGGGAGCGGGAGACGATTGCAGGACGGATCAACGCAGCGATCGCGACCCGCAAGGAGCACGGGCTCCGCAGCTCCGCCGAGCCGCCTTACGGCTATCGGCATGAGCCGACTGGCCAGATGCGGACTGACGGACGAGTCGAGTACCGCGTGGTCGAGAATAGCTACGAGCAGAGCAATATTGCGAAAATCTTAAGGCACCACATGGATTGCTGCTCGCTCCGCGAGATAGCCCGCCTGATGGACGCCGCGAACATCAAGACGCGGCGAGGGGGCAAGTGGAGCTTCACCACGATCGCGGACATCATCCGCGAACACAATCCGGTCACTCGGCGCCCTCGGCCTAACGAGGGGCGCCCGCCCTGCCCTCGGTGTGGATTCATGAGCTGCTGCTGCCCTCTGGAGGAAGGCCAATGAGCGGACACATTCGCCACGCGCGAGCGTACGCGACCTCACCTTGCGCCCAATCCCTCGAGGGTCGCGTACGCAGTATCGTCTGGCAGGACGCCGAGGAGGACGGACCCACGATCCTCCGCCTGCACGACGGTCAGACGGTAAAGACAGAGGGCGGAGCCGGCGTAATCCAGGCCGGCGACCTCTGCCGGTTCCTCGGCTCGTACGTAGAGCACCCCAGGTACGGCCGGCAATTCGCCGCCTCCTGCTGGATGCCAGCCCTCAACGGGGACCGCCGTGGCACGATCAAGTACTTGGCCGACCTGTGCCCTACCATCGGCCAGACACTGGCCAAACGCCTCGTAGACGCCCTGGGGACCGATGCCGTCCGCGTACTGCGCGAGCAACCAGAGAGGTGTGTGAGTCAGGAGCTACTGACCTCACATACCGCGGAGGCTGGCAGCGCAGAGCTACGCGCTCGAGCTGCCACGGAGCGCGTAACAATCGCCCTGCATGGCTTGTTGGCCGGGCGTGGCTTTGGCGGCCGGGCGATAACCGCGGCGATCCTGGCTTGGGGCGATCAGGCTGACCGGATCGTGAGCACGAACCCGTGGAGGATGCTGCTGGATACGATTCCGGGCGCCGGCTGGAAGCGGGTAGATACCCTGTACAGGGACATGGGCGGAGCGCCCGAGGCCCTCAAGCGGCAAGCTATGGCCGGATGGTATGCGCTCCGCGAGGCCCAGACGGGCTCGACCTGGCATCCGCACGGTCTGTTTAGCCGCGGCATCCTGGACCACGTCGAGCTCAGCAAGGCTCGGCTCGACGAGGCCTGCAAGTTAGCTGTACGTGGTAAGCTGATCGAGCTTTCGCCGACCGACGTCGAGCCTGGACTGATCGCCGATCCCTCGGCGGCCAGCAACGAGCGGGCCGTAGCCTACTACCTGGCACGGCTTATGCGGGCCGGGCCGGCGGCCTGGCCGATGCTGACCATGCCCGACGTGAGTGAGCACCAGGCGGACGCAGTCAACGGCGCGGCCACTTGCCGGGTCATGCTGTTGACAGGCACGCCGGGAACCGGCAAGACTTTCGCGGCCGCTGCCCTGCTCCGCCTGGTGGCACGCTCACAGGGCATGTCCGTGATCGCCGTGGCTGCGCCAACGGGCAAGGCCGCGGTGAGGATCACGGAGGCCCTGCGGCGCAACGGCGTGGATATCGAGGCGACCACGATTCATAGGCTGCTCAAAATTCGAAAGGCGGGTTACGATGGCGGAGGATGGACCTTTGAACACACCAACACGACGCCGCTCCCCTACGAGTGGATCGCCATCGACGAAGTCTCTATGCTGGACGTGGACCTGGCTAGTGCACTGTTCGCCGCAATCCGTCCTGAGACCCATGTCCTGCTCATCGGAGATCCTTACCAGTTACCCCCCGTTGGGCATGGCGCCCCCCTACGGGACCTCTTATGCGTGGCCCATTCGCGGGCCGAGCTGAGCGAAATCAAGCGCAACAGCGGCCTGATAACCACAGGCTGCCGAGAGATCAAGGATGGCAGGATGCCCACATTCTGTACGCGGCTCAATGTGGACGCCGGCGACAACCTGCGGATCTTGCCGGCCGCGAACGCGCACGAGCAATTGAGCGCTGTACGCAGTGTGCTCGAAGCATTGCGGGCCAAGCCTAATTTTGACGTAATCTGGGACGTGGCCATCCTGACGCCCACGAATGAGCGTGGCCTGGTCAGCCGCAAGCCTTTGAACGACTACCTCCAGCAGCTCCTCAATCCGCCGCGGCCGGAAGACCCGCACGCTGGCCAGGACGTATGGAGGCTCCGCGACAAGGTAATCTGTTTAAAAAATTCGGTGCACGAGCCTGTAAATTTCTATCCGGGCCGGCCCGTGCATCAATACTCAAGTTGGGGTGACTTCAGCCCATCCTGCCAGGCCGATCGCCAGGTCTTCGTGGCCAACGGCGAACTAGGTCGCGTGCTGGCCGTGGACGCCGAGAAGGCCGACGTGGTCCTCAAGTTCGACAGCCCGACCAGATACATCCGCGTACGCGCCCCGAAGCGCGTGCAACACGACGACGGCAGCGACTCGGCGCGCGAGGAGGGCTTTGCCCTCGGCTACGCGATGACCGGGCATAAATCCCAGGGCAGTGAGTGGCCCTATGTGATCGTGATCCTGGACCCGGCCGGAGATCGCGTTGCGTCCCGCGAGTGGATTTACACGGCGATCAGCCGGGCGTCCACGGCGTGCTTGCTGATCGGGACCGAGGACACGCTTCAGAGGCAGTTGCGGCGGGCGGAGCTGCCGGGGAGGAAGACGCTGCTCAAGGAGCTGATTAAGAGGGAGATGAGTAGATGATCAAGGCGGGGCCAGGCGTGGCGTGGCCCGGCGGGGCGCGGCACGGTGTGGCGGGGCAAGGCAGGGCACGGCAAGGCAAGGCAAGGCATGGCGAGGCGCGGCACGGCACGGCGAGGCACGGCAAGGCTGGGCGTGGCCGGGCATGGCGTGGCGAGGTATGGCTCGGCGCGGCACGGCAAGGCGCGGCACGGCAAGGCTTTTTTTTCACCCTTTCAAGGAGACTCTCAATGTCCAAAGCATCAACCGAAACACCCACAACCAACCACAACCGGGTAGGACCTCTCACTCTCGGCCAACAAGGCACAAAGGAGAAACTATGCCGCACAGTGACCTTGAACGGCCTGACCCCGATCATGTTCGACCGCTATCCGGGGGACAACGACACGAAGCTGGAGCCCTGGCAGAAACTGTACTTTCGTCGGGGGACGAAGGAACTGTGTTTGCCGATGGCGAACATCATGTCGTTCCTGTCGGCGCAAAACACCGATTCGGCCCCGAAGCGGATACTCGACAGCCGCAAGTATAAGGTCTTCGCCTTGGCGTGCGCGAGCTACGTGATGCTGTCGCCCGACGAGATCCCGTTCCTGCGCGACGGCAAACCCATCGAGTTTGGTAAGCTGAACGGAGAAGTTGACGAGCTCAGCGGGGTGTGGATCAAGCGCGACGTGGCCAGGCTTGAAAAGGGCATCCCTAACCCCAAGGTTCGTCCTGTGCTACCGTTGCCGTGGTCGCTGAAATTCACGCTCACCTTGTTCCCTAATAAGACAATCCAGGAACAACAGTTGCTCAATGTGATGCAGGAGGGCGGAATTTGCCTTGGCCTCGGCACCTGGAGAGGCCAATATGGAAAATTTGAAATTGCGAGCTGGGAGTGATTGCCCCGGCGTAACTTGATAATCGTCCAATGTCCCCGTTTACACCCTCTAAACCCTTAAAGGAGTCTCCCATGGCAGTAGCCACCTATCACGTGAACGCAGGCGGCCAGCACGTGGCCGGCCCTGTCGGCATCGTCGAGGCGTACGAGCTGTACAACGACCTGCTCAAGGATGCCGACGGACTCGGCATTCCCGTGAGCATCGTACGCGATCCCGATCCTGAAGATGACGACGACGATGATGACGATGACGACGACGACGACGACAGCGAGTGAACCACATGTTGTGGGCCGAGAGTGCCACTCCGGTTTTGTGGGCCTCACACTCTCGGCTTTTTTTTCGTGGAACCACGCAATGGTGACATATGATTGACGCTCTCTCCCTGATAAGCCACAGGTTTGAGGAGGCTGGCTATAGTAGTCGTCAAGCCTCACGAATTGAGCTATCGAGCTGGGTTCGCCGCGTGCGGCCTCCATGGACCAAAAAAGAGGTCGAGCTCGGCGTAGATGTGCTCCTTGCCGTCGGCCTCGGCTTCGGCCTGCCAACGTCCGCAATTTACTGCGAAGTCGGCAGGCCAGAGGACGTAGTCCAATGAAATCCCCATTAACCGAGTCACCGTTCACCGTCCTCGTGGACACCCGCGAGCAGCTCCCCTACGCATTCGGCGGCATCGTCGCGGACGCCAACGAGGGCGGACTCCCGCTCAAGGTCCGCACTCGCCGCGAAACCCTGTGGGCCGGGGACTATTCCATTGAGGGCTACGCTCGCATGGTCTGCGTCGAGAGAAAATCCAAAGAGGACCTGGCCGGCACACTTACCGCCGGCCGTAAGAGGTTCCAGGACGAAATGGATCGCTTGCGAGAATACGACGCGGCCTGGATTGTGGTCGAGGCCGAGCTGTCCGAACTCTGGAGGCCCATCCCATGGGCCCCCAAGTTCAGCCCCAAAACGATCCTGCGAAGTTGGATGTTTTTTTCCCTCCGCTACCCGAAGGTCCACTGGTGCGCCGTGCCGGGCCGGGCAGTGGCCGAAAATCTCACGTACCAATTGCTGCGGAGCTGGTGGAGGGAGCGGATCGAAGGCCCGCGGAAGGCCGCGGCCCGCCGCGAGGCGGAGGCGTGGAGGTTAGCGGCGACGCAGCAGCATCCGGGCGGAGCAGCCGGCGGAGCCGCAAGACGTCGAGGGAAGTGATGGAGGTGTGACCTGTGCCGAGCTACAGCCTGACACTGTGCCCCGCGTGCGGATGGCCAGTCTTACGCGAGACTGGCCGCTGCACGACGATTGATTGCCCCGGCGTGCCTGCCGGCGGCCCGCAAGGCAGCCGGCCGAGGCCAGGTCGGCCAAGAACAGCATCACAGCGAACGCCAGGGCGAAAAAACGAAAAGGGATCATCGGGAGGCCCTCAAAAGGAGACTTAAAGGACCCGCCGCCAACGAGGCGGCGGGTGGTCAACAAGCAATGAACCTACGCTGGACAATTTAGAGGATGCCGGATAGACTTGTCAACGGAAAAATAGCTCCTCTGAAAGGGAAGGCCCGGCTGGTGTACAGCCGGGCCCGTGAGGAGCGTCAAAACAGCTTTCAAGGATGGTGATATTATGAACCTTCCGAGCAAAATCGTCAATGTCCCTTCGCAGAAAAATTTCACAACGCAAGAAAAAATCGCCTACCTGCATGGTCTGATGGACGCCGGCTACTGGGTATTCCCCTTACACGACCTGACCTGGGTCAACGGCCAGCCGCAATGCACCTGTCACCTCGGAGCGCGTTGCCTCGGGCCCGGCAAGCACCCGGCCGGCAAGTGGAGTGCTCCGCTGGACCCCAGAGAACCTCAATCTAAGGAGTATGTACGCAATGTTGTTACAAGGTGGCCCGATCGAGGTTGGGGGCTTCACGTTGGACTTTCTGGGCTGGCCGTGCTTGATATTGACCCCCGACATGGGGGTGACGACACTGCCGCCAGGCTGGTGCGAAATCTGGATTTACCGCTTAGATGGCCGACTGTGGCAACGAGTGGCGGTGGATCGCACTATTACTTCGCCGCACCTGCCGGCACTGATCCCGTACGAGGCTTCGCTGGCCCCAACGGCAAGACCTCGACCAACGTCGCCCTCGGGCCCGGCGTAGAGTTTTTCACCGGTCAGCATTACGTCGTACTCCCTTTTTCCCCTCACAGGAGTGGCGGTTGGCACCATGCGGTCGAGAGTGGACCGCTAGGGCAGGTGCCGCCGCCGCTCCTTCAATTCGTCAACAAAATGGAGGTTTTCGATGGCCAGAAGCAAAGCGCAGATCCGCAGACGCAAGCGGATCAAGGAAACAATTTTCAAAGCCGGAGAGCCGAATACCTTGGCGGACCGCCAGGTGCGGCACGTGCTCAACTTTGGCTCGGCAAACGTGAGCCAGCCATTGCAGGCCAAGGCGGCCGCAAAAAGACAGCCGCCACTGCTTCCGCCCTGCTCGTCGATTTCGGCCTTGATCGCTCTATGGCCTGGGCCCTCCTCGTAGAGTGGAACACCCGCAACCAACCCCCCTGGGAAGCCGACCAGCTCCGCCAAATCTTCGACTGGGCGGACGGTCGCCCAGGCGAACGCGGAGCCAAGCTGCGTGAGCCAGGCTACCGTACGAGGTCGGCGACCGTGGAGGCCCTCGCCTGGCTCGCAGGCGTCTCGATCGATTTGAGAGTCGGAGACTACCTGCACAGTCTCGACCCGGCGACTCCTGGCAAGGTGACGGTGTTGCCGAGGGAGCCGGTGCTGAGCCAGGAGGAGGTTGATGGACTCCCAGAGAGCCCAGGTTGTGGGGGTTGCTCAGAACAGACCCGTGATGTAGTCAGATCCCCTGACCAAGATACGGGCCACGCAAGTGAACCGGATCAGCGGCAGTGTCAAGCTGACGTAACGGGAAAACCCCTATCTGCTGAGCAACCATCGCAACCTGAGCCCGCTTACGTGTACTCCAGCGGCCCGGCCTGCACCTGCTCATTCACTGTCCTACTTCACAACGCCAAAGGCCGGCGTGTCCGCGTATGCCGGATGCCGGGCCGGCGCTGGGACTGCCCCTCGTGCGGACCGCGCCGCCGCGAGCACTACAAGGCCACCATGAGGCACTGGCTCAGCCAGAAACAAGTGATCACCGGCGCCACGTTCGACCTCGACCTCTACACTGCCATCGTCCCCGTGGCCGATTGGCCACGGATAGCCAGCTCGATTCGGATCAAGAAGGGCTCATTTTTCAAGGTTGACCACCTGGCCGTCGGCAGTATCCGCGGTGGAAGCCTACGCATCGTTTCCACCGTACGCACCTCTCATTGCGAGTGGCTCCCTGTGACCCCAGGCGAAGCAATCGAGATCGTCTGCAAGTGCATCGATGCGATGCCCAACGATATCCGTGTGCGCGTGTGGTGGAGCAGTCGCAACTGGAAACTACTGCCCGACCACCCAGAGCGGGAGACCCAATGGGAGCGCGTCGGCCGACTGCGTCCGAGCTGGACTGCAATCCGCGAAGTCCTGGACGCCTGGGGCCTGACACTCAAGCGTGTACGCGGTGCTGGCCGTTTCTGGGAGTGGACGGGCTACCAGGCGGTGTACCCGCCCGGAGCCTGGGAGGACCTGCGAAGCGACCTCGACGACGGGGCCCCCATCTCGAAAATCTCAATAAACATTGGCTTGCCTGGCGGCATCGAATGCGGATCTGATGGCGCGTCGCTGATGTCTGGAGAGATATGATCTTCGATCCGACCACACCTGCGGTGGGCAGCGCCGTAGGTGACGACGCGAAAACGCCGTACCCCGACCTTTAGCCTGTTTGCGACATTCCCAGACCTTCAGATCGTTTCCGATGAGGCTGGGGTCGGCGCGCGCCTGCCTTCGGCAAGAAAACTCAATTACGCATCGAATTGCGTTTTCATGGTTCAGCGGCGTCGTTAAGATCCCTGGCGAGACTGCGCCCAGCGCTAAGATAGAGAGATACTTATAAGCGCTGGGCGCAAAACGTGAACACGCGAACAGGAAGAAAAAAAGGTTCAATAGTGTCTGCGATCAGTAGCCCACCCCTTGAACGTGACCAGTCAGCCGCGCAGTCACGTTTGCGCGAGCAACCAGCACAGAGCGCGAGCTAGGGCACCTGAGCACAACCAAACGGCTACACTTGACGCGCGCTGCAGCGCCAGCTACGCTATTGGTGACGTTCTGGGGGAGCCCCCGGCCGCTCTCCACCGGCCGGGGGTATTCACGAAAGGTCGGCCATGCTTGAGTCATCCACGCTGCTGTGCGGTATCGAATACTGGATGCGGCGGGAGCTGCCGGACGAAATATTGGCCGACATGCTGGAGGAGAGTGACCGCTTGGAGCTGGCTAACAGGCTCCGCAGGCTGGCCAAGCACAAAGGCAAGCGGCTCAAGTCGTGCACCAGCTCGGTAACGCGGGACATTATTGCCCTGATCCCGCGAGCGCGAGTGAGACAGTGGCGCAATCGGTAAAGAGGCTCAGCGATGGACCCTGCTTGGGTGCAAACCGTGATTCAGTGTGGCGCTGTGGGCATCCTGGGATACCACCTGCTGTGGGGCCTTCCCCGCATGCTCAAGGAGCAAGCCGAGACTTTCAGGGATATCCTGACAAGTGTCATGGATAGCCACTCAGCCACGGACAGTTTAGCTGACGCCCGCAATGCGGCCGTCGTGCAGGCCGTGCAGGCCCTGACCCAACAGTTGCCGCTCATGTGCCGTTTCACAGGCCCCAGGCCGCCGAGTTAACTTGATCTGGAGATGGCTATGCCTATCGGTATCCTGTTCTGGGTCCTCATGATTTTGTGGGCCGTGAACGTGGTTTACTGGCAATCAGAAGGGACCCGCGAAGGGAAGTTCGGCGGTTTCGGCGGAAACTTGCTCCTCTTTGTTTTGCTCTGCTTGGTTGGCTGGAAAGTCTTTGGCTCCGTACTTCAGTGAACCTTTTTCTGGAGAATCTCACGATGAACGCATATTACGCCGTTTACCTCTACAACACGCCTCTGGGCGTTGCCGGCATCCCGTACGGGCCGTACGCCAGCGAGGCGGCCGCCCAGGCCTGGATTGCCACGCAGCAGCAGCCCGCCAACTACCAGGTCGCCCAGGGGTGGGCCACGACCGTGGTGCCGCCCGCGACAACCCTGGCGTGCCTGTCGATCGCTGCCGGTCAGTACACAGTGATGAACATCAGCGTGACGTTCTCGGGGACCTACTTTGTCGCGCTGTACGGATCATATGCCACGCAGGCCCTGGCTCAGGCGTACGCTCAAACGCTGGTCCCCCCGACCAACTACAGCGTCGTGCAGGTCGTGGCACCGCCCAGTTAAATAGGAGGACCGGCCGCGACTATTTTTGTGGGAGACGACCCATTTCAAAAGGAGCATGTTGTGGAGCGCAGCGAATTGATCGCCAAAATGGCGGAGCACAGTTTCCTTGACCAGCCGAGACTGGAGTCTCTCTACGATCGCGCCGTCGAGGCGATTAAGCTCGTCGGCTGTTTCGTGGAGTGCGGCTGTGGGCCTGGGGGCTCCTCCGCCGTCCTAGCTGGAGCCCTCGGCCTGGCCAAGAGCCACAGGCGCCTCGTCGTGTGCGATACGTTTGAGGGGCTCCCGCCGCCGGACGTGACCGTGGACAGGGCCAATGGATGGGATGATGCCACCATCATGTCGTGCACGGGGTCGGCCGCCGGCTCAGAGGGTGAGATTGATCGGCTGTGCAATTTGGCGTGGCGCGGAGTATCACTCGAAACGCGCCGAGGGCTGTACGCGGACACCTTGAAATACTGGCCGTACGGACCGATCGCACTGCTGCACGCTGACGCCGATTGGTATTACAGCACCAAGCAGATTCTTGACGGGTTGTGGCGCCACCTGGCCCCTGGCGCCCTGGTCATCTTCGACGACTACCATTTTTGGTCAGGCTGCCGCAAGGCGGTCGATGAATTTTTCGCCGCGAATCCGCCCGCGCCAGCGTGGACAACCGTCAGTTGTTCAGTGTGGGGGCGTAAGCCCGTACAAGTTGAGCAGTTAGCGCGACAGCGGGATAGTGTGGCGCAGCCAGCGTGAGTTTTTGTGAGCTACCGTGAGATTCGAGTAGTTTTGCGGGTTTGGCGAAAAGGCTTAGTGGAGCGACGAAAAGGCGAATTGACGTGGCGAAATGGAATTGAATTATGGCATTTTTTGGTCTATTTGGTAGGTCGTCACCTCCTCCGCCATTAACTGCGGATCAGGTGAGGACGCTGTCGCATTCTTTGCGCATGGTTGATTCCAGCGTCAGCCAGTCCGGCCGCATGATAAATTCTCCCATGACGATTTTTAACCTACAGCGTTTACGGGATCAGTTGAGCGGGTTCGGACAGACGGCGGCCGCCGGCGAGGTGACGGCAGCTATCAGGGCTCTTGAGAGCGTCCCGAATGGTGCCTCCGCGCCCAGCTCGAATTCTTCCGGCGTGTTCAGGGCGACTCGGGCGCTCATCACGTCCACGACTCAAGGATCGCCGACCGGCCTGCCGGGGGGCTCCGCGTTAAATACGGCGACTCGGCAAATAGGTGGCGGAGGCGCTGCGCTACGCTACAACTACGAGTTGATGCGCAACCCCCAGGGCCAATTTCTGCCGATGGCGGTCCGCCCGCCCGCATCCCTGGCAGCCGCCGTGCAGGCCGTCCGGTCTCCGATGCCCCTGGCCACAGCCCAGCCTGGCGGTCCTCCGGCAATAGGACCCAACGTGCAGCCGGCTGTCCGGCCGGCCGTGATCCTTGTGACGCCCGCGCCCACTGGCAACGACCTGCTCGTAGCGCGTGCCGTTGCCGGCAATCAGGGGGCTCTGGCCCAGATCAACGCCCAGGCGGCCCGCGAGCGGCTCGCGGCCAACGAGGCACTGCTCGCTCGCGCGCGTCGGCTTCCAGCGGCGCAAGCTCAAGGGCCGCCGACGCTGGCGCAGCGCGTACGGGCAACCGAAGGTCGGCCGCCAGTTACCACGCCGTCCCTGCCGGGAGCTGTCGGCTTAGTGGCCACATTTGCCCAGCAGCTCGCCGCGGCACAGCAGGAGGCCCTCGGTGGCCCATCTGGGCTGGCGCCTCCGTTCGTGACCGCCGGGCCCCCGTCGGGGCTCACTTACGAGCAGAGGCTCCGGCTTTCGATCCTTGGCGTTTCCGGCGCTGATTATCAACCGTACGTGGCCCCCGAAATCCAGGCATCCCCGTACAAGCCTGGAGAGCTGGCCCCCACGATCTTCGAGTTGCTGACCACGGGCATGCCGTTCGAGATGGACCTGCTCACCGCCGCGCCGTCGAGTACGGACCCATCCACCTGGTCCAGGCCGACGTGGACCGGTTACGACACGTCTCCCGTGGCTGCCCAACAGTTGGGCTTGCAGCCGGCCGCCGCCGGGGCCAATCAGGCCCAGGTCCGCGTGACCTGGCCGCTGGAGTTGACTAGCGAGGAGTTGGAGGAACTCTGGGGCGTGGGTCTGTCTTACAACGGCCAGGGATTCCTCGCGTGGCCAATTGAGGGCGATCTCGAAGACGGCACGCTCGTCGTCGACATCTCTTGCGCACTGGTGTTGCAAACATGATCAAATTCCAGGGAGCAGACGGGTATCCCGACCCAACGGGCCAACTTGTGGCCACGCTGTTGGTGGCAACTCTGTACACACCTGGTTACTCGACGGCCGCAGGTATCGCTGAATATTTGGGAGGGACGATCAAGGCCCGTGAAGTTGACAGGTCCACTGTGCCTGCCGACTATATGGTAATAGTCACTCCCACAGAAGTGCTTGTGATTTTTTGTGGGACTACCAACCTGGCACAGGTGTTTAACTATGTGACCGGAGGTTGTGCCGATGCTACTCCCGATGGGATTCCATCCGCTGGCATACTGCCCCTAGGGGTTAACTGGGGTTTCCAGCAGGGACTCAATGGGATTTACGAGTCTATAGTTCACGCGATGGGTGCTACCAATAGAAAAAATATCTTAGTAGCTGGTCATTCCTACGGAGGTGCCGTAGCACACATTTTTGCACGCCGTTTTGCCAACAGTGGATTCTCTTACGAGACAATTCAGCTACTGACCTTCGGCGAACCGAAGGCCTTCGAAAGTGGGGCCGCGGTCAAGGAACCTGACTGGCACGGCCGATTGATCGCCCGCCAGGGCGATGCCGTGGACCCTGTGACGCTGCTGCCGCCGCCTGGCTGTCTGGTCGGTCTTGCGCTGGAAGCACCATACTATTGGCTGGAGCAGGCCCTGGGGCTCACTTGGGAGCACTTTGGCACGCCGTTTTTTCTCTATGATGACGCCATCGCGGACGCGCCTCCTATCGGGATCGTTGAGCGGATCACAGTTATCGGGGCGTTAGCCAATGTGCTGAACAATGCAGTGGGCATTTTCATCCACTTTAATTCTGCGAGTTACTTACCGTGGTCACAGAATTACTGGAAGCGGTTCAACGGCGATCCTGGTATAGGGAAATTTCTGCCATTCGTGGCACAAACGGCGGGAACCAATGATGGTGCAGATAAACCCCTTGGGCCCGAGATAACGCCAGAGGCACTCAACGCAGCCAGTTTCGCGTCGGGCTCAACGCCCGTGACGCAGGCGAACCTGACCACAGTCACAATTTTGTCAGCAAGCGTGTACGTCCTACCGATTATGAAGTCCTTTTTTATTGGAGGTTCTGAGATGTCATTTTTCAAAGGCACCGTGGAGTACAACGCTCCGGGGTGGGGGTCGTGGACTGAGAGCGTCTACAGTGATGTCGCCGCCGACACGTACCAAACGATGATGCAAAAAATGATCGGGTGGCTCAACTATCGCATGCTGCTCAGCTATGGGCCAAGTGCGGCCACCAACATCGGCTGCACTAACCCTGTGGTTCCCTACGCGATCCGCGTGGAGGACGAGCTGGTGTTGCGGGACGCGCTCAACGTGTACGTGGTGCCACAGGCACAGGCCAACGTGGGCTACGCAGTGGCGTATCCGCCCGATTATTCCAGTGTTAGCGGTGTATTAACCGGGGCAAACGCTCAAAATCTGGACTTGCAGCTTGGAGCGCGTGTCAAGTTCACCTCTGGCGGAAACCAGCAGGTGGCAAGTCCGATGTTTCACGGAGTGCCCATAGGTGGCATGCAGGTTTTCACATCATCTTTCTTGCGGAACGCTCAGCCGATTGGATTGTGGCTGACCCAGTTAGCCAACCTGACCCAGTACATGGCCGAGACCGGCCTCGGCTACCGCAACATCACCGGCGCCTGGAACGGACCTGGCAACGTGACAGGGCCAGGCGCACAACCCATGGATTGGTGGTATAATCCGAGCCTCGAAATGGTCGAGTTGCAATGGAAGCAGGCTCAGTGGCCTGGCACTATATTCACAGGGACCGCGCCGTTCTATGTATACGAGGGGGCTCCGTATGCAGTCGACAACCCGTCGCTCTTTTTCCCCACTGACGTGACGGCGCAGGCCAGCAGCACGTGGCCCCAGATCAATTCCAAGTGCCGTTTGCAGGTACGCGGCTGGAAAACGTTCACCGTGCTGAACAAGAGATGGACAGCTAAGGTGGTTACGCCGTACAACGCGGCCACGGCGCCGAACGCGTACACCCAGAACACGGGGCCCTACCAGTTCGCTTTGCGAATCCTGCGCAGGGTAAGGCAGCCGCAAGACGCGAGCGTGCCAGATGTTTCGCCGATCGCCTGGACCGTGTGGTGGCCGGGTGAAATCCTTGTTCCGCCCGGAACAAACCAGTTCCTGGCGCCGGGCGTCAACGCCAGCAACCAGATCGTGACGCCGTCAGGCTCACCGCCCGCCGGCTACACGCCCTGGTCAACCTTTTTTGCCGCGATGGGCGCCTACCAGTTCATCCAGGCAAAAAAATTGGGAGCCAAGTTCTTCGGCGCCGAACGTGGCCGTGCTCGGAACCAGGCAACATAATCCGCGCTGGCACCTGGTGCGCTGCCGATCCTCTGGACCGGTGTATTCCCATCGACCCTTGCGGGCGTTTTGTGGACACCATAAAACGCCCGTATCGCACCCTCATGCGATTCGGCACCGACGAGTCTCAGGTGGCCGTGGTGCAGTGGCAATTCTGTCAACCTGGGGCTCTGCCCTTGGGTTTTCCCACGCCCTTCGTCTCACGCGACCACGACGCGCACGAGTTGTGGCCCGACATTGGCGAAGTCCAGTTTGCCCAGCGAGTCAACACGCCGACGGTTGGCCTCTCGCCGGCCAGTGGCCAGGGTCAGCCTTGCGGGGACCCTGCCGTGTGGGCTGCCGGCTATCAAGGTCGCATCCCGCCGAATTACCCCAGAAATCTGTACGGGCTCACGATCTGCTGCGGTTCGCCCATGGGTACGCCAGAGATCGGCGTGCTCGCGTACGTGCCGCCGTGTGATGGACCTCCGGTCGTGCTGCGCGATCAGGCTGCTGCAATCCGCATGCTCCGCAGGCAGCAGCCGAGGTTTCCCCTCGAGGGGACCAGGCCGCCGGCCTACTTGCCGCCGGCTCCGCCCGTGCCCGGCCCGTGGATACCGTCGGCGCGGTGGCCGAATCCTCGGCAGCTTGGGCTGCCGCCCAAAAAGCTGCCGCCGGCGCCGCGTACGCCGGCATATCCGCCGAGCAGTCCGCCGCCGCCGACTCCGCCGTACGTGGCACCTACGTTGACTCCGTACTATCCGATCTTGCTGGCAAAAAAGCTCAAGGACCCGGCCGCGCCCCAGGCGCCGCGTACGCCGGCGTATCCGCCGGCGCCAGACCTGTACGAACTCACGCCGTGGGCCTCGTCGTCGTCCCTGTCGGACACGATCTCCTGGATGCCACTGCCCACGCAAAACGGACTGTTCCTCGTGGCCTGGGTCTTGACCAATTCAGGGACCACGGTCACGACTGATCCGGGCTGGATCTTGATCAGCACAGTTACGGACCCAGACCTGGCAAACACTCTGTGGACCTATGTTTTTCCGAACGCACCGAGCCAGACAACCAGTACGTGGACTTACTCGCAGCCTGGCGTCGAAGGTGCGATGGTCATGGTGTCACCGCTCGAAGGAGCGGCCGTCGACGTGGCCGCGGCCGCGGGCGGCCTGGGCTCGCCGGCGAACGCCGGCACAGTTACGCCGCGCGGAGCAGTTGAGCTATCGTTGTCGATGGCGGGCACGGCCAACCAGGCGGGGCTGCCCTCGGCAACGAATGGATACCAGTACGTGTATTCAGCCGGCCGGATCGGCCTGTTCGACCTGGTTGTCGGGCCCGGGGCGACGTCTACCGACATCGCCTGGGCCACGCCCGGGACCGTGTGGGTGGCCTCGATTATCACGCTGAGCAGCGGCCTGTTGGGCACCACGCAGCAGACCACGGGAGCTGTGCCGGGTCCCGGCGTGGCCACGCTCAATGCGAGTTTCACCAATCCTGTGACACCGGGGAATTCCATAGTGGTCGTTATCAGGGCCTACAACTCGACGGGCGGTATGACGGTCAACGACAACCAGGGTAATGGTTTTTACACGCTGGATGCATCCGAGGTGGCCGGCAACCAGAATTTGTTCGTGTTCCGCGCCAGCAACGTGCTGGCATCCGGCACGTTCACGCTCACACTTACGATCCAGGCCACGTTTGTCCCTGACTTCGTCACAATATGCGCCCAGGAGGTTGTCGGCGTGCTCGCCCTCGACCAGCTCGCCGGCAACAGCGGCACGAGCGCGTCTCCGACGACGCCGGCGGTCACCATGGGGCAACCTGGCGAATACGTCTGCCTGGCCGTAACGCTCGAATCGAGTTCGATCTCGATCACGCCGCCGGCCGGCTACACGCCAGAGTGTAACACGGAGACCTATTTCGCCGTCGCAGACGCGACCATTTACCCAGTGAGCACCCTTTCGCCCGTGTGGACACTGGACGCCTCTTACCCCTGGAGGGCGATCATTGTAACCTATTCAGTGACCTGATCGTCACCGTAACGCGCCTTTAAAGGAGACCCCATGCCACGCTGTTACTCAGCTAGCGCCAAGGAGCTGACCCTGGCCGCGAACCTCGAAATTTTCAGCCTGTACATGACCACGAACAACGCGATCGCCAAGCTCAAGCGTTTCGTGCTCTCGATGACGCAGACCACATTACCGACTGCCCAGGGCGTGGAAATCTGGATCCAGCGGTTCTACGGCGCCACGCAAAACACGTCGGGTGCGTTGACAACGCCGAGCAAAGAAGACCCCGGTGACGCCGCGAGCGCGGCCACGCTGTACGTAGGCAACACCTCGCTGAGCACGGGCACCCTTGAGTGGAACTGGCTCGACGGATGCTACCTCTACACGGGGAGGGACATCATCTGGACCGGGGAAATCCTGGTGCCGAAAACACGGCTGCTCTCCGTGGCCGTGGCCAACGCGCCTGCCGGCAGCCCCGTGGTCAACTGTGTGCTGGAGTGGGAAGAGGCAGGCGTGTAACCTGCAGTTGGCCGTCGCACTCAGCCGAGGCTGCGCCGCCGGCCCGCACCGAGTCAATCTGGAGCAACTGACCCATGGGCCGCCCGAAGGCTGATCTCTGCTCGTACTCTCCCTGGGGCTGTGTGCCGATTCCCAAGCCGGAGCCGCCAAATCCTCTGTGGCTGCCGTTGGTGCCCAACGCGGCCGTGCAGACCTGGAGCGACCTGGCTGTTTTCGCCATGGGTCTCAATATCGTGGAGCCCTGGCTCGCTCCGTTCGTGAATTTTTACCAGGTCAACAGTGAGAGCACGCTGGCTAATTTCACGGCGTCGACAGACTCGAGTCTG
>Ga0116127_1000946_pt1 | contig 20727 bp, 10 predicted proteins | sample June2015DPH_16_1_FD_89731 | JGI IMG/M metagenome (GOLD analysis project Ga0116127, IMG submission 89731) | Peatland microbial communities from SPRUCE experiment site at the Marcell Experimental Forest, Minnesota, USA - June2015DPH_16_100 | ecosystem: Environmental > Terrestrial > Soil > Wetlands... | reverse complement strand
TCTGGACGGTGCGCGGTGCCAACGCCATCCTTGCCCTTCGCTGCAATCGCTTGAGTGGCAAATTTGAAGACTATTGGGAGAACCGCAGGTGCGCCTAACCGTCACAATTTTGTCGCGCACCCCCCGGCGGTAGTGTCCTAATATGGGATGTAGGGCCGGGGCTTGCCCCGGCCCAGGCCGTCCCGTCCCTCCATGGCGGGAGAGGAGGCAACCCTGCATTCGCATTGGGAGACTACTCCTGGCCCCGACGAAGTCGTAGAATAGCGATTGTCGGTTCGCTTGGAGTTTTGGAGAAGATGATCTGTTAAGAAAGGGAGCGAAGGCAAGCTACGCTGTTTCAGTGTCTTCGAGTTTTTTGACAACACGGGCTTATGCGGGACCCCTTCATCGCACTCAGCTACTCTCGGCCAGCTTTCCGCCCTCCAGGTTGTAGTTGCGTCCGTGGACCGCGATGTTGGCGATCGCGCACTCTTGCGCCCACGGCCGCAAGCCTGGCTGCAGGGTGACTCTGCCAGACAAATCGGGGGAGATTCCGCAGATGCCGTCCAAAACCATCTCGGCAAACATCGCGCCGCTGCTGATCACCCAGTGATTGCCCTGTGGGAGTTCATCGTAGCACTTCGCCGCCGCGCCGCACTCGGGCGCATAAACATCCTCACCCCAATAGGCTTGCCCGAACGGCCCCTGGCGCGTGACGCGCGCAACACCTTCGAGCCAATCCGCGACCCAATCGCCTCCCTCACCCGCTTTTATCGCCCCCAGCACGAACTGCGGCAGCCACGCCGGAAAAGAACCGTTCCATTGGTGGTCGCATCGCACGCCGCTGACCACATCGAGGTCCTGGGGCCAAAGACAATGCGCCCAGGTCGGCGTGAGCAACTCACTGCGCACAAACTGCACGATCTCCTTCGTGACGGATCGCGGCAGTCGTCCCCCGAGATGGTTTAACACCAAACCAAGGTCGTAGAGATTCGCCGCGGCGTAGCGGCTTTGGTCCGGATATTCGCAATGGAAGTAGCCCGCACTAGAGTTGTATAGATCGAGGACCGCATCCTCGAGTGCCTTGACTTCCGCCGCGGTGTCCTCTTTCAGTAGGGCGGCTCCTTGGCGCATCGCCCAGGCCTGCATGGCGGTATGGCCCGCCGTGCCATGGCCGTACGTCGTGATGCACTCCAAATAGCTACCCCGGCCGCCGAAGTCCACGGTTGCCTTGCTGGGAAGATGCCGCTGGCGGTGAACCAGAATCGCTTCGCGCACCGCGTCCAGGCCGGTCATGGTCCGGGCTTGCCCCCGCTGCGCCGTGGTCACCTGCCCCTGCGACGCAGCCTCGAAACCTTGCACGTGCTTCGGTTGGCGAACCACCGAGGCGGACATCCAGGATTCGTCGCCTGCCCATCGCAGCAGGTTAATTGCCGTCGTGTAGACCGCTTGGGGGTGGGCGCAGCACGGCCAGCCCCCATAAGTGTTCGCGAACAGGTTGGTGACCTGATAGTCCAGCCAGGGCCCCGACACCAGCGATAGATACTGGTCACGCAACGAGCTCGGATCCAGGCGCGCCAGCGTCCCGCTAGTGCAGCCGAGATCCCAGGGCAAATAAGCCGAACCTTCCCCGCGTCGCGGCCAGAGCGTCAGGTAACACGGCTTCATCAGGGCATGCGGGTACACCCGCCTACAGGTCAGGAGCGTTAACACGCCGTTGTAGTAGAGCCGCTTGAGCGCGTCGTGGGGCGACTCCAACAAGGGCATGTGTCCACTGAAGATGGCGTTGCCCGGTGTGAACGCCGCCTTCCACAGCCCCTCATAGCGCGCGCGCGCCGCAGCCCAGACCCGCTCCTCCTGGCGGTACCATTGCCGCGCGATTCCCTCGGCTTGCGCCCGCTCGGCGTGGAACGTACAAAGCAGATTCAAAACGAAAGACTTCCCCGGCTCCACCTCGGTTTCCCATACGGGGATGCGCTCCTGTTCCCAGCGTGCTGGCGCGGGCCAAAGCGAATGCACGCAGTGTGCATTGCCTGCTTCGTTTGTGAAGCACCGGGAATCGGGAAGGCCGATTGCCGTGACCGACTGTCGCAGCCCGCCCGCCTGGGTGAAGCTGAATACATCCGTGGGGATGGTCGGCACCGCCCACGCATATCCCTCGTTGCCGGTGTTGACGGAACGCCCCGAGCAAACAAAGCCGATCTTCAGCCTGCGGCCGAGGTTCCGCACGTTGGTGACCTTCACCTGGACGAGCACCCCGGGCTGGTCCGGCAACAACGCCGTGCGACTCTCCAGCCGCCAACCCCCCGATTCGCAACGGCGCTCGATCTCGAATGCACGCCAGCGCACCTCGACATGCGGGACGACCTGCGCTAGTTGCCGGCCGTTGAACAGCGTAATACCGGTGATCTCATTGCCCCCGCTGTAGGGTGGGAAAACCGGATGTTTGATCGCCGCGATATCCGCCTCAACCTGAATCGCGCCGATGTCGTTGTTCAGTCCCGGCATGGCCGCCAGCTCAGAGATCCTCCGCGGCAGCCACGCAGTAGCCAAATCATCCAGAGAGATCGGAGGAGTTGTGTTCATAGCCTTCGCCGGCGTCGCTCGATAGGCCGGGGCAGCCAGCCCCGCGATAATCCCGCCCATAAATGTTCTGCGCCTCATATGTCCCCCTTCGACTTGCTGGTTTCGTCCTCGCCGCACCAACGAATGCCCAACGGGAACCCTGTCCGCTTAATGAGTGCTTAAAAGGCCAGCCTTTTTGAGGCTTAAGTACGGCAGTGCGATTGTGGCGACGTAAAGAGGATTTGCGTGTTCGCCTGTATCCGGGTTGAACCATTCCCAGGCCTGCGCCATCCCATCCGCTCGCATATTGGTTCTCAGAAATTGAATGTAGTCCTTGGCCATTTCCATTGCAGCCTGTGGGTCGACTTTGTCGATTGCAGAGATATACCATCCGGTTGGCGTTCCCCAGTAGCCCCCGTTTTGATAAGCCCCGAGTTTCGAGATCGATAATTGCCAACCACCTTTGTTAACCCGGTCAGTGGTCAGGATTTGTCTTATGCAGCCTTGTCTGACCCCGGTTTTCTCCTGGAAAGCACGAACGAGAGCACGAGCCACCTGTTGGATTATCGACGTATCCACGGCACCACTTTGGATAGCGAAGGCGCTTCCCCAGACATCAGGTTGGTTGCCAACACCTGTCGCAGAATGAAGCCACCCCTCGCTCTGGTTTTGAGTGAGATGAAAGAAATTCAGCGGGACGGCACGTCTGATCCGCGCTGCACCATCTCGGTAGCCTCTAGCTTTCGGGATCTGACCAGAGGCCTCGAAGAGCTGTGCGAGTTGGTTCGCAGCTACATACTTAAGGACAGAAGGAAACAGCAACTTTCCGCTTTTGAATTCCCCGTCGCAGAAGCCCCAATCTTTGGCGTTTTCCTTCTCAACGTCGCCTGCGACAACAAGGCCGGTAGCCTGATCACTCGGCGGTACCTGGTACACTTTTTCGCAGAGATCACTCAGCATCAGTTCACCGAACGAGGTCTTCACCTGAGAATGAAAGAGGCGAAGGCTGCGTGTCAACCTCCAGTGTTCATAGACTGCGGTGATAAAGCAAAAGTTATCGTCCAGGGGAGGATACTTGCCCCACGCGTGACCTCCCTGCTTTTCTCCGGTCTCGTAATTGCCAGGATAGAAAGTGGGCTTCCCGTCGAAGTTTATATGATCTGGGACCGCATAGGCGGGAACGATCACACTAGGCCGGACGTGCCAATCCTCGGGCCCCCTCAGCGTTCCGGAGATGAGCCGGATCCAACCCTCTAATTCCTCGGCTGAAATAAAATCTCCACCGAGCATCATGACCGAGTCGCGAACCCAGTATGCGGGGTAGCCCATGTTCCCACCGGGAACATGGATGTCGTAGAGGGTGGTATTGCGCCACTGGCCGGACGACTCCCCCGCCGCCAGGCGCGCTGAATTGACAATCCGCCGGGCCTGTTCCTTGAGGAAGATTTCATCAGCCCGGCTGAGCACGGGCTCAGCCGCACTCAGAGGAAGCGCGCCGCTGACCACAATCAAGAGGGCGATCGTCTTAAGCATGGTTTCCGGTTTCGAAAGATAGTCTCTCATGCGAGTCTCACAATGATCACGTCGTGGAGTTCGAGGCCCGGCACCGTGATTGTGCGCCTATCGCGCACCTCCGACTCCCGGCCACTCAAGCCTGATCGCGCTGAAAGTACTGAGCTCTTGTGAACTTCGATCGTCAGTGGGCCTACCGGAACAACCTCGCCGGGGGGACCCAATTGCCGGCTCTGCGGGGGATTGGGGTACCGATACCCCGGGCCGGGGAAGTTGTGCAGGTGGATTAGCCACTGGCCCTCTTTCTGCTGCCGGACATTCATGGTGACAAAGAAGGGTGCCGCGAGGGTCACGGGCGGAAGGGCAAGGCGCAGGAGCAGACGGGCAAAGAATTCGCGCATCGACGGGGTAGGTTCACGCAAGTAGATGGGGAATAGATCTGCATCGAAGTACACAGCCTTCCCCTTCCCAGCGGTACGAACCCAGGCACCAGGCCATGTCGCCAGACTGTGGTCTTCGCTGCGCTCGTGGGTTTGAAGAAAGACCTGTACATCCTCGCTGGGAGTTGCTTTCGTCCGAGGCCCAAAGGCGGTAATGAAACCTGATTCGTTCACCTTGAGGGCTGGGTCGAGGACTTCGTAAGAGGCACGGACAGGACCGGCCGCGCGCGACCGGATACCGAGCAGCTTATCGAGCACGGGCTGGGGATGTGGGTATCCGAGTTCATCCTTCTCTCCTGCTTGGTGGTTGGCAATCAGGACCCCTCCTGCGTTGACATACTCCTCGAGCCGTTTGGCCTGAGCCAGCGAGATGCATGAAGCATTCCCCAACAACAGCACTGGATATTTACCAATTTCACCACGCTCGATGTGGTCGTCGAAAACCACCTCACTAAGGAGGTGAGTATGTTGCATCAACTCGTTGACTCCGTGGGCCGCATCCCAGGAGTCGGTCGGATCGTTCTGACCGTCGTAATCCATGCTCTGTTGGGAAACGAGGGCAGCCGCGTAGAGGATTGGTTCGCCACCCAGGTAGGGCATTCTGGGTTCGAGGGTGGAACGAAGTTTGCGAAACAGCCCCCGAGTATAGGAAGTTTTCCCCTGGCCCACTCCCACGGCGAGCATTCCTCCAGCCGAAAGGCATCCGAGCGAGGCCTGCACATGGTTTAGGGGGTCGACATCAGGGACCCATATGGCGTAGTCCGCGGCCGCCAACCAGGTCTCCAGTCCCTTCCTTCCCCCCATGGCGCGGCAAATCTTCATTTCAATGTCTGCCTGTCCATAGAACCCGTCCAGTTCGCAACTCATTACTGCATCCAGGTCGATGTGCCGCAAGGGAATGGCGGTATTCCACGTAAGACGGACGCCTGAATTGCGTCGGCGATAGTTGTTGAAGGCGACCGTGGCCCGAGGGTTTGCCTCCCGCACTGCGTCGACCACACCCCGCCAGACCTCCATCAAGACCCCGTAGCGCCATTGCAGGAACTGGCGGAACGCGCGGCTCTCAAAATCGACCTTCGTGGGTATCTCCAGCCCTGTGTCCTGGAGAAAACGCCTCCGGCAGTAAGGGCAACAACAGGCAGGCTGGAACATGGGCTGCGTGTCATGGCTGCTGAATGTGGCACCATCGAACCAAATCCCATCAAATCCAAGTTCGCCGACAATCTCCTTACAAAGCCCGTAAAGCGCCTGCCGATAGGGCGAGTTGTAACAGGCATAATTCTTCTCGGTCTTCGGACTCGGCGTGCCAGGAAACTCGAGGAACCGCATCTGCCAGTCGGGATGGACATCGGTAATGGCCGTCGACATGGCCATTGGATACCAACTCATCACCGTGATCCCGGCCCGATGTGCTTGGTCGATGAGATACAGAAAGATCTCGCGGTTGGCTTGAGGGTGAGACTTGGGGTACACGCGCGAAGGAAACAAAGGAACTGCCGTATAGTCCACAGCGGAGAACCACCACGCCTGAATCGCAGCGTCCTTGATCCCTTGGATCGTCTCGTCCACGTATTCTTTCGAGGGTGGATCTTTCTGGCGGTACTCCATCCGTGTGATGCATTGTTCATAGCGACGAACAGATGTTTGCTGCGAGGGCGGAACGGCGCGTGCGACGTCCCATAGATTCACCCCCAAAGAGGCTCCGATCCCCTTCAAAAGAGTCCTGCGTTTAATCCGAATGCTGGAATTCATTCTTTGCCTCCTGCAGGAGAATTATGTAGGCCAAGTACTCAGCGTCCCCGGTGAAAGGCCCTTTCCCCGAACGAAGAGAGCGGCCGGACCGGCTTCGGTCACGAGCCCAACGCCGCCCGCCTCGATTCTGGAAAGACAGCGGGGTTGCCCACGATGGCGCGAATGAGAATGGCAGGGTACTCGCAGTAGCCGTAAGCTCCGCCGGGCTTCACGGTGTTTCCTTCGCCGGCGTGGTACCGTTCATACCAGAGCCAGCCCTCTTTCTGGCCCATTTGGCAAACCTCGAGCACTGACTTGCGCAGACGTGCGTGTTCCTGCATTCGCTGGCAAGCCAGGACTTCAAGATACCACACGCGTCCCATCGCTGCCACGTCGTTGGTATAGTCGTGATATTCGAATGGCAAGGGCTCAGCATATTCCCACTTCTGATAGGTTGAGGGTTTGGTCACCAAGTGTGTTGGCATACCTCCACGCCAGAACATGGGTTCGTGCATGAGAATCGGCCAGAGACGCTTAATCTGCTCTTCACTGGCAACCTCCAGCCCAATCGCAGCCCAGTTGACATCGGACAGCCCGTGCGAATCGACCAGCCCATGTTCCGGATGAACATATTCAGCAAAATGATCGCGTTGCCAGAAGACCTCGAGGAAGCGAGCTCGCAGGGCATCCGCATGACGGCTCCACGCGGTCCCGGCATCCCGTCTGCCAAGAATCTCACTCAGTGCGGCAAGGTGGCGAAACGCACGAATGGCGTAGCATTGGGTAACGCCGTCCCATTGGTTGCGGGGTGGTGATTCCATATAAAAACCGGCCCCACCCATCAATCCGTTCGGGCTGATACGTGTCAGGAGATACTCGCCGGTGGCCTCCAGAACCGGCATCTTTTCTGCCAGCCAGGAATCGGATTTAGTGGCCGCAAAGATTTCCTGCCCGGTCAGAATAAAGCAGATCGGTCCCAGCACGCTCAAGGGGTTGGCCTTCATCTGCCAGTGTGTGAAAAGGCCGATCCATTTTCGCGCGCTTATATTGCTGTATTTGGGCTGGCCGGGGCGCGCGACAGGCTTGTACGTATACACATCGTCGGGATATCTGAGCCCGCGCAGGGATGTGTCCATTCCTGCGGGAGGCTGCTCAGCGGGGAAAATGGCGAAAGGAATGTTGCCGTCTTTACGTTGAGACGCCTGGACGAAATCGAAGTAATCCAGCACCTCACGGTGCTTGCCCACGAGGAGATAGGCCCCCGCCATTTGCCATGAGTCCAGGCCGGGCCAGGTATTCTCCGGCCCGTAGGCCTTGCCGTCTGCCGTAACGGTGAAGTGCCCGGGGTAAGCACGCTCAAGCAAAGCAGGGTAGAGCGTTCTTTCAAGAGCAGCTCTCACTCCCGTATTAATGAGCTGTTGGTCAAAGTCATTAGGAGCTGTGCGGGATGCCCTCGTTTCACCCCGAAGCGCCAGGACAGCAGGCACAGCAGCCACAACAGATACCTGCAAGAACTTTCTCCTTTGCATCGTGTCTCTCCTGAAATTCAATCCCTCCGGTCGTGTTTCACGCCAGTCGCAGTTAATGCTTCATGCTCAGGAATATCAGGACTTCCGCGCAATCGCACATTCCGGAAAGAGTTTTCCGAACCCCGCACCTGGGTGACAGCACCTGCGAGTTCTGGCACTGCCCTGGCATGGTTCCGAAGAGCCCTCGGGCCAACAGACTCTCCGCTCCGGCGTTGTTCCTGCCACCCGTGCTTCTTTCCTTGCCTCATTTTTGCTTACTCGTCTTCCTCGAGAATGTTCACTTTGCGTGCTTCCCACCTTTGTCCTCCTTGATTTCGGCCGTATGGATTGACACGGGTGAGGCTGAATTCACAGCGCCCAAGGTTATCATCCCCGCTTTTTTCAAGAAGCTCCTTCTTGAGGTCACTTTTTTCGATTCCCCCTCTTTCTCGCTGGCTCTCGATCAGCTATCCAACCGGGCCTTCCGTTCTGATTGCCTGGTTGCACAGTAGCATAGCTCTGACTATGTGCTACCGCAATGGCGCATTTCACTTTTGAGCGCAAAGTATCTGCGTTCGCCGCCGTCGGAAGTGACGCGGGAACCTTCGAAATCGATCCCGCTCTGCGGGAGAGGCGTTGAAGGAGAGCTGAAAGGGCTGACTTTGTATCTCACCCATGGGGTGCCGACCTCCGGAGCGTCTTCATCGCGGTCACGCCGGCATGAATATTGACGACGGTGACGATCCGGAGATTCCGCGGAGAGCTCAAATATGTGGGCTTACCTCTTCGCCGGAGACGATATAACTTTTCCCCTGGTAATTCACGCCTATCAGTTTAGCAGTGGGATCAAAATCCTTGAGCCGCGAGTTCACGTGGATCCCGTTGTAAAGAGTCAAATCGGCGCCGAAGATGGTGTCTATCACCAAGTTCATGAAGCAACCGCCCGCCGCTTCATACCAACCACCCTCCGGGTCCTTGCGGGCTCCACCGGCATCAGGCGGAAAAGTAGTTTCCGCCAGGTGAGATTGTGCAAACGGTCCCTGGTGGGCTGCTTTGGCAAATCCCTTCACCCAGGCGGCCACGCGATGGGAGGGATCGATCTTGTACAATCCCTTAGCGGTCATGGGCGGCCAAGCGATATACGCGCCTAACCAAGTATGGTCTGACCGGAGTCCATCAAAGGCCCCCGGGCTCCAACTGGCCTCGGCATCCCCGGGCGAGAGGGCATGCATCCATAGCGGCGTATAGAGTTCGGTCCAAAAGAAGCGAGCCATCTCATTCTTTTGCCGGTCACTGAGGTCCTCGAACATGGTGTCCAGGACGGTAAGCAGGTCGTAGCAATGGCGGACTTCCCTAAAGGTCCCGTCGGGTTGCCCGCACTTCCACCAACCCTTGCCCTCCGCATAGAGCAAGCGGTTGATGCGCGCAGCCAGATCCTCGGCTTCGGCGCGGTACTGGGCGGCGCGGGACGAATCCCCACGGCGGTCCAGCAACGAGGCGACAAACCGCATACCATAAACGTTGCCAGCGTTCACCGCCGCCACTTCGTGCTCCCAACTGCTGACGGCTTCGAGCAGATTGTCCAAGGTTCCATAGTCTGCGAGTCCGTGTCCGTACTTATCCAGGCGCTTCCAATGCAGCGCATGGTCCACCAAATGTTCCAGCACGCTCTTCCCTTCAATAGACTTGTCAAGCCACCCGAAGTCGCCGGTCACCCTCAAGTAATCATGGGCACAACGTAGGATGCCCATGTCATTGACGGCGTACCATGGCCCCATTCCTTTTCCTGTCAGGTAATCCGTGGCCAAGTGCTCGTCCATGCCGGCAACGAACCAGTTCTCCAGCAGCGTGCGGAGTGCGCGGGGATCCAGGAGAGCCAGGCTAAGCGATGTCAGCATGAGGTCCCAGACAAAAATAAGCGTGGATATTCCGCGTGGGACCGTAAGGTAAGTCGGACCATAGACCGAATCCGGCGATACACGTCGTGACATGAGAAGATCAGCAAAGCCGGCGTAGTAGAGTTTCCAAAGCACGGGATCCCGCGTCAGGAGCTGAGGCAAGTGTCCCGAGAACTCCGAGTTTCCAGGCGTGAAAGCGGCCCGAATCCGAGCGCTATGGACCGCCTGATTCTCTTCCAGCAAGTGCTTGAAATCTGCCTGCTGACGCGTGTAAGCCTCTAACACGGCCGTTCGATCCTCGCCGATCGCGTTCACGTACTGGAAAGCTCGTTCCTCACCCGGATTCAAGATGAACTCATAAAGGAGCATTCGACCTTGCTCAATGTGACTGGGTCGGGGCGCGATGCCTTGGACGGAGACCGCTCGACTTTGGACAGATTCGAATACAACACATCCCTGAGACTCGTCTCTACTGAGGCGATTATCTAGCTCTGCCGGGTCTCCTACATACCAGGGCCCCGCCTTATAAGAAACACCCGCCCGCATGTCAAAACCCAATGAGATCTTACGTCGGTCACGACTTTCGTTCTTCACTGTAATCAGCTCAGCCACCGCTCTCTGTTTCGCGGGCACGAAGGTTTGGGTCATGAACTGCAACCCCTCGGCATGAGCCTCGCGCAGAATGCGGTGGGGATACCACTTGTATGCCACTCTCCCTTCAGGCACGGGATAGGATGACAGTATGCGCCCGTTCAGGAAAAGTTCGCAGGTGATGAGATTTCCGGCAGTAAAACGTATCTCTGGAGAGCCGCAGCATGAATAGGGAGGGAAAAGGATCGCCGTGACTCCAGAAACGGATTTTGTTGCTTGGCAATAACCCCATTCGTTTTGGGCAGTAGGGGGGTTGAAATAGTCTTGGTAATCGTGAACCAATCGATCGCTCGCCAAGTCTTCTAACTCGGGTATTCCCGAGAGGAGTCCCTGGTTTGCGGGGGCCCGTTGTCCAGATGAAACCGTCACGTTAGAGGGAGATAATTGGCCCCCCAGCAGACCAGTTGATTGCAAAGGTGTCATGGGTAAAGCTGCGCCCATTGCCCCCAGCGTCAAGAATGACCTTCGCTTCATATGATTTCCTCCTGCGAAATTCAATTCAGGCCGGCGGCAGGTGGCCACTTGCTCGAACAACTACTCGCTGCTCTTTTGCAGCCGGTTATTTTGGTCATTATATTATCACGAAGGTCGACCGCAGGCCTGCACGAATGGCCAGGAAGACGCCGGGGTTGGAATGACGAATACTCCAGGAATTCCTGGAAAATCTCAGGCCAAACCTTCCCACCAATCCTTACGGAGCCAGCTCGTTAAGATCTGTTTGACATTGCCAGTCCGAACGTATAACCATACGGGCGCTGAAGTGGAGGTGACACCATGTCCTTGTCTAAGTGCCTATGGCTAACGATCCTCGCCGTTTTTGGAATTTTACCTGTTGCGCATGCCGAAATTAAACGCATCAATATTATCCATCTCTCTCATATGGACGTCGGATTTACAGACCATCCTGCAGTGACACGCGAAATGCAGAAGAAGTACCTCGACGAAGCCCTTGACGCATGCACCGTGAACCGAGACTTTCGGTGGACAGCCGAATCGCTACTAGCTGTTGCCGATTGGTGGCAAGCCGCTCCACCTGCCCGACGGGAGCAAATGCTCGCCGCCATAGACGCAGGTCAGATTGCCATAGCCGCTCTCCCCTTTAACAACGCCCCCTACCTGGATGTTGATCAATGGCGCCAGATGCTCCAGTGGATTCCTGAAGACTTGTGGCGTCGATTCCATCCCAGCTTCGCCGTACAAGACGACGTAAACGGCTTCCCACGCGCGGGCGCCCTTGAGTTGCTTGATCACGGCGTTCACAGGCTCTTCATGGGTATGAACAGTGACAGCGGAGGTCCGCCGTTCCAGCGTCCTATGGCCTTCTGGTGGCGAATGCCTGACGGGCGCCGCTTGCTTGTGTATCTGGGCGACAGTTATCCAGCGGGCTACAGCTACTTTCACGAAGCTGACTGGCGGCGCGGTCCCGTCCCGCATGTGGCCGAGACGGCTTACCGCCGGCCGCATGCGGGCGACTTCTTTAAGACGGATGAGGCATCGCTGCGCAAGGCCCACCAAATCTGCCTCCAACGACTGCACCACCTGGAAGCGAATGGTTACCACTACCCCACGTTGGTGTTGCCCTTCTCCAACCAATGGCGCATGGACAACGATCCGCCTTTTCCACCGCTCGCCGACTTCGTTGCGGCATGGAACCGCCTGGGATTGAAGCCAGAACTGCGGCTGCTAACCGGGGCAGACGCGCTCGACCAATTCGAAGCCGAAAACGGCGCATCGCTGCCCGAGTATTCCGGCGAATGGCCTGACTGGTGGTCCAACGGGGCGGCTTCGAGCCCTCGGGAAGTTTCGGCGACGCGCTTCGCAAAGGCATACCTCCGTGCCCTGAGCTCACCAGTCTTCGGCGCCCCGGATTTCAAGACCACGGCATGGATCGAGGATATCCGCAAGGACTTGTGCCTCTTTGACGAGCACACCTGGGGAGCCGCGAACAGCGTAGCTGTCCCTGACAGCCTGGAGACGATCGGGCAGTTTAACGAAAAGGCACGGCTCGCTTATCGCCCCATGGCTCTCGCCGAATGGCTACTGTCTGAACGCGCCCGCAGCCGGCTTGCGGCTGCGCTTCCGGGCCTTTACGTGGTGAATACAGCTCCGCTTCCTTACACCGGGTGGGTGACGGTGCCCACGCGGGCGATGCGCATCGAGCCAACGGGAGTGGACCACAACGAGCCAGGGCTCCAGCCGTGGTCTCGGCCCCGCAGTCCTGCCGACCTCTCGCCTGAAAATGATTCCGCCGTCTTTCCCGACAATGTCCCCAACCAGATTACCAAGTTTTGGGTGGAGAATCTGGCGGCGAACTCGGTCGGGCCGCTGAAAGGCGCAGGGCCAGCCCGGGAAACGCCCGAGGTCGTGAGGGATTCTTCCGGCTGGCCGGTTTCGATGCGTTGGAAGGGCATGGCGCGGCCGTTGTTCACGCAAGGACTCGGTGATTTTCTCTCAGTCCGGCCCGTCGGCTTTGCACCGCGTTGGGTGCTAGCCGATATGGCGGCGGGTCAATCCGGGCGGGTGGAGGAGGTGAGCGCTACGCCGGGCGAAGTCCAAGTCAGCGAGACAGGACACACAGTCATATACCGGCAACGCTTCGTGCATCCACGCCTGAGACATGGCACCCGAACATTGGAAATTTGGAAGAGCGAACCGCGCGTGCGTCTCACACTCAGCATTTACCGGCTCTCCTCGGACGACCCGGAAAACTTCTACGTCGCGTTCTCTTTGCCGGTCGAGGGAGTCCTCCCCCAACTATCCAACGGAGGAATACCTTTCACGCCCTACGAAGATCAACTGCCCGGCAGTTGCAAAGACTACTTTGCCATCGACGGATGGGCACAGTATGCAACGAAGGACGGGCAGTGGTTGTGGGTGAGCCGAGACGCTCCCCTCGTCACATTCAATCGTCCGGAGATCTGGAAGCGCCGTACAACGTCTGCTCCCGCGGACCGCCTTCTCGCCGTGATCTTCAATAATTTTTGGTACACCAACTTCGTCGGCGATGAGCACGGTGCGATGGAGTTTCAGTTCGATCTACTGTGGAAGCCATCCATTCCGGATCCCCAGTCACTGGCCAACACCGTGGTTTCCGAACCGGTCGTGGTGCAAAAGTAAGCCGGTTATCGCGATCAAGAAGGCGCTGGCCTTAAACTTGGCGTGTCCTGTTCGAAAGAAACACGCGAAAGTCTTACGCTCATCACCCCGCGGAGATCGCGACTTGGCACCTTGAGCTTGCGGTTGTCCTTCGGGGCGAACTCCCGGCCGCTTGAGCCTGTTCTCGGCGGAAGTGGCGAGGCCTTACAAACTCTGATCGTGAAAGGGCCCGGAAAAGCAGCTTTCCTGTTCAAGCAGGGGGTTATGGCTGCTCATATACTTGGCCGCTGTTCCATGCTTTGGCCCGGATAATACCGGCCGGCAAGAATCGTGGGGTCTTTCCGACGTGGCTATGCAAAGACACAGAAACCTTGCGCCTTTCTCCAGGTACCAAGAAAAGATAGTTGTCTTCAAAGCAAAAGAGGACACCGTCTGCGGCGTCTGCTTCTAGCGTGACAAATAGCGCGGGATGTGGGCCCACGTTTTCAACCTCGATTGCAAAGCGTCCGCCCTGCTGGTCAACTTCTCGCCCCCGGTCTGCGCCCAGTCGAACTCTGGTAGCGGGAGCACGCAACAGACCTCGGAGCAGCGCTGAGTCCGGCGGAATCGAACCGTTCTCACCCACCGGCTCGCCCACACCAAAAGTGTAGAGATTTCGGGCAACGACCGCCCCTTGAGGGTCCTTCAGTTCCAAGTAGAGCAGGACCACCTCGCCGTTCAGCCTTGCCGGCGGCGCCCACGTCACCTCCATCGCTTTAGTGCTGTTCTCTGGAAGGATCTTAAGGTTAGATGTTTCCTCTGCAAGGCGATCACCGGCGGTGTTGTAGATGTAATACCGGGAGGCGTATCCGGGGAGTTCAAAGGCAAGATCGCTACTGACAAATACTGGAACACGGAATAGCTTTCCTGGCGCGACCAGCAGGCTAGGATAAACCGCGCTAATATCCAGGGCCGCGTATGATTGCTTTACATAGTAGTATGCCATTTTGGGCCTGCCGAAATACTCTACGACGCAGCCGTGGGCGGCATTGGGCCAAGGCTCGTTATACGTCCAAGAGGTGCAGGCGCTCCGGTGCCATTTATGGCGCCTCATAGACTGGTTGGCATAGCGCAGACCTTCTGCCTGGACGAACTGGCTGCAACGTACCGTGGTATCCAGGTCGGGCAACTCGCCGAATAGCTGAAGGTATTGGGCGGAACCCATCCAATTGTCCTCTCCAAAGGCCTGAAAAGCCTTGTGCCAAATCCAGTAGGGATCGGAAGAGCGGATGGGCCAAAGATGTTCCTTCGGCATAATCCGTTTCAGCGTACTAACTGAAGCAGCGCCGGAGGCCCCGTATTCGGTCCACTCCAATGGATCATCGGGCCCCGCGGTGAGCGGTTGCCCGGTGTTGTAAGTCTCGTAGTGGTGGGCGTAATCATAGGAGTGCGGGCCGTGGCGCTGGGCAATGACCTCGGGATCGGGATCGTGGAAAGGCCGTGAAGGATCGACCTCCGTACAGATCTCCCGGAGTTGGGCCATTTGCCGGCTGGATTTGGCATCGCGATACCATTCGTTACCCCCACCATAGCGGACGACACTTGGATGGTTGATCGGCCAGGGCAGGATTTCCCTCGTCTCTTTGGCAGCGATAGCCAGCGCCTGATCACTCTCCGGCATCCGTGGACCAGCGTTGGGAAATTCCTGGAACAGCATGATGCCATGCCGGTCGCAAAGATCGTAAAACTCCTGCTTCTCAATTACCCCCGCACCCCACATGCGCATGAGATTGAAGTTTGCCAAAGCCGCCAACCGAATCAAATGTTCGTAGAACGGCTTCCGGGGCCGTCCGAACAGCAAATCGCACGGGATCCAGTTGGCGCCCCGGGCAAAGATCCGGCGGCCATTGATGGCGATAAGGTATTCGCGCTTTGGCGGAGGTTGGGGCATCTTCACGGTTACTGGTTTGTCTGTGCGATAGTCGATGTATTCCACGTTATCCGGCGAGTCAGGGTTCGCCAACACTTGCAGATCACGAATCCCGAACGTCGTCGCCACCCTGTTCACCGAGGTTCCGCGTTCCACGTCTCGGGCGGCTATTTCCAACCCATACAGTTCTTGCGACCCATAGCCGTTCGGCCACCACAAGCGTGGGTTCTTAATCTCCATTTCAAATCTGATCTGTTGGACGCCTGAGGCAAGGGATACAGTTTGCCGCGTCACGGCAGGTGGATCCTTCGCAGTGACACACTGGACGCGGATAACCAGATCGAGACTAGCCTACTTCTTGACATCGGCTCTGGCTTGAATAAGCAAGGTCGCCTTACTGTAGGGCGGGGACAACTGGGGCTGTACGATGAGATTGGAGAAGTATACATCTCCGCTGGTCACCAGGCGCACATCCTTCCATATGCCCATGCTGATTATCTTGGTACCCCAATCCCAGCCCGCACTCGTCATACTCTTCCAGCAGGGGTAAGCCGGGCGCATCGCCTGCATCAAATCCCATTCACCACTCTGGGAATGAAACAATTTGGGGTCGCCCCACTTGTTGAGCTGTTCCCGTACGCTGCGCGGAACAGGATGGATGAGGACGATGAGGGCGTTCTCACCTCCGTAGCGCAAGTGGCGGCTAACCTCAAATTCGAAAGGGGTGAATTGGCCCTCGTGCCGGCCCACCCAATGTCCATTCAGCCAGATCTCAGCCAAATAATCGACTCCGTCAAAGCGAAGCCAAACAGTTTTGCCTTTCCACTCACTGGGGAGGGAAAATGCTTTCCGGTACCACCATTCTCGTGCTGAAACCCACCCCGCCTCTTTGGCGTTCAATCCATAATAAGTGTCGGGAAGCTTATGGACCCGCTCCAAATCCCAGTGGATATCACCCGGCACAGTCGCGGGGATGGCGTCTTGAATTGGGTAGCCTTCTGCAAACGCCCTTCTTTCCATCCCCTCTCCAGGCTGAAAGGATGTAACTGTCCAGTCGTTTCCGTTTAAATCGAGCTGCCGCCTCTCAGGAAGTGCCTTTTCTTCCACGGCTCCTCCACGTTCAAACGAGCCAATTGTCCAGCCGGTTCCGTTCAATTGGAACTGCTGGCTTTCGGGAGTCGCCGTCACTCCGGCGGCGCCGACGAGTCGTTTGAGCAGGCGCCGCCGGCTTAGTTGAGTTATGAAAGACATAGGCATCTCCATGGCCTCATGACACCAAGTCGGTGTCTGGCGGACTGCGTAAAGCTCTCGCCGAGGAGCACGTGGCTCTTGAGGGCGATATCAGTTTATCTCCTCTCAAATTGGAGAGGAAGTTTGGCTATAAGAAGAACTATTTCAGACGGTCAGAAACCTAGTAGCCCTTGGGCGAGGACCATAATGGGTATGAGCACAAAGATTAAAGCGCTATATTGATAGCGGCGGGCTCATCTGCGGTCCGGCTCTCTCGATGGCACCGCTGAATATCCTCCCAAGGAGATTAACGATGAACAAGAAGCCGCTTGGATCCGATGACAAACTCTCTTGCTGTCTTCCCTTCAGCCGCAGGGATTTCGCAAAGCTTGTTTTGAGCGCTTTGGGAACGGTGGCGGTGGCTGGGGAATCGGCAGCACATCCTGCAGAGGCAGCTCCGGAAGAGAATAGCGATAATGTGCAGGAGGGACCTTACGAAAGCGTTTCGTGGACGGTGGAAGGGTTGGGAAATCACCGCGTACACATTGCGGTGTCGGACAAAGCGGATGCTGCGTGGGTGCACATACCGTGGCGACGTCGCGACCCGGCTCCGGAATTAAAGGACCTCCTGATTGTTGATGCAAGAACGGGGAAACAGATCCAGAACGTGTCGCGCGTCAATGTCAATCGGGAGTTCGGCGATCTGGTTTTTCAACCCCTCACCGCGCCCGGTAATTACTACGTTTACTACATGCCGTACACCTCGAAATGGATTGAGGTGCCTGGAGACTGGACTTACTGGGCTACGTACCTGCCGCCCCGCTCCGCCGCGGACCAGACGTGGCTGGCACGCCATGGGCTAATTCTGGAACAACTGAGAGAGGAGAAATGGAAGGCCCTTCCACAGGCCAAGCTTCTGGCGATCCAGGCGTGCAGTGACTTCGATCGCTTTACCCGCATGGAGGTCATCGCTACGGGGGATGAAACAAAGCAACTCCTGGCCAGCCACGCTGATCGGTCTTACCTCCTTTTTCCTGAAGATCGATATCACCCGATCCGCATGACGGACGACCTCCCTCTGCGTTGGATTCAGCAGGGGTCCAAAAGCGAACTTCACGGGGAGGCTTGCATCGGGGAGTTTTATGTCTTTCAGGTGGGTGTATACGCGGCGCGGCGCGCCTTTGAGGATCTCAGTGTAAGGTACGGTAACCTGGAGATGGGAACGGGACAGGAGATCGCTGCTTCTGCCTTCCGATGTTTTAACTTGGGGGGCACGGACTGGCTCGGTCGGCCCCTCAAGAAGACATTTGCGGTGGCTCAAGGCAAAGTCCGTGCTCTCTGGTTCGGCGTGGAGATTCCGAAAGAGGCAGCGCCGGGCGACTACCGCGGCACACTAACGGTGCAGCCGCCAGGTTCCGAGCCGTCCCAAATCAAACTCTCGCTCAAGGTGAAGCCTGAGCTCCTTAATGACCACGGGGACAGCGACCTCTGGAGGTTATCAAGGCTGAGGTGGCTCGACTCTGTACTCGGCATCGACGACGAAGTTACTGCCCCCTACACTCCGCTGGAGTTGCGCGGCTCGAGCGTCCACTGCCTGGGGAGGGAAGTTCATTTTGCCAAGACCGGATTTCCGGAAAGCATGCGGAGTAACGGTCGAGAGATCTTGGCTGCTCCCGTGAATTGGGTTGTGGAAACGGCCGCGGGGCGAATCCCCTGGACGCCGGGCGAGACGAAAATCCTCAAGTCTGCGCCGGGCACGGTGATCCGGCAATCGGAATGCGCTGGTCAGAATCTGGCGCTTGAGTGCCAGGCCAAGATGGAGTTTGATGGGTACATCAATTTCAGGCTCCGCTTGAATGCCAAACAGGCGGCCCAAGTAAAGGACATACGACTGGAAATCCCTTTTCGCAAGGATGTTGCGGCTTACATGATGGGGCTTGGCCGCAAAGGAGGGTATCGGCCGCACGAGTGGAAATGGACCTGGGATGTCAACCACGCCATCAATAACGTGTGGATTGGAGATCACAACGCTGGCCTCCAGGTGAAACTCAAAGGACCTGAAGATACCTGGGATATATACGACCTGAAGGCCGCGGGCATTCCAAGCTCCTGGGGAAATGGCGGCCGGGGAGGGTGCACAGTCACCGAAGAAGATGACCGGGTGGTGGTACGGGCCTACAGTGGTGAACGCAGTCTCCTGGCGGGCGAGGAGTTGCAGTTTCGTTTTGGATTGCTGGTGACGCCCGTGAAACCCCTCGATCCCGCCCACTGGAGCCAGCGCTACTACCACATGTACGGGCCGCCGGAAGATGCGGCGCGCTGCGGGGCGACGATCATCAACGTTCACCAGGGCAACGAGCTGAACCCTTACATCAATTATCCCTTCCTCACCGCCGATAAGCTTGCGGCTTACGTGAGCGAGGCTCACAATTTGGGTCTGAAAGTGAAGATCTATTACACCGTCCGTGAACTCAGCAATCGCGTGACTGAGATGTGGGCACTGCGGAGTCTGGGAAATGAAGTCTTTATTGGGGGCGCGGGGGGAGGAAGTTCCTGGTTGCAGGAACACCTGGTGACTGACTTCGCGCCGGCTTGGCACACCCCGTTACCCAACGGCGAAGTGGACGCCGCCCTCACCACTACGGGTCTTTCCCGTTGGCACAACTACTACCTCGAAGGGCTGGCTTGGCTGGTGCGGAACGTTGGCATCGATGGGCTATATCTTGACGGCATCGGCTATGACCGGGAGGTCATGAAAAGGGTTCGGAAAGCTCTGGACCGCAGCAGGCCCGGCTGCCTGATCGATTTTCACTCCGGGAATGAGTATTTGTATAAGGATCTCCACGTTAGCCCTGCCAACAAATACATGGAGCACTTCCCCTATATCAACAGCCTGTGGTTTGGGGAAATGTACGACTACAACGAGTCGCCGGATTACTGGCTGGTCGAGATGTCGGGAATCCCATTTGGGCTTTTCGGGGAAATGCTCCAGGACAACGGGAATCCCTGGCGGGGGATGGTCTATGGGATGACCGCTCGCTACTATCAGGGCGCCGATCCCAAGCACATCTGGAAGGTATGGGACGAATTCGGAATCCAGGATGCACAGATGATCGGTTACTGGGTTCCGGGGTGTCCGGTGAAAGCCAACCACGAGGGAACTCTAGCTACCGTATATCTCAAGAAGAGAAAAGCTTTGATCTCGATCGCCAGTTGGGCCAAAGAGGCCGTGGCCTGCCGATTAGAGATTGACTGGAGTGCTCTGGGGATGGATCCCCACAAGGCTCGCCTCTCCGCCCGGAACATACCTGCTTTTCAGAAAGAGGCCCGATTTGACCCCTCGGCCGAAATACCGATTGAGCCCGGGCGCGGATGGCTCCTCCTGCTGGAAGAGGAGGCGAGCTGATCTACCGCCCGGGGTGAGGTGAGAAGAAAGTCCTTTGGGGGAAGCCAGCGGCCAACCCGCCGGCGGGTTGGCCGGCAGCTCTCCCGATCAATTTCCGCGGACTCAATACATCGAAGAAAGCTTCTTAAATTGGGAGTAGGCCGCGTTCGCCTTATCCTCGTTTCCCATCGCCAGATAGATGCGGTAAAGTCGATAGTATGGGGCGGAGTCCGCCGGATCCAACGCGGCTACCCGTTCCCATTCGACAATAGCCTCAGCCTGTTTCCCCAGGGCACTGTACGCCTTGGCCAGCACCTTATGGCTTGCGACATCATCCGGGGCGTCCTCGACCGCGCGCGTCGCATAGGGTAGCGCCTCCGCCGGCTTTTCCTCCAGCAGGCGTATCCGGGCCATTCCCTGCCAAGGGCCGGCAAACTTCGCGCCCCCAGCTTCGACAAGCTCCATAGACCGACGATATTCCTGCTCTCCGTCTTTCACCTTGCGTTGGACTTCGTCACACCAGCCGAGGTAGTAATGGGATTGAAAGTGCCCCGGATTGCGTTCGATGGCCTTGTGAAAGTTATCCTCGGCTTTTGTGTAGTCACCTATCTCATCATCAAAGTAATGCCTTCCTATGTAATAGTAAGGAGCGTAGTCATCAGGTTGTTTCTCAATGGCCTCGTTCATTTTCAGAAGGAACAGGCGGAACTGGCGCACGGTGTAGTAGGAAAACGCCAGGAGCTTCAACACGTAAGGATTCGCGTCCAGCGCCTCCGCGCGGCGGAGAAACCGGACAGCCTCGTAACCATTATCGCGTTGCAGC
>Ga0116127_1000944_pt1 | contig 20758 bp, 19 predicted proteins | sample June2015DPH_16_1_FD_89731 | JGI IMG/M metagenome (GOLD analysis project Ga0116127, IMG submission 89731) | Peatland microbial communities from SPRUCE experiment site at the Marcell Experimental Forest, Minnesota, USA - June2015DPH_16_100 | ecosystem: Environmental > Terrestrial > Soil > Wetlands... | reverse complement strand
GCAGGTTTTTAACCCATACCAATCCGTTGCGCTCAACTATGGCATATCCTTCATGGATTCCACCTTGAGCATCCTTGATGGTCGTTTTAATGGTGGCGTTGTTATCATCCACCCGGGCATTTAACGTAAAGTCGTCGCCCGCCACTTCACAATTATTCGTGGGCCAGATCAGCGTCAACACAGGCGGGATTTTGTCGCCGGTGTAATCCAGTGTGTAGAATCTCCTCGTTGAATATTGCCTGCCGCTATTGTCCCTTACGTGAATGGTAATGCAGTTTTTTCCTTTGGCTAAATTGATGTCATATAACTGAAAGAAGTTGGTGGTGAATACAAATTCGGGCTGTTCCATTTTCGAACCCGGTTTCCAGGGTTTATTCCGATTTTTAAACATTTCTTGCCTCATCCGGTCAGCTTTTGCCCGGTCAAAAAACTGGCTGGTTACCATTGCATTATACTGCCGATCGGTTTGGCTCTTATTTGTTCCTGCGGCATTAGCTATGTCGTAAGTAATAGTTTTGATCTCTGTTGGAAAGAAGCCGATGACTTGAATCATAGGTTGTGAAACCACGTCCGTGGCCGGGCTGGTGATCACAATCCTTGGTCGGGGTGCGAAGCCCGAAGTGCCCCCGGCCCCCACAGTAACATAAGATTCGGAGAGGATGACATAGGCCGACCAAGCAGCAAAGCTGCACCCGGCCAGTACCAACAGGTAACCGGCAATATTGATGACGTGTTTCATGCCTTTGGCATTTTTAGATGTGTTTGGCGTTCTCGTTAACGCAAAATCCGGGCCGCACAGCCAAAAGAACCAATTCTCTTGCAACTATTTGTCGGAATTGAATGTTTATCTTATCGGATTATGGCTCGGATTAGTTTGGGCAATAGTCAGCAACACGTGGAAGATCTCTGTGACCAAAAACGGAACACTCGATGCCGCTGGAAGACCACCAATACGCGTCGGGATAGGGCTGGCAATCTTCATCTGTGCTCACTTGTGGTTAAGTCAGTCCCCGGTATTAACATAAAATTGCCGGGCGGATGTTTCCGTTATATTTTCCGCGGAGTTCTGTCCTATTGTACGGAGGTTGAAATTGGCTTGGCAGCTCATTTCACCACCGGCTCGGGATGCAACAAGTCGGCGATGCGGTGTTCGAGTCGTTCCAAGTCGAGCGGCTTGATGAAAAAATCCTCGGCATGCACCGCCACGGTGCGTTTGGTCACTTCGCTGGAAAGCGCGCTCATGAAAATCACCGGGGTTTTTTTAGTGGCCGGCTGGCGGCGCAGAATTTTACAAACGGACAGACCATCAAGGTCGGGCAGCAAGATGTCGAGCAGGATCAAATCCGGTTTGAACTGCCGCGCCTGGCTCAACGCCTGCACCCCATTGTTGGCCACAATGAATTCGCAACCCAACCCGGCGAGGCGATATTGCACCAACTCGACGAAATCGAGTTCATCATCCACAATCAAAATACGCGGCACCATTCCGGATAACTTACCCCGACTCGTGCCGGGCTCAATGACGGTCCGGTTAAAGTAGTGTTACGAAATGGAAACGGCCGGGACCGGTAAGGCCGCTTCAGATCCCCGTGGCAGCCGAGGTAACGAGGCTCAAACTGAATTAACGATATGAAACCTCTGCAAAACCGGCGTAGCGGCTTCTCGGCAGAGAGCCGCACTCTTCAATTTGCTGGAGAAATGCGGCGGTCTGCCGACCGCCGCTACGATGAAAGGGCATTTTTCAGAGGTCTCGATATGCGATTTACGATTTACGAATCCTTCCACAATTCATGCGCGACGCGTAAATCGCATATCGTAAATCGAAAATGATGAGCCTCCTCACGTCGGCTGCTACAGTTTTGAAAGAGGCTCCGGCCCTGCCAAAAACCTTGTCTGCGGCGGGCAGGTGTGGGATAAATCGGCGCGACATGCCAACCCATCGAGGCTCCATCCGGTTGTTCCAGCTCTTCGGAATTGAAGTTTTTTTGCATTGGTCCTGGTTTTTCGTCGCGTGGTACGAAATTCAGACCCGGGCGAACCATTATTCTTCCATCCACTGGAATGCACTGGAATATCTCACGCTATTTTTGATCGTGCTCATGCACGAGTTCGGCCATTCGCTCGCGTGTCGGCAGGTGGGCGGGCGGGCGAATCAAATCGTGCTCTGGCCGCTCGGTGGCGTGGCGTATGTCTCCCCGCCGCAACGTCCGGGCGCCATGCTTTGGAGCATCGCCGCCGGACCACTGGTAAATGTGGCGCTTTTCCCCGTGTTTTCAATCATCTGGTGGCTGGGATATTCAGCCGGTTGGATGGAAACCTTTCCGAACCTTTACGTTTATGTGATGACGATTTGGTATATCAACACCATTTTGCTGATTTTCAATCTGATGCCAGTCTATCCGCTTGACGGCGGACAGATTTTGCGGTCGTTGCTTTGGTTTGTATTTGGCCGGGCGCGCAGCCTGCTCATCGCCAGCAGCATCGGCTTTGTAGGTGTGGCCGGCCTGATCCTGTTTGCCTTTTGGCAACAATCCTTCTGGCTCGGCATCATGGCCGCTTTTATTTTGCTGAATTGCTGGGGTGGCTTGATGCAGGCCCGCGCGATGGCCCGCGTCGCCAATGCGCCGCGTCACGACGGATTTGCCTGTCCGGTCTGCAAAGTCGCCCCGCCCCGCGGCGCATTCTGGGTATGCGGGAAATGCCGGAAAGCCTTTGACACGTTTGAAACGCAGGGCGTTTGTCCAAACTGCGGAGCTCAATTTGTGGTGGCGTCCTGCCCGGAATGCGGCAACGTGCGGCCGATGAGCGAATGGATGGCGGCTTCAAATGCTCCGCCGATTTTGTAGCGGCGCTCTGTGAGCGACGGTTAAATCAATGGCGACGGTCATAGACCGCCGCTACACAAACGTGCAGCCAAACGGACACAGCCTGGTTGAAAATTACTTCAACTTCGCCAGCGCCGCCTTGATGGCATCAAAGTTTGGCAGGTCTTTCGGCGTCGGCGTCTGTTCGCTGTATTGCACCACGCCTTTCTTATCAATCACGAACGCGGCGCGCGCCGCCGTGTCGCCCACGCCGGCCAGCATCGGGAACACGACGTTGTAAGATTTAATCACCGTTTTGTTCAAATCGCTGGTGAGCGTGATGCCGATTTTTTCCTTTTGTGCCCACGCTTCCTGCGCGAATGGGCTGTCCACGCTGATGCCGATGACGTCCGCGCCGAGGCCTTGGTAGGCGTTGAGCCCGGCGGTCAGGTCGCACATTTCCTTCGTGCAAACGCTCGTGAACGCGAGCGGGAAAAAGAGCAGCACGGTGTTCTTTTTGCCGAAGTTGTTGCTGAGCTTCACGTCCACGAGACCGGACGCCTGCTTGGACTTGAGGGTGAAGTCAGGAGCTTTTGATCCAGTTGGAATTGGCATAATCGTTTTTGGTTATCTGGTTAATTCCTTTTCGTTACGGACATTTTCAGGATTTGCCGCGTCCATGTCAAACCAGGATTGCGCGTCTGACCGCAGTATGACCCCAGTCATTTCAACCTGGAGGGCAAGTTGAATACGTATGAATAAAGCTGGGACAAGGCGTCGCCGGTGTGCTGGGTGCGAATGTCCCGGCCAAATGGGAAGGTTACATCCGAAGCGAAGTCATGCAGCACCAGACAGTAGGTGCCGTTGGCCATGATCCCCAACAACTCGCCGGTCCGGCTGAAAACCAGGTCGCCGCGCGAGGGATTGAATTTTCCGAACAGCCCCTTCAAAAGATTGCGGTCCAGTTTGACGTATTGCGGCGTGTTCAAATCAATCTGAAAGCTGCTTTGGCCGTAATAGTCCCCTTGCACACCAATCACCACCGCATCCTGGAATTTGTACGGGTCCGCTGAAATCGAGTAAACCTTGCAGCCGAGTTGGGCGGCTTCCGCCTTCGTGACCGGCATGAACACCACGCGCGGATCCTGAAGGTGGAAGGACAACGCATGGATGGAGACCTGCGCCTGGTTGTGGGCCAGCGTTCCGGTGAGCTTCTCCCAGTCCGTGCCGGGATCCCACAAAGTCAGCGGGGTGTCCTGCACATGGCACAAGGCATACGTCTTGTTGCCGTCGGTGACCAGCACCGTTTCGGTGGTTTTGTTCTTGCCCAAATCAATGCCGAACAGGCCGGTCCGGGACGCGACGAAACTGGTCTGGACCCGGTTTTTGACAAAGTCATCGAAGATGGTGTTGGGGGCCAGGGCCCGGTTCTCACGGATTTCCCGGGTCAAGGCGCCTGAATTGGTCGCCAGCGTTTTGAAACCCTCGGCCAGCCTGGCATTTTCGGCGCGCTCGGCCTGCACCTGTTGCTGCATCAGGGCGACCTGCCCGGTGGCGATGCGTTTTTCCACATCCGCCGCGTGGAGCTGGTTGCTCAGCTGGGCGAGTTGTTTCTGCAGGCTGGTGGCCAGGTCGGTCTGCTTTTGGATTTCAGCCTCCTTCGCCGCGAGCTGTTCCCGGGTCATCGAGGTTTCGGTGGCCGTGCTTTGCAATTTCTGGTTGAGCGCCTGGATGTTGGCCTGGGCCGTGGCGTACTGCTGTTCGAGGTTTGATTGTTTCTGCTGCAGTTCCTTGGCCTGCTGGTCAAATTGCTCCTGTTGCTGCCGCGCCGCTTCGCGAGCCTTGGCCAGTTCCGCCTGCAACTGCTCGCGGTTCTTTTGCTCCTCGCCGAGCGCCTGTTGCATGACCGCCGCGAGATCCTTCGAGTTGTTGTCCCCCGTTTTGGGCAGGACGTCCACCTTGACGGTCGCCGCGGAGCCCTCGTTCTCGCCGGCCATCTTGCTGAGGTCCGTCGAGAACGTCAGCAGGCTCAACAGCAGGAAGTCGCAGATGACAATAAGGATGCTGCGGTTCATGATGGCGTGACCAGTGTTGGCGTGGCAACAGGTACGGCGGGGCCGGCGGCTTCGGCTTCGGCTTCCAGCAACAATCGCCGGCGGGCCGGGCGCAGGTTGAAGATTTTAAACACGCACACGAAGATGATGCCGAAGGACGTGGACGAGTAAGCGGCCATCAGGCTGAATTTGATGACCCCCATCGAGACGAGGATCAACGAGATGATGGTGCCAACAAAGCCCAGGTACAGGCCGGCGTCGAACAGGTGGTCTTCGTTTTCGAGCAGCCTGAGCTTGATGCGGGGCGTGACGTTCTGCCGGCGGATTTCCGCCAGCTTCACGAGGCAGGCAATATAGATCAGTGCCTGCAGCACGAAGAACAGCAGCAGGGTCAGCAGGATCATGTTGTTCATAATGTTCGGATGATTGCGGGCGAATCCGGCCAGGACCACCGTGCCCGTCGTGGGCACGTGCAGTCGAAAGGCGTACTCCTCTTTCCGTGTGTCCTGGGCGAGAAACGGCTCGCTCAGAAGCAGCACCACCAGCAGGAAACCCAGCGCAAACAAACTCTCGCGGACCACATGGAACCCGCGCACCTGCAACGGTTGTTCCAGGGACGATACGGCTGGCCGCGCAAAATGCAGCGAGGCGGCCAGAAGAAATCCGCTCGACAGGTAGCCCAGCCATTTCAGCATGAACGCCAGCCACGGCAGCCGCAGGCTGCAATCCACTCCCAGGTGCCGGCGGGAACCGGCGCGGTAAAGCAGTTGGTCGCGCGCCAGCAGTTCGTTCACCGCGCCCGCGCCGAACCTGAGGCTGTAACCGAGATCGATCAACGCGGTCTGAGGAAAATGCGTGATATATTTCGCCACCGCCGCCGGCCGGCCGGAAAGCGCCACGATGGAGAAAAGCACGGGCAATTGCACGCCGGCATCGCGGACCTGGTCGGCGAGGACATGCAACGTCCTGATGTCCTCGATGCGGCCGGTGAACGCCACGAGCTGGCCCCAACTGAATCGCCGGCCCAGCGACATCAAATCCATCAGCACCTGCTCCAGCGGTTGCGAACCCCCGCCGCGGTTGGCGGCCGAGGCCAGTTTGAAAATGTTGTCGCCCAAATCCGTCGTCAACCGCCCTTGCTCCACCAACAATCCGCAGATCGTGACCGCCACATCAAAGGCCTGGCCGGAAGCCGACTGCGACGGCGTGAACAGGGTGGTGCCGGTCAGCCCGCGGCAGCGCAGCAATTCCTGCACGGTGGGACTGGTTGAGGCGCGCAACAGGTCCAGCGCGGCCTCCCGGTTTTTTTGCCGGACGATGAACCCGGTGAAAGGTTCCGGTGACGGGGAATCATTTCCGAAGAGACGCTTCAACGCGGAGTCGTTGCCCCAAACCAGCCAGTCGGGATGCTGCCGCATCGCGTTGGTCACGGCCAGGCCGAGATTTTCCCGGCCGGAAATTTCCTCCGCCTGCGCCGCCTGAAAAAACAACCAGGCGGTCCCCAGATTCTGCTGGTTCACGAGCGACAGCCCCTGTGCGGTCAGGGCCGGCGTGTCGCCCCCGGCCCGCTGGATGACATTGACATCCACCGCCCGCAAATACGCCGGCACCAGCAAGCCGCAGAACAGCAGCAGCAAGCTGGAAACAGCACAACCCAATGTCCATTGCCAGCGGTTAATCATGACTTCAATCCATCCTAATTTCCCTTAGACTGCACGTTGCAAACCCCTGTTCAAGCACGAATAATGCCGATGGGGTATCATGTCGTGTCTCAATACTTTCGGAAGGAAATGCCCTGCAAGTTCCTGAATCCAAGCACGGATGGATGGGGTGTCGCAAACGAGACCCTTCGGGGCCTGGTTTTATTCACGATGCCTCCGGCGATTTTTCCGCACACCTGTCAGATTTTACAACATCGCCAGCACTTCCTCCGCGTGCTCGTCCAGTTTCACTTGCGGCCAGATCTTTCTGATGCGCCCATCCGGCCCGATGAGAAAGGTCACGCGATGCGTGCCCAGGTATTTCCGGCCCATGAAACTCTTCTCCCCCCAAACGCCGTAAGCCGCGACAATCTTTTTGTCCTCGTCCGCCAGCAACGTGAACGGCAGCTTGAACTTCTTGACAAACTTATCGTGCGACTTCACCGGGTCGGTGCTGACGCCGAACACGACCGCACCCTTCTTCCTGAATCCGGCGAAATGGTCGCGGAACGCGCACGCTTCCTTCGCGCAACCCGGCGTGTCATCCTTCGGATAAAAATACAGCACGACGCTCCTGCCTTTGAAATCGGCAAGTGAAACTTTTCCGCCGCCGCTGGTCGCCGCCGAAAACTCCGGCGCGACATCGCCTTCCTTTAATTTTAATTCCAGTTCCTTAGCCATAAATCAGAGAGTGGAGTGTTGGAGTATTGGAGTAATGGAACGTTGGGACTCGAAGCAATACTTTTTCTTTCATCACTCCATTACTCCATCACTCCAGTTCTCCCGCTCTTCACCGTCGGCGAACTTGCCGGATGCGAGCCGAGCTGTTTCACGCCATCCCAGATGTAAAGCAGCCCCGACACGCCCGTGCATATTGCCGCGCCAAACGTCCAGACCTTGAGCCAGCGCGCATTCAAATCGCGGTCCCAGTCCAGTAAAATCCAAAAGACCACGATCATTTGCAACACCGTCGCGATTTTGCCCATGAGGCGCGGGCGCACGATCACCTTGCCGACGATGAATCGAACGACGGCGATGCCGATGAGCACCAGCAAATCGCGTCCGAGGATGGTGCCCGTGAGCCAGAGTGGGATTTGTCCGATGTACGACGCGTGATTGAAGCTCAACGTGACGATGGCCGACAAGAGCAGCATTTTGTCCGCGAGCGGATCAAGAATCGCGCCCAGCTCGCTTTTTTGGCTGTAACGCCGCGCGATGTAACCGTCCACGCCATCCAGGATCGCCGTGACCGCAAACGAAAGGATTGCCAGCAGCCGGTGAATTTCATTGCCGGTTTGGAGGTAATAAATCAATTCGACGACAAAAAACGGAATCAGCAGGATGCGCAGAATCGTGATTTTGTTGGCGGTCGTCATGGCCGATACACCGGAGTTTGACACGAATTTCACAAATTTGCACGAATTCAATTCGGATGACTTTCGGTTTTGAATCCGCTAGAATCTCCGCGAATGAAAACGAGTGAAACCAAACCTTTGGTCGGAATTCTCATGGGCAGCGACTCCGACTGGCCAACGATGAAAGCCGCCGCCGATGTGTGCGCGCAATTCGGCATCGCCAGCGAAGCGAAGGTCATTTCGGCCCATCGCACGCCGAAGGATTTGGAGCAATACGCCGGCAAAGCGCACGAACGCGGCCTGCGCGTCATCATCGCCGCCGCGGGCGGCGCGGCGCATCTGCCGGGCGTGACGGCGGCGTTCACCATCCTGCCCGTCATCGGTGTGCCCATCGAAAGCAGATCGCTCAAGGGCCTCGACTCGTTGCTCTCCATCGTGCAAATGCCGCCGGGCGTGCCGGTCGCAACCGTCGGGATTGGCGCGGCGAAAAACGCCGGGCTGCTGGCGGTTCAAATTTTGAGCGTGGGCAGCGAACGATTGCAAAAGGCGCTGGAGGAATTCAAACAAAAGCTCGCCGAGGAATCGCGCGCGAAAAATCAAAACCTCAAAATCTGACGCTGCGCACGGATTGATTTCAGGGTGGCGTATCATTTGGTAAAGTGGAATTTACGTTCCAACCCTCATGTCCAAATCGCACGCACGATTCTGTAAAGAATCAAGACACCCAAAACGGAAAATCTCTTTGATGGTCGCTAAGGCGCCAGAAATTATCTCGTTATGTAAAAATCTAAGACACTAATGGAACACTAATGTAAATAATCGAGACATGAATGGGGGAATAATAGGCCAATTAGTGTAATGAACCGGGATACGATAATAAAATAAGGCTGGCATCAGCTTCCTGTCGAAACCGTGCTGCTGCACATTTTGCTTTGCAACACGTGCGCTTTTCATTCGTTCTGCCCGCTTGGTGTTGGCGATTCGGTGCGGACTAAGTTTCGAAAAGGCAGTTGATCGTCGTTCCGTCGAGCCCCCATTTTATTTTCAACTGGTTTGGTGGATTTGCTTCCACCGCAATGGGTTTCATTGGGATCGTTTTCCGGAGATAAATGGCAACTGTCCATCGCGCCGATGGTGGCACATAAGCTGCGACGAGCCATCGCGACTAGAAACACCATTTTTACACTATGACCGGATATCTTGTAAGACGCACGGGCAAGCTGCTGTTCCCGCATCTGGCGCGCGACCAGCGCAATCAGCAACTGCTTGTCATCCTGCTTGTCCTGGCGGCCAGCCTTTGCGGCGCCGGCTCGCTGGTGATGTGGATGATGTCCGGTCGGCACTGATGGCTCCGTTGTATATGACAGAATATTTCTCTAAACGTTTGGGAAAGCTGCTGTTCCCGCATTTGGCGCGCGATCAGCGCAAAAATCAGATGTCCATCATCGTTCTCGTTCTAATGGTCAGCCTTGTTGTCGCTGGAACCATGGCGATGGTAATGCTTCGCTACGGCAGACGGTAATTGTTTGATCAGTGCTCATTAGACAATCGGCGGTTATCGTTCCCTGTTCCAGCACTTCGTCCCAGGAAGACCAAATTCCGCATCCCCACGGCTGTCGCTGTGGCTGCTCTCTTCCGCCGCGCCGCGGCTTTTTACCGCCGTTGGACAATTGCTCATGGGTTTGTTAGTCTGCGCATGACAAATGAGCAATCCGAACACAGGTAATCCGCCATCGCCTGCCGGTCCGTCTGATTTTATCCGCGACATCGTCGAGAAACACGTTGCCGAGAAAAAGTATCCGCGCATTCACACCCGCTTTCCGCCCGAACCGAACGGCTATCTGCACATTGGCCACGCCAAAAGCATCTGCCTCAACTTCGGCATCGCCCACGAGTTCGGCGGCGTCTGCAACCTGCGCATGGACGACACCAACCCGACCAAGGAAGACGTCGAATACGTGGACTCCATCATCGAGGACGTGAACTGGCTGATCGCCGGCTGGGCCGATGACAAGCTCGGCCTGAAACCCAAAGGCAAAACCCCGGAGACGATTACGAGCAATGGCAAACCTGATTTTTATTTGGCACCAGTTTCTGGTAGCGCAGGCGTCCCGCCTGCAAATGTAGCGCAGGCGTCCCGCCTGCAAGCATCCGAGGAAGGCAGCCGGGACGGCTGCGCTACCTTGGAGCCATTTTATGCTTCGGATTATTTCGACCAGCTTTACGAATACGCCGTCGCGCTCATCAAGAAGAGCAAGGCTTATGTCTGCGACCTGACACCGGACGAAACCGACGAATATCGCCGCAACGCCAAGGAAAGCCCGTTCCGCAACCGCAGCGTCGAGGAAAACCTCGACTTGTTCACCCGGATGAAGAACGGCGAGTTCCCCGACGGCGCGCGCACGCTCCGCGCAAAGATTGACGTCACCGCGCCGAACGTCTGGATGCGCGACCCCCTCATTTACCGCATCCGCCACGCCGACCATCATCACACCGGCGTCAAATGGTGTGTTTATCCCATGTATGATTTCGCGCATTGCCTGAGCGATTATATCGAAGGCATCACGCACAGCATTTGCACGCTGGAATTCGAGGTGCATCGCCCGCTTTACGATTGGATACTGGAGAACCTCGACCTGCCGCGTCCCTTGCCCCATCAATACGAATTCGCCCGGCTCAGCCTCGCCTACACCGTGATGAGCAAACGCAAGTTGATGCAGCTTGTGAGCGAAAAACTCGTCACCGGCTGGGACGACCCGCGCATGCCCACCATCAGCGGCATCCGGCGACGCGGCGTTCCGGCGACCGCGCTGTGCGCGTTCGCCTACAACATCGGCATCACCAAATACAACGGCCTGACCGACGTGGCCGTGCTCGAACACGCCATCCGCGAAGACCTGAACAAGCGTGCCCTGCGCCGGCTCGCCGTGTTGCGCCCCATCAAGGTCGTCCTCACCAACTATCCCGAAGGCAAAACCGAGGAACTGGACGCCGTCAACAATCCCGAGGACGAAAACGCGGGCAAACGGAAAATTCCGTTCAGCCGCGAACTGTTCATTGAGCAGGACGATTTCAAGGAAGTGCCACCGCCGAAATATTTCCGGTTAAAACCCGGCGGCGAAGTCCGGTTGAAATACGCCTACATCATCAAATGCGACGAAGTGGTGAAGGACGCCGCCGGCAAGATTGTGGAACTGCGTTGCACCGCCGACCTCGATTCCAAATTTGTAGCCGCCGGCGTGAGTCGGCGCAAAGAAATGGAAGTGCGCGGACTAACGTCTGCGGCTACGGGCCCGAATAGGAAAGTCAAAGGCACAATCCATTGGGTAAGCGCCGCGCACGCGATTGACGCTGAAGTCCGATTATACGACCGCCTGTTCACCACTGCGGAGCCGGATGCGGCTGGCGACTTCAAATCCACGCTCAACCCGCACAGCCTGGAAGTGGTGACGGCAAAATGCGAGCCAAGCCTGAAAGACGCGAAGCCGGAGCTGCGCTACCAATTCGAGCGCCTCGCCTATTTTGCTTTGGACAAAGACTCAAGCCTCGTGCCCAACGCCTCACGCCTCATTTTCAATCGAACGATTACATTGAAGGACACCTGGGCGAAAGAGGCACGGAAGGTATAAAACTTAATGAAGAAGATCCAAGTCATTTTAGCATTCATATTCGGATGCGTCTTCATCTGTGCGCTTCTTGTTCTGGCAATATTTATACCAAATCCAACATCTTTTCAGTATCAGACTTTTCGCATTGTGATAGCTCTTGCTGCCGCAGGTGTAGCTGCAATGATTCCAGGGTTTTTGAAATTAGAGATTAACGCAACAGCAGATGTTATAATCCGCGCTGGAGGTGCTTTGGCTGTGTTTGTTGTCGTTTACTTTTTCAATCCGGCTCAGGTGTTGGGGCAGTCAAACAGCAGAGACTCAACTCTGAGTCCTCAAAGCATCATCGATTCTCCGGGTAGCTTACAGGCCGGGAGGGATATAATTATTCATGCGAATACAAATCTGACAGCCAGAGATTCAGAAGCTGAACTGCATGGCGTTCTGATGCCTGCCAATGAACCTGATCCCCGTCCGGCACCATCCAGTATTCCTCACACCGCTGTGAAGATATTCTTGGGAAACCTTCTATCATATCAAACTACGATTGATGCTGAACACACTGTTATGGTGATAAACGGTCAGCGACTCGTTTGGATGCACAGAACGAGTAATGGTCTATACGTATCTGCAGATCTGATCAGGGCTGATGGCAGAATCATAGCCACGCTTCGAAATAACAAATGGGAGATCAATCCCAATATTTACTGTGAACCCAAAAATGATCGTCATGAAATCAGTATCACCGATGGAGAAGGCATTGTGTTTCGTTGTAGATATCTAAATGAAAACGCCGTTCAGATCGAAGGCCGTTTTCTACGCCCTGGATTTGCTCCAGTGCTGGTAACATCAAATCAAGTTTTTGTAGATGGAAGACCATTCTCTTCGGCATCATCTGCCATCGTTGCAGGAGATAACGGGATTGATTTCTATTTCACAACGCAAGCGATCCCGTAACTGAGAATTTGCCAAGATTCCCCAACACGGTTTTTCGGTGGTTCCTTTTTGATTTTGGGAGCGTAATCCCAAAAGCGCCAGAGGACTGTCGCACTCCAAAAACGCTTCGCGCACGCCGGGAGAATACATGCAAACCTTTCCCACCGTCCCGCCGGGACGTGACACATTCTTCACGCCAACCGGGGACGTTGTCCCCGGCTAATTTCCATTGCCGCTCCGCGGCACTTGTGAGCCAGAATCCCAACGGGATTCCATCTCTCAGCCCAGGGTTGTGCGGAACGCGCTACCCTGGGTCATCTGTTCCAAAATCATTTCCAACCCCATCGGGGTTGCATCCTGTTATTTCACTGATTGATTCAACCCCGTCAGGGTTGATTCCGTTTTGATCCGTGAACCCAACGTAGCCGCGAATTCTCGCTTCAACGTTGGGCTGAATGACGCAACCCCGTTGGGGTTGACGAACTCCTTCAAGGAATTTGCGCTCGACCCGTTGAGCGCGTTGCCGGAATTACATGAGTATTTTTGTAGCGGCGGTCTATGACCGTCGCCATTTTCCGGCGCTCACAGAGCGCCGCTACAATACCTTCCATTGCCCCTTCCGGCTTTGTGCTTTTGCGTTAAACCCTTCCCCATGTGCCAAAGTTATTGATGCCATTCACGCCGGCGACCTGCCGGGCGCTTGGCCCGGGTTGTGCTGATTTATTACCCGCGGAGGCACGATGACTGGGAAAAAAACATGCCAGAATAGCGACTTTGCGGATTTGCGCCCCGGCGCCAAATCCTTTCTCCTGGTGCGGGGTGGACCGGTCATTTCGATCAAAGCTGAAACCGGAAATATCGCATCCCTGCCCCGCATGCAAAACCAGATCGACATCGTCCGCGACATTTCCGAGAGGCTCGACGCGGCGGACATCGGCTACATGCTCACCGGCTCGATGGCGCTGAACTGCTACGCCCTGCCGTGCGTGCCCCATAATCTTGACTTCGTCATTGCCCTGCGCCCCGAAGACGCCGAAATCATGGTCCGTTTGTTCAGCCCCGACTACGACATTTCCCGCGAAGCGGTGGACAGTGCCATTGCCCAACAATCATTCTTCAACCTCAACCACCGAAAAAACCGCATCAAAGTGAATTGCATCATCTGCCAGCAAATCAAATATCGCCTCACCGAATTCAGCCGCCGGCAGCGCGTCAAATTTGAAAACTTCAAGACCTGGATCGTGAGCAAGGAAGACCTCATCATCTCGAAACTGCATTGGGCCCGGAAATCACGTTCCCCGCGGCACCTGCGTGACGTGAAGAACCTCGCCGCCACCGGCTGCGACACAATTTACATCGAACGCTGGACCCGGGCGCTCGGAATTTTCACGTTGTGGGAGGAATGTTCGCAAGGCTGATGCGAGCCAGTTTGGCGTTTACCGCCAGGAATGAAGCCGCTAAAGTCCGCCCATGAAATCCCGCCGGATACTTATGGGGATATTCAGCAGCCTGCTCCTGGCAGCATCTGGTCAGGCGCAACTCTATGCGCCGGAAACTGAATATCATGACAAGATCCAACGCCTCTTCGTCGTCGAGCTGGCCCGCATCCTTGCGTGGCGGGAGAATCTTCAGGGCGGGAATTTCAAGGAGGTAACCTATTCGGTCACGGTCAACAGCAACCGTGTCACCACTTGGAATTTGCATTGGCTGGATGCACAGGGAAAGGCGCTGCGGGAAGCGGAGGTGCATTATCCCGAAAGTCTCCTGCTCGAGGGGCCGGGCTTTTACCGCAACGTATTCAAACAGATGTGGTCCGCGGGCAAATGGTCGCCTCTCCCAAAAGTTTCGGACCTGGACTTGACGCAACGCTATTGGGCCGGCGCCGATCAGGCCGGCATGTCACGGGAGGAAGGAATGGCGTCCATGTTTAAACTGGTCGGGCCAAAACCGACCAATTCCGAAGCGGAATATATTCCCGGTCTGGCGGGATTGATGAGCCACACGCCGCTGCCCGGTCTGGCCGGGGGTGTGACGTTGGATGCCACGATGTCCAGCCGGTCAGCGGCATGGCTTTGCCTGGGCGAAGCCATGGTGGACAAGCCGGACCCGTCGGGCGACAGAAAGTGGGCCCCCATTCTTTTCCTGGCGGGCAGACAATTCGCCGCATCCGATCTGTGGACGAAAAGTTCGCCGACAAATGAAACTCTCAAGAATGATTCCCAATTTTATGTCTGGTGGGATTTATTTCTCCGGCAACCACCGGCCCGGAAGGCTTTTCTGTTTGCCGCAGACCCTGGACATCGTCCGTTCGCCATGCCGATGCTGGTTTATTATGCACGATCCCAGGCACTCGGCCAGGCGCTGACGGAAGTTGTCGGCCCCTTGTATGACGATGACCGGAAGACGATTTACCGGTTGTATAATTACGGGCCTTACTTTGCACTGGATACCACCGTCAGCGGCGGCAGGATACTCGAAGGCGCATGGCCCGCCATTTCCCGTGCCGCCTGGGTGAATGCGCTGCGGAAATTCTCCCCTACCTCACTGGATTACACCAACTATCAGCCGTTGCTTAATGCGATTTCCAATGCCGATCTTGTCCGCCCTGCTGGAGAGGATGACGCCAGTTTGATGGGTTTGAAACACGTCGCGCCACTGCTGGAAATGGGCTACGAACAGGGGGAAGGGAAATTGACGCCCGTGGCAACGGTCACGGCGCGCGATCTCCTGAACTATGGCTGGGAGATGAACAGTCTGCAAATGGGGTCGCGATATATTTTTGTGAACCAGTATTGGGGTGTCCGGGACCTGGCCAAAAGCATTTTCAATGAGGCCACTCGCAACATCCAAGGACAATCGCCGTTCTTTAAAAATGACCTGCAAAAGGAAGTTTATAATCTGCAATCCACCTTGTTCCGGCTACAGATGGTGGACGACATGGGAACACGGGTGGGAGTGGACATTCAACCTTTTTCAAAGGACATGAATGACACCAACGCGGCGCGGCTATTTTTCAAACGATGCTGGCTCCGGCCCTACGATGTGCGATGGCAGGCGTGGACGTTATGTTACGCTCAACAGCGGGATGACATGGTGCAGTTATTGACCAGATATCATCAGGAATGCGGCCCGCTTTCTGATTTTATCTCACTGGCATATCTCTCGGATTGGTTTACCCCGGAACAACTGGGACGGGTCAACGGGCTGAAAGCATTGAAAGACAACCTAGCGGAGGCCATTCCGGTCCCAATCCCCCTCAAAATTAATGCTCTCTACGAGGAGAAGTACGCGAAAATGCCAAATCTGGAACGGGCGCAGGAGTTTGAAAGGCTTTTCTGGGAACATCCCGACTCCCGATTGGAAGAGCGGGTCATCTCAACCTATATCGCCGCCGGGGCGTTTGACTCGGCAAAACGGTTTTATCGGGAAATCCGCACCATGCTTGATTTGGAGGTTGGGTTTTCCAACAACACCGGTCCCCAGTTGTGGGCAATTGGTTTTGTGCAGAAGGACGAGGATTTGATGAGAACCGCCCTGGAAGACAGCAACACGGGAAGTTACCGGGCAATGTTGCTGGCCTTTTGGAACTGTGCCGTACACGATGATGACAAAGGGATGGAACAACAAATGAACGACCTGATTGAGCGCTACGAATCCGATAAAGGGCCGGAAAGCACCGGGCAAATACTCAAGAATTTCGTTCCGCTGATTCCGGCCCTCAAGGACGCCAAAAGCCCCGACCATCAAAAAGCGCTGGATTACTTTGGCAAGCCGGACAACGGTGTCGTGCTGCGCACCATTTTGATTCTGAAATACGGGATGAACACAAATGACGCGATCCAATTCCTGGGCGGGCCTGAGACCGACCGTTTCCGTCATGTGTTGATTTTGTATCTGCTCAAAGACAAGCAACACATGCAGGAGGCGTTCACCGATTATAACAGCCACACGACTTCTGATGTTGCGTGGGTGATTGCCACCTGGCTGCGTTGCCAGATTCTCGATCCGGCCACCTCCATCAAAGACAAGGACCTCAAACTTCCCGGTGCGAAAACGATCCAGAGGGCTGTCCGGGAAAAACTAAGTCCGCCATAACCCATAAAAAATCTTTTCGCGTGTTTTGCATGTTTCGCAGTTCACTGCCTTTGCTCCTGTCACTCACCATCGGTCACTTTTCCCTCGTCCAAATCCTGACTCGACATTCGTACCGGGAGGCTTCAGGGTAAGGAGCCATAAGCCTATGGCAAAATGCGGTTATTGCGGGTCAACGATTATAATGGGCGGCTTGAGTTCCGGCACCCAGCGCTTCTGCAACAAAAAATGCCTCACCAACGCTTATGTCCTCAGCGTTGCCCAAAAAGTCCCGCCGGACGTGATTGACCGGCAGGTGGAGGAAATTTTCCGGGGCAACTGTCCCAAGTGCCGGGGACTCGGACCCATTGACGTTCGCAAAGTCCATCGGGTCTGGTCGGCATTCGTGCTGACGCGGTGGACCACCACGCCGCAGGTTTCCTGCCGTTCCTGCGCGACCAAAAGCCAGTTGGGCGGCGTGCTGTTTTCGGCCGTGCTCGGCTGGTGGGGATTTCCCTGGGGACTCATCCTGACCCCGGTCCAGATTACGCGCAACATAGCCGGCATGTGTAAGGGGCCGGACCCCTCAAAACCGTCCGACGCCCTGCGGAAGCTTGTTCTGGTCAAAATCGGGGCACAGGCCCTTCAGAAGAGCCAACAGAACATCCCGCCGCCACTTGCAAAATGAAAAGACTTGGGCGAAGGAAGTGCAGAAGGCATAACACAACCACATTCTCTATTTGTGAGCGATTGGTATACTGATCCATTTAATCGTTTTTTGGCCTTTATCCAAGAGGCTGACCGTGTTTTGAAGTTGAGCGTAAAGGGCATTTCCCAGATCAGTCATCAGATGCCTTTGTTAGAGGCTCTCGATAATCTTGCGCGAGTAAGAGCTGAACAAGCTATGAAGCCTTTTCAGCCAAAGAATTTTGAATCCGCCAAAGAAGAGGCCGAATTCGCAAGACAAGAAATAGAAAAGGAATTCCCGCTTTTACATGCACATGCCTTGGTCTCGATTTGGAGTGCGATGGAGGCACTGTTTGAGGACGTTCTTGTTGCGCATATTATTCATAGGCCGGAAATTCTGAAGGAAGAAGTGTTTCAGAAAATTCGGATTCCATTAGCCACTTACGAGCAGCTTAACCAAGAGGACAAAGCGCGACTGCTTGTGTACGAACTTCAGCAAACATTAAGCTCTGAACAGCGTTTAGGCCTCGACTGTTTTGAAGCCCTTCTTAAGGTGGTTGGCTTGGCGGGTAGAGTGGAAGATGGAATTCGTCGGGATATTTACGAACTTCAGCAGCTTCGTCACACGATTGTTCATCGAGCATCTTTAGCGGATCGTAAACTTATAGAAGCGTGCCCTTGGTTAAAGTTAATGCCCGGAGAGCGAATTATGATATCGCATGAACATTATCGTCGCCTCGTAGTGGCGGTTAATAAATATGTAACTGTGGTTATTGAAAGAGCTACGGCGGTTGAATCAGGAAAGAAGAAACCCTGAGTCAACCGGGGGCGTTGAGCGCGTTGCCGGAGTGGCGCGCTTTTTTGTAGCGGCGGTCTATGACCGTCAACATCTTCCGACGCTCACAGAACGTCGCTACAACACTTTCCATCGTCCCTCCGGGACGCGACACATTCCTCACGTCAACCGGGGACGTTGTCCCCGGCTAATTTCCGTTGCCGCTCTGCGGCATTTGCGACTTTGCGTCTTCGCGTCTTTGCGTTAAATCTTCTCCCACGTTTGCATCGTGGCAGACGACTCCTTCAAAGAATTTGTCCCCGACCAGTTGAGCGCATTGCCGCCGGATGTTTGGCTAGAGGCGCAGGTGATCGGAATTTGACTTGGCCGCCAATTCAAGCGGCACATCACGCACACGCACGCGGGAGATTTGCTGAATGGCGTCCAGCAGTTCGGGAATCTTGATCGGTTTTTGGAAGTAGTCCACTGCGCCGGCGGCCAGACAACGATCCTTGAATTCCCCCGGTTCAGCCCCGGACATGACGATTACGGGGATGTTCCTGGCACGGGGTCCGCCCATGCGTTGGAGCCAGTGCATAATCTGAAACGCATCCCAGGTGTTGCCGCTCTGGAAGATATCGGGCGGAAAGAAAATATCGAGCAGGATGAGGTCCGGCTGTTCCCAGAGCACGACCGTGAAGGCTGCGGGACCGTCAACGGCGGTAAACACCTCGTAGCCTCTGGGTTCGAGGGCCGACGACAAGGCTTTTAGGATTACCGGATCGTCATCAACAACCAGAATTTTACTGGTGGGAAGACTTAAGGCCATAACAACTGAATGCCCAAGTATGAGACACACGCCAGAAAAAGGCAAGGTAATTTTTTGGCAATCGGCCCACGCGGGCGCATCCGCACACTGCCCCGACTTTGATGGCAACAGCGGAGCGCCGATTTCCGATCCGGCGCGTTTCTACTGGAATCTCAACACTCGCCACTCGCCGGGCCGGAGGCCGGCGCTCCGGGGGCAGTGTTCGGATGCGCCCGGCCTACGCCGCCGGGACGGCGGCGCTCCCAGGGTTTCCGCCATTGCTTTGCACTTTGCACCTTCCTCCTTCGCTTTCGGCTACGGCGTGACAGGTCGCGTTCTTTGCGTTAAATCTTTTGCTTCAATGGCGGATGAATCGTTCAAAGAGTTTGTGCTCGACCAGTTGAGCGCGTTGCCGGACGGGCGCGCCAGGGCGATGTTCGGCGCGCATGGATTGTATTCCGGCGGACGCTTCTTCGGGATTTTGGACGAGGGCCGGCTGTTTTTCAAAACGGACGCGCAATCACAGGCTGACTATATTGCACACGGCATGGGACCGTTCACCTACGAGATGAAGGGACGCGTGATGACGATGGGTTATCACGAAGTGCCGCCGGACGTGCTGGAAAACCGGGAAGTGCTGGTGGCATGGGCGAACCGTGCGATTCAAATCGCCGCCGGCAGCAAGAAGCCTCCCAAATTGTCCCGGCCAAATCGCGTCCCGCGCAAGTCCGCAAGGAGCGCATCACACTGCCCCCGACTTTGATGGCAACAGCGGAGCGCCGATTTCCGATCCGGCGCGTTTTTACTGGAATCTCAACACTCGCCGGGCCGGAGGCCGGCGCTCCGAAGGTGCGCGGATGCGCAAGTCCGCAAGGTTGTGACCCGTTTTTGATTTGGGAGCGCGCCCGCCCCGGGCCTTCGCCGCGACGAAGTGGCTACGGCCACGCAGGCGGGCGCAGCCGGGGCGGCTGTGCTCCCCATTCGCGACTTTGCGTTAACTCTTCTCCCGCGTTTGCATCATGGCTGACGACTTCTTCAAAGAACTTGTGCTCGACCAGTTGAGCGCGTTGCCGGAGTGGCGCTAATTCATTTTCAACGCCAAGACGTGACTTCTCGTGGCACAGACCAGAGGTCTGTGCCACAGTTGCCAACGACGTCTCGCAAGGCGGGATCGCGTCGAACCACAGTCCCAACAGGTCGGGACTGTGCTCCCTTCCATTTTACTTTTTGTAATGGCAGATGTAGGCAACGTCGGCTGTGGCCTCAACATCAAAAGAGGCATGCGCCGGGACCACAAAGGACTGGCCCCTGGCAAACGCCTGCCACGCGGCGCCCGGCAGTTTCGCCTTCAACGCGCCGGCGACGACGTGCATGTGCTCTTCCGAGTCGGTCTTGAAGGTGTATTTGCCCGGCTCGATGACGCCCACCGTGGCCGGGCCTTCCGATGTGTTCACGGCCAGACTTTGAACTTTTCCGTCAAAATACGAATTGTGTTTCATGGGCAAACAGTGTTGCCGGTTCAAGCTCAAATGGCAATCCGGCGGCCGGTATCTTAATTTTGTTGTAGTGTCGGCGCTGTGCGCCGATTTAGTCGAGCCGCAGGCTCGACGCTACACGAAATTTAGGACACTACCCACCCGCCGGCGGACTTGTGTTTCCCTGACGGTACGCGTAGAACGCTTTGCGCCATGACGGTGAATGACGAAAAAACCAGTCCGGACTCATCCTCCCGGCGGCGGGCGCGGCTCAGGATCATCGGCACCGTCGTGCTGGTGCTGGGCCTTGGCAGCGCGGGCCTGGTTTATTGGCTGGGGACGCGTTCTCCGGATGTGTCGGATGACCTCTCCATGCTGGGATACAACAAGGCGCAGACGCGGCAGATGGGAATGCTCTACGGCAAAATGGGCCCGGTAATTGAGGAGTGGTTCGATGACCTGAAACAGCCCGGCACGCAGGCGGAAAT
>Ga0116127_1000928_pt1 | contig 21094 bp, 24 predicted proteins | sample June2015DPH_16_1_FD_89731 | JGI IMG/M metagenome (GOLD analysis project Ga0116127, IMG submission 89731) | Peatland microbial communities from SPRUCE experiment site at the Marcell Experimental Forest, Minnesota, USA - June2015DPH_16_100 | ecosystem: Environmental > Terrestrial > Soil > Wetlands... | reverse complement strand
TGACGTATTGGCCGGGTTGACCTGGATGACCACACGGCCAGCTTCTGCCGCTTTGTCCGTGAGGCGCTTTACCAGGTAATTCCAACCTGCATCAAGAATGCTCTTTGATAAATGGTGATTACTTACCATGTTCAGGATCTTCAGATCCTCCAACGCGACCAGGTCGTTCTCCCGGATCAGCCGGGCCGCCAGTTTGTTCAGGAAGTCCTGCCGTTGCCGTGAGATCTTCAGGTGATGGGTGCGAAGCCTGGCCACGGCCTTCCTGCGGTTGCTGCCGCCCTTCTTCTTTCGGGCAACGGAGCGTTGCAGGACCCGAAGTTTCTTCTGTCCGGCCCGATACCACATAGGATTCTCGGTCTCTATTCCATCGCTGTCGGTAATGAGGCTTTTGATGCCGACATCGAGGCCGGTGACCTTCCCGGTTGCCGGCAGGTTCTCTGCCGCGGCCTCACAGGTAAAGCAGGCGTACCAGCCATCGGCCTTCCTGATTATCCGGAGAGTCGAAGGTTCGGCCGGGATCTCCCGATGCCACCGGACTGCAATCCTGCCGATGCCGGAGAGCTTCAGCCGGCGGCCGGTAATCCGGAAGCCGTTGCCGTATTCCTTGAGGCCGAAACTGTCGAACCGGTCTCTTGCCTTGAACCTTGGGTATCCCGGCTTCTCGCCGGTTTTGAGCCTACGGAAGAAGTTTCTGAATGCCTTGTCCAGATCGGCTACGGCAACCTGGAGGATATGGCTATGGACGTCCTTTGCGTACGGATTGGTTGCCTTGACCTCTTTCACACGCCGGAGCTGCTCGACCTTGGTGACCGACCGGCCAGTAGACTCATAGACATCTCGGCGTTCGGCCAGGCAGTCGTTATACAGTCTGCGGCAGGTCTCAATAGTCTGCTCCAGAAGCTGCTTCTGCGACTTCGTTGGATACAGCCGGTATGCAAAGGTCTTAATCGGCATTATGCGCCTTTTTGGGCTTCGATGTACTGGGCAATAGTTTCCTGGGAGACGTTGCCGGCAGTTGAAGCAAAGTACGACCGGGTCCACATGGAGGGCAGCTTCAGTAGCTCAGGGTAAGTTTTCCGGAGCTGGTTCGCTGTGATGCCCTTGAGTTCTTTTATGATGTCTGCTGCTGAGTCTGATGGGAAGGCCCTGATAAAAAGATGGATATGGTCTGGCTGAATAGCCAGTTCGAGGATCTTCCACCCCTTAACACCGCATTTTTGCCTGATGATCTGTTCGCAATCTTTTGCGACAGGCCCCTTGAGAATTGGTTTTCTCCGTTTGGGGCACCAGATCAGGTGATAGAAAACAAGATGGACTCGGTGTTCGTCTCTTTGATATTCCATGTTGATATTATAATGTTTAACAATAGTATAATCAACACATAAATTCCCGGCTATCTACTCGGGTTAAAACCAGGTAGCTTGCGCCGGTGGGTTTCTGTCAAGCCAACCTGTTTAGCTGCTTCGGTTATGTTCCATCTGGCATTTTCTAATGATTGAGCTAATATATCCTTATCAATTTGCATTAAATATGAATCTACGGAAAAGTTGTTTGTCTGGAAAATATCATTTACCTGTGTGAAACTATTATACATTTCTGATTCTGATTTACCTAAGATCAATCCCATGATATACATAAGTAACTTAGGATGAGGTTGGAACCATTCACCCCTTATCCGGTACGCATGAAAGAATTGATGCAACGCTTTTTCTTGGAGTTCGGTGCCGGCCATAACACCGAGTAAGTTAAGGGGTTCAATACATCCTGTTTGTAAAGTGTTTATCCTTATTTTTACATCATCTTTAGCTGTGTATCCGATTTTAATGGGTCCAGCTTTACCGGATTGGACAAAGTAAATCATAAAGCACCTTGTTAATAATTATTGGCTGCTTGGTGACGTAAATGTAATATGGCTTATATAAATTGTCAATCTAAAAAGATCAATAATAGTATAAAGGGGACTATAGGGGATGTATAGGGTTATAATGCCTTTAAAATGTCTATATCTTGAGAGGTAGTTACCATGTCACGCAATAAAGGAAATAATCGCTATAACCGTAAACGATGCATGGCTGTGATCTGTAACATTATAGCGCATTCTGATATGTCATTAGAGGATATATGCAAGAGTAAACCATACTTTCCTGCGCCTTCGGCTGTCGTTAGATGGGTGAGTGAGGGTGGCGCGTTGTCAGAATGGTATGCACTCGCGAAAGACCGACAGGCGGATTACGTCGCGCATCAGATAGTTAATATAGCTGACAGTGAAGACAATCCAAACAAAGCTAGGAACATGATTGACGCTAGGAAATGGCTCGCAAGTAAGTTGAATCCCCGGAAATACGGCGACAAAATAGAGTTGAACGGCTCCCTGGAAGTGGTCCAGAATGATCCGGCTTCCCTGGAGACTGCGCTTGCTCTCTCGGCGCTCTTAAATGGGATTGCAAGGCGTGCCGGGATAGAGTTGTTAACTCCACCGGCTATCGAACATAAGCCATGACTGGCATACCATATATAGATAAAATGCCAGATGATAACCATACCATAATTATCACTTTCCAGTAACTCCTTGGAATGATTCAAAAACGTACTTTACATAATGATGAATTATCGGACGCTAGTAGAATCCGGTAGGTTATCATGTGGCATTCCAGGTCTGATTCATCCTCTCCTGTATAACCCATTGTCAAGCGTCCTCACTTCATGGCCTGTTTGGTCGCGCTCTCCTGGTGGTGATCGTAATTACCTAAGTATTCTACCCTGTCATACTATTTACCATTATATATGGATTAACAGATATGCGATTTTGTCTATGCCCTCACCCCCCTCCCGCCCCCCTCACTACATCTATCGGTTCCTCCCTATTTTGAAAAAAATCACCAGATTTCGTTTTCAACTTCTTCCCCTTTAAAGTAACTTGCCGTTCTATGACTTTCCTTCCCGGAAATGATTTGGTGCGGCCATGAAAAATAAATGGACTCCTGAAAAGATAGCGGATCACTTGAAGGTTTTGACCTCTGGCATGTGTTTTTACAACGTTGTTCATCGGGCCTCGGCAGAGATTATCAAGCAACTTCAAAAGGATATTTGGGATATTAGACACCCTCAAGTTCACGATGTAGAAGAATTTTATAAAAACGATTGACATTCGTCTTTTTTAGCCTATAATCCATTTCACACGGGCTTGTCAAAACAAGCTATTTTTGGTTTAAGCCTAGGTCGTCCCTCCTGGAGCCTAGGCTCTTTTTAAAACTCTGCCGGTTTAGTTCAGTTGGTAGAACAACGGTCCTGTAAATCGTTTGTCGTGGGTTCAAGTCCTACAACCGGCTCCAATAATTAAAGTGAAATTATCATGATAAGCACAAAATAAAACTGAATATGCCTTTGTTTGTCTGGGTGACGACAGACGGCGTTATTCACAGGTTAGGTTGGGCGGGTTATCCCGTCAGCCGAAAAGGAAAGCCCCGGAGAGTGCGTCACCACTCAAAGGGGCTTTTCTGATTTTAATATGGATAAGACTGGTGGGTAATTTTGGCAAGGATCAGAACAGTTAAACCTGAATTTTGGACTTCTGAACAAATCGTCGAATGTTCGCCGATCACTCGCCTACTATTCATTGGAATGTGGAATTTCTGTGATGATAATGGCAACCATCCTGCTAGTACAAAAACTCTCAAGATGCAAATCTTCCCTGGTGATGATATACCTCCTAACGAAATTGAAAACTGTGTAGATGAATTACACAGAGAAGGTTTAATCTTTACATACAATAATAATGGTAAAGAATATTGGCATGTTACAGGGTGGAATCATCAAAAGATAGATAAACCAAGTGTTAAATATCCTTCACATGAGGATGAAAATTCGTCGAAAGGTAGTCGAAAGGTAGTCGAAAGGTAGTCGAAAGGTCTGCTATTATTCGCCTAGCGTTCACCCCCGGAAGGTAAGGGATGTATAAGGGATGTAGATAGTAAGGTAAAGGATAAAGGCTTCTCCGAGAAGAGGGAATTACATAAGAAGGTAGTTAGTAAGGATAAAGGAAGATGAAAGAGAAATTGCCTGATCCGATATGCTGTATAATTTGTGAACGTAAATTAATTGTTGGTGAAGATATGGAACGATTTAAACGGGTCGATGGTAAAGTTATTTGTGAAAATTGTGTTGATACTTTCAGGGCGATTAAAAAAATGAATGATTCAATCGGTAAAATATATTGGAAGGGTATTAGGTTAGAGTGTAAACCATGCAATATCTTTAAAAACCGTAGTATTTACCACTTCAAGGTGAAAAAATGAGCAAAGTCATCCCATTATTTCAGAAATCAGAATCGGTAGCCGATGCCTTAAAAGAAGCTGGTGATAGGGAATTTACCGAGATTATGATATTGGCTAAAAACCCTAACGGCACATATTGGTTCAGAACATCCCCTATGGAATGTGCCTATACACAGATGGGAATTTTACACGCTGGTATCAGTTGGCTTCAGGAAGTGATTAACGAAAATAACTCTTAGAAAGGATAACCCATGTCACAGACTATCAAATGCGAGAATTGTTTTCACTTCATGCTTGAGCAACAGATGATCGTCGGCCAAAAGGTAGGGTCATGTCGCAGGTATCCACCTCAAGCTCAAATGATCGGCAGTCCTCAAGGGGTCCAGTTAGTTTCTAACTTTCCACCAACTCAAACCACGCATTTTTGCGGGGAATTCAAGCCAAAGGAGAATGAATCATGACAAAAGCAGACGTAATCGCTAAAATGGCAGAAGAGGCGGGTATCACAAAAAAGGCGGCGGGGGAAGCTCTGGATTGCATCATCAATGAGATTCAGGGCAACGAGAAGGTTTATCTCCCCGGCCTCGGCACGTTCAAACTGGTTGATGACTTAAACCCGGATGACCCGGACAAATCGAGTACAATCGAAACGGTTGATCAACGGCGGCGGTTGACTGCGTTAAGTTTTGCAGTTGATCTAAATCGAGGGGTTGATGTTGTCAACCCTGATAAAGTGGTATACGATGCAGAAAAATACCTGAAATGGCTTGAGAAATAACATGCGTCTCCACGATTCAAAAATCTGCGACTTGGGGCGGGTTTATGACCCGCTCCATGCTACTTGTCGGAGTTGCCCGGTTGGGTGTGCTCTTAAAGCGGCAAAAAAAGAAATCAAGAAAGTTTCTGTTGTGCAAGAACCTGTGCAAAAACGTCAGAAGTATGGTAATAAGAAAGTGGAGGTTGATGGAATTATTTTTGATTCATCGAAAGAAGCTCGTCGGTATCAAGATTTAAAGTTACTTGAATCAGGGGGTAAAATATCAGATTTGACTTTGCAGAAGACTTTTGAACTTGCTCCTGCCGTCTACCTTCACGGAAGAAAAAAACCAGCCTTGCGGTATGTGGCGGACTTCGTGTACTGTAAAAAAGACAATCCATATCCGGGGGAAGTGATAATCGAAGATGTGAAATCAAAAGCTACTAGAAAAAATCGAGCGTACCGAATCAAGATTCATTTCATGAAGTCAGTTTTAGGGCTTGATGTTGAGGAAATTTAATGGAATTTGATCCTTTCCAGTTAAGAAAAATACTTGAAGTTGCAAACCCTGAAGAGACACAGAAGATTATGGCTCTCATGGGAAAGATGTCAGCATCATGTTGGAATCCTCTTCCTGGGCCTCAAACACTGGCTTACCATAGTGAAGCTGATATTTTGTTCTATGGTGGTTGTGTATCAGCAGAAACAGAATTTCTTACTACTTCAGGATGGAAAAAAATTTCAGATTACAACAAAACAGATTTAGTTGCACAATGGGATGAAAAAACAAACAAAATTATTTTAGTCTATCCTGATAACTATATATCTGTACCTTGCTTATATTTTGTTCAATTTAGACATAAAAGGTTATCAATGGTATTAAGTCCAGATCATAGAATGCCATTGTATGACTATCGTGATAAGTTTATTGTTAAACGCGCAAGTGAAATTGAAGCTAATCCATCACGCTACAAAGTCCCTGTAAATTTTATTCCTACCACTCCAGGATTATGGCTATCAGATAAATTAATCCGTTTGGCAGTTGCAATTTATGCTGATGGTAATTTAACTATACGAAAAAATAAACCCGGATCGTATTGTAGGGTCACTTTACGTAAAGATAGAAAAAAGATTCGTTTAGTTGAATTGTTAACTTCACTTGGAATAAAATGGCATGAATATATCAATCCGAAACGACCTAGTGAAGTGAGATATGGGTTTGAATCAACTATAACAATCAAACACTTTGATGATGGATGGTGGGATGCTAACCAACACCAATTATCTGTTATTCTTGACGAAATATCTTATTGGGATGGCAACATATCAGGCACAAAAGGCGGTGATATTTGCTTTAATACCACATTAAAAACTGATGCAGATTTTATTCAATATGCAGCACATGCCTGTAGTAGAGTGGCAACTATAAGCACATATCCAGTAAAAAAGATCGAACATTCTATACTTTACAAAGTTCATATCAGCCATGAAGGAAGCGTTAAATCTACAGTTACATTGCGTGGAGACGCTATTTCCATAGGTCGTATTCCAGGTGATTTGATGTATTGTTTCAAAGTCCCGACAGGATTCTGGCTGGCTAGGCATAACGGATTTATTTTTGTGACGGGCAACTCTGCCGGTGGTGGAAAAACAGATTTACTTTGTGGCCTTTCAATAACTTCTCATTTTCGTTCTTTGATTATGCGTCGTGTAGGGACAGAACTTGAAGATATAGTTGACAGAATGATTGCCATTGTCGGCAATAAAGAAGGGCTGAACAGGAGTTACCCTGTTACATGGCGGCGTCCTGATGGCCGATTCATAGAATTTGGAGCCTGTAATGCTATTGGAGATGAGGCCAAACATCAAGGCCATGCTCATTCATTAAAAGGCTTCGATGAAATAACACACTTTGCTGAATCTCAATTTCGTTATCTCTGCGGCTGGCTTCGTTCCACAAGGAAAGGTGAACGATGCCGGGTTGTCGCTTGCGGAAACCCTCCTACGGATGCTCAAGGTCAATGGGTTCTTGAATATTGGGGTCCGTGGTTGAATGAAGATCATCCAAACCCGGCTAGAGAAGGTGAACTTAGATACTTTGCCATGTTGGACGGTAAAGATTATGAACGTCCACATGGTAGGCCGTTTTATTATAAATGCCCTCATGACCTGAAATGTCCTTTCAATAAACCATGCCATAACCGGAAATGTCCTGAAGGTGGGGAATATATCGTTCCTACATCAAGAACATTTATCAGGTCGAGTGTGGAAGATAATCCTTTTCTTATGGAAACCGGTTATAAACAGGCACTCCAGGCACTTCCTGAACCGCTCCGTTCTCAAATGTTGAAAGGTGATTTTACTGCTGGTAAAGGTGACGATCCTTGGCAAGTCCTTCCAACTTTATGGGTGAAAGCCGCTCAAGATCGGTGGCGTCCTGACGGCAATCGCGGGAAGCGTATGGACAGTATGGGAGTTGACGTTTCCAGGGGAGGTAAAGACAGGACTTGTCTCTGCCCTCGTTATGGTTCATGGTATGGAGTTCCTATTGTCTATCCCGGATCATTCGTCACTGATGGCAATGCGGCTGCGGGTCTTGTATTCCTGAATCTGAAAGATGCTGCTCCTGTTCATATCGACATTGTGAACTGCGGGACAAGCGCCTATGACCACTTAAACAACAACGATATTTACGTCATAGCTATTAATGGTACGGCTTCAGGTGGTGGTACGGATCGTTCCGGGATTCTCCGGTTTTACAATAAACGGGCAGAGATATATTGGAAATTCAGAGAGGCGCTTGATCCGGCCTACGGAAGCGAAGTTGCTTTACCTCCTGGGAATGAAGTAAGGGCTGAATTGTGCGCGGCAAAGTGGGGATTAACTACCAAATTTGACGGCAAAGGGATTCTGGTTGAGGCAAAAGAGGATATTATCAAGAGGATTGGGAGATCACCGGACTTAGGGGAATCAATACTTTACGCTTCAGTGAATACGCCTAGACGCCAACAACCTCCTCCTGACGATGAGATACAACGGCTTTTAAACATGCGGGGCGGTGGCCCTAGCTCAATGTGCGGATAAAAGGAGAGTAAAATGGAACACAAAAGTCATGCAGGGAATATTATGGATGTAACAATAGAAGCAATTTTAATAAATCCATCGGATGAACCTACACTTATGAACTATGCACTTAAAAGCATGTATGCTTACGCCAAAGCCCTTGAATTTGCCCTTGAGTGCATCGGTAAAGGGGTGCGGATGCCTACTGATGTTCCACTGGCAGAGAAACCCAAACCACAACCTATGGCTGATGATGAACGGCGTCCGGGCGAATCACTGGATGTTTTTATACCTATTTGCAAAGTCCCTGCTGGAACAACAGTCACAAAGGAATTTGTGAACAAAGCGGTTAATAATTTCTGCGGCTGTGGGATAGCAATGGAACATCGGCATGATGATGTAAACTTCGGTGCAGTCATTTTTGACAGCGCAGTTGAAACTGGCAAAGAACCTGTCTACACTGAGCAAAAGCAACTTGATACTGAACATTTCTTCAAGGATTTTTCACCTGAGAATCCCTGTTGTAAACCGACATGCTCTGTTTGCTATCCAAGTGCGCCAAAAAACACAAACCCATAAAACAAAGAGGGATTGCATTATGAAACCGCCTTTAACCGGTAAACAAATAACTAAAATTCATGAACATCAATTTAAGGCTCTCCACGTTGACACTGAATTTCTAAAGCCTTATCTCTGCCCTAAAGATAGTCATCCATTAGTGGCTCGGGAAACGGGCCTCCACTGTTCCATCTGCGGTTATGTCAATGACGGGTATATAGTTTTTCCCGGCAAGATGAACATCACAGGCAAAATAGTTGACAAATTCGCAGATGAAGGGTAGAAATATCGCATGGCAGATTTGATGGTCACAGTTAGGGAATTTTGCGATAGGCCATACCGAACCGGGACATGCTGGCACAATAAACATCCGTTCCAGCATCAAATGCCTACTGATTATGAAGTTGACGCCTTCAGGCTGTTTAAGTGCGATACTTGTGGATTTTGGTATTCGGCCATATGAAAAATAACGATCTTGACCCTGAATGGAAAAAAAAGCTTGCAAAACTCCTAAAAGAGATTAATCTTATGCCAAATAAGCAGGGGCGTCTTATTATTGAGATTACTCCAGATCAAACCATAGGGAGTGTTGAAATAATAAATAGTTATCGTTAAAGCACCCTATCTCGACGGAGAGAAAAGACAGTTTCCGGCTGTCCTGGGTGCGTTAAATTACCGTTAGGGGCTTTCAAGTCAGAAGTTGATGCTGCTAAGGCTTACAATGAAGCAGCTATTAACCAATTTGGAGAGTTTGCCCAAATAAATATCATCTAATCAGTACCTTTTCACCCGCTGGAAAGCGGTACTGAGAAGCCTGGTTTAGTTCCAATGTATCGGAATTGAATCAGGCTTTTCGCGTTTTAAGGAATTTATGGCAGAAGAAGGTTCAACAATCAAAACTGATGACCGTGGGGATTATATTTCACCTGTAGATGAGGTACAGGCTTGTGATGACGAGTGGCAAAGATTTGTGTTCTATCTTCAGAACAGCCATATTGACTACGTTGATCGTGCTAACCGCAACTTCCGGTATTTTTACGGTGCTGGTCAACAATGGACGGATACGGATCGTGACTACTTTGAAAAAGTCCTTTTCCGTCGTTGCCATGAAGAGAATCATATCCTTCCTGCTGTTCAGACTGCAACAGGTGAACAAATATTTACTCGCGCCGATATAACTTTCAAACCTCGTAAGGGCGCTTCATCTGAGGCGGTTGCAAAGATTCTTTCTCAACTGGCTTTGCATGTTCAAATCGACAATGGGTATCATCGGAAGGAAAAAACTCTTTGGAAAGATGGTCTTATCAAACAGCGCGGATATTTCGATATTCGGATGAAGTTTGACGAGAATTTGCAAGGGGATATTCTAATCCAGAATCGAAACCCCATTACCGTCCTACCTGATTTATTCACAGAATCATACGATCCTAACGAATGGAACGAAGTAACCAACTGGGCGTGGTTGTCTCTCGATCAAATAGAAGGCATGTATGGTGCAGAGGCCCGTCATCGTGCCGAATTAACACATGGCTGGTATTCCGATAATCCAATGAATGATGAGTTTCATCAAAGGAACTGGCTTGATACTCGTTACGGTTTTGGTATCGGCGGCGTTAGGATGATGTATGAACGGGCCGAAGCTGGCGAAAAGAGGCTTCGCGTCCTTGAGCGTCAATATTATCGGTGGAATGTGGCTTTATGCTATGTCAATCCTAAGAATCAAGACTTCCAGGTAGTCCCTGAGCATGTTAAGCAACAAGAGGCAGAGAAAAAAGCTCAAGAAATGGGGTATATTCTCGCAAAAGTGAATACCAAAAGGGTTTACTGGCGCGTTTCTACCCGGTATTGCATGTTGCATGATACATGGTCGCCATATCGTTCTTTAACAATAGTTCCATATTTCTATATTTTCGATTATGGGGCAACTTTGGGGATGGTTGATAATGCAATATCTCCTCAAGAGCTTCGCAATAAGTCACTTTCAAATGGTATCCATATCATGAATACCACGGCAAATTCAGGATGGAAAATACCTTATGAGGGAGAAAAAAGCACTCTCAAGGGCATGACTGTAGAGGAACTTCGTAACCAGGGGGCAAAGAGCGGCCTAGTTATGGGATACGATAAGTCAATAGGTGAACCTCAGAAGATCACTCCTAACCAGTTTCCTGAAGGGCTTAAATATCTTGTAGAGATAGGTAAACAGGGAATTAAAGACACAACAGGAATTCAGGATGCTGATAGCATGTTGCGTTCTCATGTTCCCGGAGATTCAACCCAAAGCGCAATGTTTCAATCAAAGTTAATTCTCGCTGACCCGTTGGATAACCTTGAATCAACCCGTAGTTTTGTAGGCCGGAAGATCATCGAGCTTGCTCAAGACTTCATGAGTGCTGAAAGGCTCTTTACTATAACGGATATAGACGAATACGGTAAGGAGAAACAAGAACAATTCACTATCAATGAGGTACAGGCTGACGGTTCTATCCTGAACGATATTACCGTTGGTGAGTATGACGTTGTTGTGACAACCAAACCGACTGCTCGGACATGGCTGGAAAGCCAGTTTAACGAACTGAAATCCTTGAAAGAGCTTGGTGTTGGCATACCGGATGATGAAATGGTGCGCCGTTCCAATATCGACAATAAACATGATCTCGCTGACCGGATGGGTAAGCCGAAAGATGATGGTGGCGCTGCTCAAGCGAATATGGAATTAATTAAAGCAAAAGTTAAAAAGATGATGTCGGAAGCAAATGCAACTGACGCAAAGGCAATACAATCTTACATAGAATCAATTTTCGGAAGTGTAAGTGCAGCACAAATTTTATCTCAAGTGCCTACGGCTGCACCTATTGCTGATGAATTGCTGTTATCTTGTGGATTCAAGGATGCTCAAATTCCTGAAGTAATCAGCAAACCCGGAGATTTGACAGCGGTCCCGACTACACCTGAAGCACAAAATACGCATCCGAATTTCCCACCATTACCTCCTTCATCTACGGCGGGGATTGATAAAGGAATTGAGACAGGAGCGACACCATGAAAGGAGCTAATATCGTTATGAAAGTTCCGATGGAAGAACAGAAGATCAACGGGTTTGACCGATGGGATGTGAAATCGGCTATGGAATGTTTGTCACGTGCTTATATAATCAAGAAAGACACAAAGATGATGGAGGCCATTGGTATCCTTGCAAAAGAGCGATTGGAAGAGACAGCCGGGATACTCCATCATGTTGATGAGGCAAAAAAAGAGAAGTAACTTTCATAATATAGGAGGCGGTCATGGCAGTAACAAAAGAATGGAATCCCACGCCTGAAGAGAAGGGCGACACATTTACACCTGAAGGTGACGATGGCGGTATAGTCATCCCGGAAGATTTCTCACCTGATTTCCTGGCGGAACTGGCTAAACTCGCGCCGGAAGATAAGGCGGCTGCGGAAAAGGCGGAAGCTGAACGGCTGGCGGCTGAGAAAGAAGCGGCTGATAAAGCCGAAGTTGACCGGATCGCTGCCGAAAAATTGGCGGCTGAAGAAAAGGAACTTGAAGGGAAAGGGTTTATCCCCAAAGGTCGCTTCAACGAGATCAACAACGAGAAAAAGGCTGCTGAAGAGAAAGCGGCGGCGGCTGAAGCTGAAAACAAGACTCTCAAGGAACAACTGGAACTTGCTAAAAAGGGTAAAATTAAACCGGAAATCAAGCCGGACCCTCTCGACCTGATGGAAGAGAAGGTTGTCGAACTTGACCTTGTAAAACAAGCTGCCCTTACCGATTACGGTTTTGACTCTGATGAATACCGTCAAGCCGTCAAGGATTACAATCGTGGACAGCGGCAACTGATGCAAATGGAATCTGATGTTCAGGCCGGTAAAGCTGTTGCTGGTCTAAAGGGTGAAAATGCTGCTTACGCCGCAACGAAGTCAGAACTTAACGAAGTGGCTGAAGCTGCTTATGAAGTCTATCCTTTCCTCAATAAAAACGGGGAAAACTTCGATGAAACTGCAATCAACGATGTTCTGGAATACCGGAATGAACTTATCGACGCCGTTAAATCGGATGGGTCAAGGAAATACACCCCTGCTGAAGCCCTTCAAAAAGCCATTGACAAACTTGCACCTTTCCATGCTGCGCGTATAGGGGTAAAGGTTCCTGATGGTGAAACCGAAATACAGAAAGCAGTCAGGGAAAAACGTGCTCAAGAAGCGGCAGAGAAAGCGGCTGCGGCTACCAGAAATCAACCGGCTTTTGTCAAGGGCCGTACTGATGAGGGCGGGTTCAAGCTGGATGTCAATAAAATGACGGCTGACGAAATAGCAAAACTCCCGAAAGATGTTCAAGATCGGCTCTTAGGGAATACTCTTGACGAAAAAGATCAACAAAGAGCGGCATAAAATCAATAATGGAGGAGAAAAACCATGTCTGATGAAACTCAAGAAACTGGTGTAAATTCTAATGAAGCGGCTGATACTCCTGCACCGGCTCCGGCTGAACAATCGGCGGCTGATGCTCCTGAAGTGAAAGATGAACCGATTGAAGAAGAATTACCGGCTCCGCCTGTCGCTGATGCACAACCGCCTGAAGATGATGTGACTGAAGAGGATGAAGAAACACATCCCCTACTTCGTCTTGAAATGCTGGAAGATCATGTAGCTTTCATGGAAGCATTTCTCCTGACACTCCCGGAATACAAGTTTTTTAAAACACGGCACGCATAACAATATCAGGAATCATCCATCTAAAAGGATGCTCTCGCCTTGGAATGGCGGTAAACTTATCCCGGTTAACCCGATTAATCCGTGAAATGATCGTTTCCGCCGACCTCCGGCGAAAAACAGAGGCAAACCAACAATCTAAACGAAACGACACTACTCACGGAGGTACACAAAATGGGTTACACAAATTTCGGGTTCCTAAGTCCCGACAACATCAAAGTCTGGCAGAAAATGACCCGCCACGAATGGCAGCGGAAAAGCTGGATATTCCAGAAATTCGCTGGCGTGGGATCAGGCTTTCCGATTGAGCTTATCAAGGATATGAAAAAGACCCTCGGCGGCGGTACGGAGTGCTTAATGCAACTCGTTAACCGGCTGACCCGCGACGGTATGGTAATGTCCTCGGCTGGCAATCTGGAAGGCAACGAAGAAGAAATGGAAAAGAGCGACCAGAAAATCCGCATTGACGCCCTCGCTCATAGCGTCAAGCATAAGGGTGATCTGGTTGCACAAAATGAAGTTGCCGACTTCAGGACTGAGGCCGAAATCGGCCTTACCGACTTCGGCGCTGACCGTACAGATCAGCTTGTCATGCTCACCCTCTCCGGCATTTCATACGCCTACAACCTGAACGGCACTCTGCGCGGCTACTACGACAAGGGCGGGAACTTCCAACTCGATCCGTCTTATCAGAACTTCACCTTCGCACAGGACGTAACCGCGCCTTCAAGCCTTCGTCATCTTATGTGGGACCCGGTTGGTCTGCAACTCGTTCCTGGCAATACTGCCTCGATCACGCAGAATCCCTCGACCTTCAGCTATCAGGCGCTCGTCAATCTCCGCGCCTATGCCCGGACTCACAGGATGAAACCGCTTATGTCCGGTGGCCGGGAATGGTACGTTCTCATGACCACACCTTTTGCCTTGGCAATGCTGAAGATGGACCCGGAATTCCAACGGGCTATCATCCAGGCCGGTGTGCGCGGCGACGAAAACCCGTGGTTTACCGGTGCATCCGTCAAGGTGGATGGTCTGGTTATCCATGAAACCGATTTCGTTTACACCACTACCGGCGCTGCATCTGGCTCCAAGTGGGGGGCGGGCGGGACCATTGATGGTGCTCGTTCTCTCCTTCTCGGCGCTCAAGCCCTCGGTTTTGCTGACTTGGGAGAGTGGGAATGGGTCGAGAAACGGTTCCAGTACAACCAACATCCTGCCGTTTTCACCAAGAAGATGTTCGGCCTCAAAAAGCCGGTGTACTTCTCGACAACGGATGTCAGTAACCAGGACTTCTCCGTTATCGCTTTCGATCATTACACCATCGGCGGTGGAAGCCTCGGCGTGACCGGCCTCATTTAACAACCAACTGGCCGGGGGTGAAAGTTCCCGGTTATCACCTTTTTGATGGAGGTAAATAATGAAGAAATATGTTGATAAAATCGCTTTTCTCGCACTTGTCGCGGTGGCGGTAGGTTGTTTCCTTGCAATCCCGCCTCAAGTCAAGGCCGATTCGGGGTGGGGTGGATATGGTGCTCCGGCTGCTGTGACGCAGATATTCAGCAATGTAAGTACCACAACGACCTCAACCCCTATCTTTGTGGGCCTGTATCGGCATAAGACGCTGACTGTCACTGGTATAGCCGTCTCAGGTCATACTGCGGCATCACTTTCCGGGACTGTGGCCGTTAAATGTTCGCCTGATGATAGTACCTTTATCGCTCAAACCGCCAACTGGACTACTGCGGCGGGTGTCGCGCTTTCCACCACATCGAATACAAACATGAACTGGTCTGATGCTTGCCAGTGGCTTGAATTGGTGTGGACAAAGACGAGCGGCGAAGTCTCGGCATGGCTCAGTCTCGGTAATTAACAACCAACAAATAACTCGTATGGAGGTATAAATCATGAGTTTCAACAAAGACGATGGGGGAATCCAGTATTCCCGGAAGAAAATGATCGAGTTTGCAATAGCGGATGTTATTGCTGCTGGATCGGCCGTATTTCTCGGTCTGATTGACATTCCTCCCGGTTGCATTGTCACTGGGGGAGCCTTGAACATCCTGACTGCGTTCAATTCCACTGCAACGGACACTATCGCCGTGGGAGATGCAACCACAACTAACCGGTATCTCGGCGCTACCAGCGTTCACACTACTGGCTACACAGCCTTGGTTCCTACTGGTGCTCCTGTAACGACAACCGCAATGCAAACTGTTGGTATTGTCTGGACTTCGGGCGGCGGCACTCCGACAACCGGTTTTGGCTATCTGACTGTTGATTACGTCAGGCCGGGTGCAGCCGATGAGTATTACACCCTGTCTGACCCGATTGCGCCGTAACAGTTTCATGTGATTCTAAAAACCGTCAAGGGCAACTTTGGCGGTTTTAGGAAGTACATCAAACACAAATCAGGAGGAAATTAAAATGTCTGAAGAATTTGTAAGTAAAACCCTCGATCTGTCGGTAATGAGCAAGGATAAGTTTTGCGTTCTTCCCGGACAGCCTTGGATACGGTGCGCCACAATAGAAGGTGGTCATACCATTGTTATCGCTCCGGCTGGCGCAAGAAACGCAAAGGGCGAAGTGATCTCTCCCCGTGAAATCCCTCAGATATTCGTCAATGAAGCCCTTGGCAAAGGTGCTATCACCGAGACAATGCTTTCCCGTATTCAGGCGGGACTTGGTGACGATGAGACTCCTGAAAAGCCGGTTCTCTCTCTCGTTCCTAATTCCACTCCTGATATGACGGCTGAAGAACGGTTCGGAAAGATCAAGCAAGCTCTGCTTCCCATTCTTATTGCCGGTAAGCCTGAAGATTTCACACAACAGGGTATGCCCCAGGTCGCCGCCATTTCAGCTTCAGCCGGGTTTGATGTTACCGGTGCTGAACGTGACGCCGCCTTTTCGGAGTTGAAAGACTCCCCGGAGATACAGGCACTTAAAAAATGAGCACTACAAAGGAACTTATAGAGCAAATCAGAGAAGATTTCCTTGTTGATGAAGTCGAAAGTGGCGATAATAAGAGGAATGCTCTCTGGAAAGATAGCAACATTGTCCGCGCTCTCAACCAATCAGAGAGAGAGATTGCGCGGCGTTGTATGCTACTTCAGGACTCTACGACAAACTCTATCTGTTTCCTGAACATTGTACCGGACCCTATCACCGGATTGTTCCCTCAAACCATCCAACTTTCATCCAAAGTGATACGGGTTCGGTTCGTTCTGTTCCCTCGATGTTCTCAAACACAAACTACTTACCCCCAAAACTATGACTTGGTGCGTACAACCACGGAGAGTTTAGAAAGCGAAAGTGTGAACCTATGGGGGTTTGGCCGGGGTTGGATAGGTAGACGAGGCCGAGTAGAACGGTATCTAACCGATTTTCAGTATCGCAGTCTTACTTTTGACCGTGTTCCTGAATATGCGGGTACTGTCCAAATTGGGGTTATCCGATTACCCTTAAACAATCTAAGCGCAAAAATGCCGGACAATGAACCTGAAATCAAGGAATACGATCTTTTCCTTATTCATGGAGCCTTGAAATATCTTTATTGTAAAGGATTCATGACTGAGGATACGGAAACTTACGATCCTATCAAGGAAGCCCGTTGGCGCAATGAATTTGAAAAGGACATAAATCAGATCAGTGAAGATTTAAAAGCAATGCAGCCAAAAGAAATAATTTGTAGACCGGAAGGATGGGATGAAGGGCATCATCGTGGTGGTTTTGATCATAGGGACTGGTAATGGCAAAAGAACATAACTTGGATGTGTCTATTGCTGGTTTTGCCGGTACGAATAACGTACAGGATGCAGCACGTCTTAAAATCGAGAATGGCCTTGCGGAATGTGCAATGATAAGTAACTTTGATGTTTCGGACACCTATTCTGCCGTTACTCGTCAAGGTAAAGATTTGGTCTATTCTGGCACTCCACATAGTTTCGATTCGAATGGTTCAGGCTATTTTGTGGAGGGGAATTATTTCAAGCAACTTATGCCGGATTATTCGGTTGTGATTTTGGGTACGTTAAAAGCTCCATATCTGCCGATGAGTTATACCCCTGTCAATTATATGACGGTATGTTCAAACGGTGTTGATCTTTTTATAGTTGAAAATGGTGTAGTCTCGGCTTTCTCTATTCCTCAACCTCAGTTTGGGTTGGTGAATGGAATAAACATGCAACTGAAAACGGCTATTCTGGCGGCTCAAATTGTCGCTTTTTATATGAGAAGGCTCTGGTATGCGGTTGGCCCTGCTCTTTACTTTTCTGATGCTGACAATATCGAACAGTCTGATGTACGGGATGATCCTTTCGTGTTCAATAAATTGATTACGATGGTACTTCCCCTTGACAACGGGATTTATGTTGGTGCGGATAAAGTCTACTGGCTGGCTGGCAGAGAGCCGGAAGAAATGACTATTCCTCCTGGGAGTGGTTATGATAGTACGGTGGTTGCCGGAACGGGAATTGCTTTTGATGGCAACATTGCTGGTGGTACGGGTAAAATAGGCATGTTCACAACCACGGATGGAATTTGTTTGGGTGCAGACAACGGACAAGTGCAGAATCTTACTTTGAATAAAATAGCCTTTGCTGATGGTCATCGTGGGGCTGCTATTATAAGAAAATCAGGAGATTTTAACCAGTACATATCTTGGACATAAAGGAGAGACAATCATGTTACAGAGCGACGGATTTTCATTGGCAATAACCCAAAACAGCGATTATTGGGGTAATCTTCAAGGTGGAGTGCTCGACCTTTGGAGTGGTGCAGCTCCGGCGACTGCAAACCTTGCAGCAACGGGTACGCTTCTAGCGACGCTCTCTAATGCCGGTGGTGCGCCAACTTTCGAGACTCAGGCGCAATGGTCTATCACTCTCTCGGGTACTACTTCCGGGACGTTGAACACTGTTACCCTTGGCCTTGTACCGCTGCTCCCCTCCGCTGTGACATACGCTGTGAGCTTCACGAATACTGCGGCTCTGGCGGCTGCGGCTATCAATGCTGCTCATAATTTCCTCGGCATTGTGGCGACTTCTATTGGTGCGGTTATTTATCTTACCGCTCCCCACGGATCCGGGACTTCGTTTAACAACATGATATGCGCGGCAACAGCGACAACCCTGACGGCAACTGTGGCGAGTGCTGGCGCTGCTTCAACTGCTGGCGTGGCGGCTGTCAACGGCCTCCCTTGGCTGTTCCCTCCGGTTGTAACCGCCAATGTCGGCGCAGTGGTAACAGGTGGCCCTGGAACGTGGGAAACTTCATCTGCTCTGGCAACAGGGACAATCGGTTATGCAAGGCTCAGACTGGATTCTGCGGATAATCAGGGTGCAAACTCCACTTATCGCCGGATTCAATTCACCGTAGGGACTTCTGGAACGGATATAATCAGTTCGATCCTGACGACAACCCAAGGCGCTCCGACTATCGTCAATACAGAAGGTATCACTATCGCCAACTAAGTGAATAAGGCGCGGCATGTATTTATCATCCAGCACAAACCCTAGAGTTGCGTCGATCAGCATCAATGCCACTCAGTTGGCGGCAACTACAAACCCGCGCTCTTTTTCTGCCTTACTTTTTAATGGTAATTTACTTACTCTTTCGGCTGTTACAAACCCGAGAGTTGCCAGCATTCTCTTAAATCAGTATCTAACTGTAAACGCCTCGACAAATCCGCGCTCTTTCTCGGCGAATATGTACGTTGGGCTGGCATTAACGCTCAATTCCTCGACAAATCCGCGATCCTTCTCAGCCACATTAGGGCAGACTGCGATTTTACTGGCTTCCACTAATCCCCGGACAGCCTTTGGGATACTTGCCGGTCAAATTCCGGACATGGCGCTTTCTGCCTCGACTAATCCCCGTACAGCGTTTATTGTATTAGGGATGCCGGGAACGACTCAGTTTACCGTCACGGTCATGAATCTGAAAAATAAACTGGTATCTTTTTACGAGAATTATAACTTTGAATCGGTGGCTATCTTTAACGGGGTGCCTATTGGATGTGATCCGGCTACGGGGCTTTATGTCTTGAATGGCCCTGACGATAACGGAACGGAAATTGATACTTCAATTCTTCTTGGAGATTATGACTTCGGGATTGACAATATCAAAACCACTCCTCGACTCTATCTGAATTATTCAGGAGACGGTGAAGCACAAGTTTCAGTTTCCATTGATAATGATGAAATGGATGGCCCTTACGACATCCCGGCTCCGCATGAAACAAAACTTCAAACAAGACGGGCAAAACTTCCTATTGGGTTCAGGGGAAGTCATTACCAATATCTAGTTGAGAATGTGCAAGGTTCTCATCTCACAATCCAGAACATCGAGCTTCAATTCAAGAAGTCACAACGGAGGCTACATTGAAACCGGGAAGATATGATTTTATCATAGATCAGGGCGCGAATTGGGGCCAAACATTCTATTTTGGCAATACCGCCGTGGGTTTGGCACTCCTGCCCTCATCTCCTTATACTGTTGTTGTTGATGGAGTGGCAAAAACTTTTACTCGCAATGATGGTGGTTCTTGGCTGACTGATGGTCTTGTAACCAGTAATTATCTTGTTTGTGCCGGGTTTCAGAATCAGGTTAATAACGGCTCCCACTTGATAACCAATGTCACGGCCAAGGTGATAACCTGTGATGGCGACACCTTGACCACGGAAACGGCTTCTCCGTCTATTTCTGGACAAACTGTAATGGTAGTGAAGGCTATGGACTTCACGGCGGCTACAGGTGCTTCCATGATCCGGCAACAGTACAGTGACGTAAGCCCTACAGTTACAATCACGGTTGCTTTTTCCGGTACTCCTACGGATGGTTCCATAGCACTCTCGTTGACTCATGTCCAAACTGCTGCTATTCCTGCCGGTAAAGACGTTTGTTCACAGGCAAGTCAGTATGTTTGGGACTTGAACGTAACTCAATCTTCATTGGTCACAAGAATGTTAGAAGGTAAAGTCTCTATTGATCCGAGTGCCACACATTGAGCGATTTTGAAGAAACTACAATAGTTGAGACGATAGCAGAAAATGAGATTGTGGTGATTCCACAACCTGACACTTCCGTTATTGTCGCGGTCCCTGCTCCTGATTTGCCAATTATTGTCATTGTAGGCAATTCTCCTGGTGCTCCTGGTGCTCCTGGTGCTCCTGGTGCTCCCGGTGCTCCCGGTGCTCCTGGTGCTCCCGGCACGAATGGCACGAATGGCGCTGACGGTCCAAACTTAGTTTCAACTTCTACCTCCACAAATATAACAGGTATATTAAAAGGCGACGGCTCTCATGTAAGCCAAGCCTCTGCCGGGATTGATTATGTTGGATTAATAAATCCTGTAGATCAAACTACATTCCAAGCTATTTTGGATGCAGCTTCCAACGGTGCATTTTTAGAGTTTGTTCCCGTATCTTACTCTACTCTAGTGGGTGGGGTAGTAGAAAATAAAGCCTTTGTCATTGAAGGGAATAGTTCAACCTTATCACAAACGGGGGTTGCAGGAAACGTATCTTTATTATATTTAGGGAATGGTACGCCTAACGGTACACCTCATCCCGGTTATCCGGGAACAGTTGCTACTTTTTCAGGTGATTTATCAGTTGATCAGACAAGTTTTGTAGTTAATAGTGTGGTTGGATTATCTCAAGGAGATACAGTAGTCTTATTCCTTGGGCAAGACCCATACGATGCAGCACAACATTTTATTAGATTGTGGC
>Ga0116127_1000926_pt1 | contig 21112 bp, 43 predicted proteins | sample June2015DPH_16_1_FD_89731 | JGI IMG/M metagenome (GOLD analysis project Ga0116127, IMG submission 89731) | Peatland microbial communities from SPRUCE experiment site at the Marcell Experimental Forest, Minnesota, USA - June2015DPH_16_100 | ecosystem: Environmental > Terrestrial > Soil > Wetlands... | reverse complement strand
TATTTAGATAGGATGAGAGCTTATAGGGAGTATCTTCTTAAAGATGATAACTACAAAAAGTATGATGTAGTTATGTTTACTGACGGTAATGATGTAGTTTTTCATGGCTCTATACAGCCATTGTTAGAGCAAGGAGAGAAAACTCTTTGTTATGTCAAAGAGCCTGATGCTTATAAACTAAAAACATGGCAAGGGTTCATAGTTCCAAACATTCTTAGGGATTATGATAGTATAGCCGATGAAATTATTATTAATGGTGGGATGGTGGTTGGTCCTACTCGTTGTGTATTAGATTTACTTAATTGGGAAATGGATATGAATGAGAAATTCAAGAATCCACCGATATGTGACCAAGTTTTCTTAAACATTTTTATTTATTATAATAAGTATCAACCTTCTTTAGAAGTAGGTAGAGAATGGAATTATTTAAGGACACATGGGCGACCAATAATCAAGGATGGTAAAGCGTTCTCAGAAGACGGTAAACCAATAATGATAGAACACCGAGTAAGTACAGGTTCATGGTTTTGGTTAACACCAAAAGGTAAGTCTATGATAATTAATGGTGGGGTAACATTAAATGCTGAGTATGATGAGATGGATAATAAACTTAGCACTTGGAAAGAGAGAACTTTAATAATGACTACAGGAATGAACGGTGTAATACTAAACCGATGGTTGCCGTTATTAAGAAGTAACGGATGCTATGACGGGGAAGTATTGATAGCCGATTATGGAAGCATAAATTACGGTCACGCATCTGACCCTAATAAAAAATATCTCACAGACGAACTAATGAAACAAAAGAATGTTACGGTTCTCCAATGTCAACAACTGGAACAACCAATATTTAACGATAGAATCAGAGTCTATTTCGAATATCTTAAAGAAAATGATAGATGGAAGAATTATGATACCATTATGATAGTGGATTCCAATGACATAATATTTTGGGGTAGCATACAGCCACTATTAGAAATGGGTAGAAAAGAATTGTGTTACGTTAAAGAACAGCCAGCTAACATTTTAGATAAATGGGACGATTTCAACAGCAGACAGTTCGTTAGAGACGAATATTGGTCTATATCCCATAACCGATTAATAAATGGCGGTATGATAATAGGACCAAGTAAAACAATAATGGATTTGTTGAGTCTTGAGCGTGATATGATGAAGAAATATGCTGATAGTAAATTAGGTTTTACTGTTGGACAAGCTCCATGTGACCAAGTATATCTGAATATTTTGATTTACTTTTTCAAGTATCCATCCAGAGAAGTAGGTGACGAATGGAATTATACCCATGTATTAATAGGTGGAAATCCGCGTTATCCTATATATAAAGACGGTAAAGCCTTTAAGAGAGAAGATGGCACACCTGTAATTATAGAACATAGGACAGGTACAAGTTATTGGTTCTGGCAATCAAATCAGGGATTAGCTCTCTTAAATAGTAAAAAACATATTCCTATAAATGCAGAATATGAAATTCCGTACAGCCCCAATGAGTATCGAATGGGTCCACATCCACCATTTAACCAGTTGTGATAGATATGAAAATAGTAGCTGTGATGATGGTCTATAATTGTGGTGATATTTTATTACCAAGTCTTCAAGATTTAGACGGCAAAGTAGATGAAATCCATTGTTATGACGGACGTTGGGGTTACGGTCAAACTGATTATTCAATAGATAACACCAAAGAAGTTATAGAGCAGTTTGCACTTACAGCGAAGGAAAAAGTCGAATATCATAAATTGCCCCCTGTGGACGAAGCCGCCTCAAGAACTTTGTCTATAGCCAATATAGCAGAGGGAGATTGGGTGTTCGTTCTCGATTCAGACGAGAGAATACTTCAATGGAACGATAATATTCGCGCTATTGAAGATGCGGCTTCTTACGTTTACACGAACAAAGTTGGGGACGTTCTTTGTGTTTGCCGACTTTTCAAAAAGACGAAAACCATAAAATACTGCTTGTGTGACAGAGTTGTAGAGGAAGGAAAAGGAATCTATGACTTAGACTATATGGTTAGGAACTTTAAGCCAAGCGGAATTATTATTGGTCATTCTCTTGCTTTTAAACCTCGCCTTCACCCTCACGCTTCAGAATTCTCACGGCGACCCCATCCATAATACCGCAAAGTTTATATAGTTAAACCACTATAGGATTATAGTGAAAAATATATGCCAGCACCACAACTTCACAAAATTGTAGATTTAGAAGTATTCGGCGAAGCCTATCCAGAAGTTCATAAATGGATAGATGGTTCATATGAGGGTCATAATGGTCGAACGCATTGGGTTAATCGACATTTTCTTCTTGCTATTTTGGACCATTTTAACCCGCGAGATTATCCAGATAAAGAGAGGCGAGATTTACTTCAGCGTGTAGCTAAACTTCATGTGATGTACGATTGGGCTTTTTACTATCATAGAATCTGTCTTCCATATAGACGGGAAGATGTAGTTAGAGAATTGCAAGCTGAAGGTATCTATGTTGAGTGACCGAAGACCACGAACTAACTACAACATTCTCGGATTTCAATTTTCATGTCTTCATAGCTGTTCCGAATATAAATGGGATGTTTGCCGCCATTGTCGTTCTAGAAACAAATGTAAAGACCATATAAGACCAGTTTATCCATCTGAGGAAGGAATCTTTTATCCGTTAGAACGAATTGAGATTTGTCCACAACATGCTTATGATTTAGGAACGTATATTCACGAACTTACAGAGAGTGCAATTATTCAAATTCTAAGACGGTATCATATTGATTGGAATAAAGATGTGCAATTTAAAGGATATGACGAAACGTATATAGTTCATTTCATAACTCCTTTGGGCGCGGCGAATGGACGTTCTTTATTTCCAGCTACTAGAAAAAACAAACCTATATGGTAAAACCATAACCTTTAAATACCAGATTATACATATTGTTATTTAAAGAGGGTAATAATAATGCCATATAGAGACCCAATAAAAGCAAAGGAATATAATAGAAAATGGGCAAAAAATTATTATAAAAAACATAAAAATGAGGAACATTTTAAAGAAAAACGCAAAGAATGGGGTAAAAATACTCGTAAACGACTTAATACTGACGTTCAACGGAAAGAAAAATATGATAAAAGAAGAAGAGAATGGTGTAAAAGTTCTAAGGGTTTAGAAAGTTCTAGAAAATGGCGTGAAAATAATAAAGAAAAATTAGCACTATATATGAAAGAATGGCAAAAAAACCACCCTCAACAATGTCGAGATGCGGTTAAACGATGTCATCAAAAGAGGAATCCTCAGATTAAAATAGAAGTATTTACTCATTATTCTAATGGAACACCTAAATGTGCCTGTTGTGGTGAGACTGAAATCAGATTTCTTACCATTGACCACATAAATGGTGGTGGAAATAAACAAAGAAAACAATTAGGATTGAGTGGTAGTGGAATATATAAATGGTTGATAAGGAATGGATTTCCCGAAGGATACCAAGTTCTTTGTTATAGTTGTAATCTTGGAAGGGCACATAATAAAGGGGTTTGCCCTCATAAGGACCTAAGTGGTGAGCATGGAGTTTCTACCACAATGTTTATATAGGGCGAAGGATAGTTAGTAGGTAAAGGTTAGCAAGATGATAAAGAAACAAATTAGAAGTTGTTTAAGGATTCCTCTTGAAAGCGTAAGTGACGAGGAAAAAGAAAAGGTTCGAAGGATGGATGGCAGAATCATCGTTGTAAACAGCGAAGAACCATGTCTCACTTGTGGACGACATAAACGCATGAAGTATGCTCAACATATTGATGGAAAACTTTTCATTATAGAGGAATGCCTTTACTGTACTATTAAGAATGGTAATGGAAAAACAGAAGGAACTCTTACAGCCAAAAATAGGGAGACGAAGTAAAATGTCTGAAATAATTATTGGTGTAGTTGCAGTTGTTGGAATTTTAGGTACTGCTATATATTTCAACAGAAAATTAAATAAACAAAAACTCGAAAATCAAAAATTAAAACTAAACATAGAGAATGAGGATAAACAATTGGCGACTGAAACGGAAGAATTAAATAAAGATATTGAAGAAATTGGGGTTTTAAAATTAACTATAGAAAAAGAAGATGTAGAATTAAAGAACGAACAAACAGAAATCACAAATCTAAAAATAAATACTCAGGCAGAAGCTAAGAGAGAATTTGAAGAATGGAAACAAACAGAATTGGCTTCTTTACAAGAACAATATCAGACTCAAATAGATAATTATAAGACTGCATACGAAACTCAAATAAAAGAAGGTAAAAGTCAATTTGATTTACAAGTGGAATCTCTAAAACAAAAATTTAATTTAGCAGAAGAAAGCGATAGAAAAACATATGATTCTCAGGTAGAATCTTTGAGGGAACAATTTGCCACACAAGAAGAAAACGATAAAAATGCATATAATTGCCAATTAGAAGAATGTAAAAAACAGATTGAAATAAACCTTAAAGATAAGTCTGATAATGCATTAAAAGAATGGGAGAAAAGCGAAGAAGAAAGAATTCGCAAAGATGCAATCTCAAGAAGCCAAAATGTAATTCGTGGGCATATGACAGAACAATTAGCTCCATATTTACCCGATTTTACTTTTAATCCCAAAGATGCACGATTCATAGGCTCTCCTTTAGACTTCATTATTTTTGACGGATTATCTGAGGGAGAATTAAAACGCATAATTATTGTTGAAGTCAAAACAGGCAATTCTCAAATGAATGAAAGAGAAAGACAAGTAAAGAACGTTATCAAAGCGGGTCTTATTGAATATAGAGAAATGCGAATACAACTTAGTTCAAATCAACTTAATAAAACTGAGGAAGAACCAAAAATAGAAGATAAACCAGTTGTTGCAAAAAAACCATTATCTTCATTTAAATTAGACCTTTACGGGGGCGAAAAAGATTAATGAATCCTAATTGCCCAGAGAAGGGTTGTCATAGGCTGTTAAGGGTAAGACATCTAAAATCACTCTTAGGAATGACAGGTTGTCCAAACTGCAAAACATCAGAATCGAAGCCTTATATTTTGACGGCGAAAAAAGAAGGAATGCGTAGATGCTTACGATGTAAACAAGATTACAAGCCAAAAGTTCGAGAAGGATACGGTAGATATTGGATATGCAAAGACCATCCGTGGCAAAAATTCAAAGTAGGCGCGGAAGTTATCAGATGCAAATCCAAGATTAAGAGCGATAACGAAGTCAATGCCATGCTAAAACGATTGTCAGTTGAACAAGCGAGAGAGCGGAGACAACCTAATGTCCGAATGCCATCATAAACATAAAGTTTGTGAAAGTCGTCTTCGTACACTTATCAAAGGTTTCTCATCTCACGTAATAGAGTTTATCTTAGATTTTGTTCTTTTTGATGCTTTTTTAACATATATCTCAAAATCATCTGTATCAATGACATTATTAAACAATGCTATAAGTTCTGGTGTTTTAGCAGTAATAGTAGAGGTTATTTGTTTTTCAATAGGTTATTTTAACGAACGACTCTGGAACAGAAGCCAATGGCAACGTAAAGTAATAGACATAGAACCATAAGACTTATATAGTGGTTTATCATATTAGTTAGTTAGTGATTAAAATGAGTGAAACCAAAAAGTGTCCTAGATGTAGTAATAGTGACCTTAGAAAGCATGGAGTGAGAATAACTGTAAAAGGAAAAAAACAACAATTCATGTGTAAAAGTTGCGGTCACGTATTTTGTCTTAATTAAATAGATGGTGTATTTTATGCCATATAAAAACCCTGAACAAGAACAAGAATATAAAAAAAGGTATAATAAACAATGGAGACTTAATCATCCAGAATCACATAAAGAATACGTTAAAACCCATAGAGAACAAGTTAGAATATCTGATAGAAAATATTGCCAAACCCATCGGGAACTACGTGCATTATCTTGGAAAAATTGGTATCATTCTCCAAAGGGGCGAACTTTGTGGAAAAAGAGAAAAAATAAGCGAAAAAGAGATTTAGGTTGGGTTGAATTAAATTATTATTTTAAGGGGGCTGTTGGTCATCATATAAATAAAGAATATGTTATTTATATTCCAGAAGAACTTCATAACTCAGTACATCATAACGTTTGGACGGGTCAAGGTATGGCAGAGATTAACGATAAGGCGTTCGAGTGGTTAGGGGTTTCCATTTTTAGGTGATAAGATTGGACTTGAACAAACCAATGGTAACAATTGATGGATTTTCTCTCTCATTTGATACGGGTATTTGGATTAAAGAAGATACGCCATTCACGGGTAAGATTGCTAAAGGTGTAGTGCTTTTAATTCCCGTGTACAACACGTCACAACGTTGCTGGTCTGTTTTTGAGAAAGCAATCTATAAATTGAACCCACTACCCGAATTGGTCGTATTCTGCGAAAACAATAGCACAGATAATACTTTACGCTGGGTTTCCAACTTTAAATTACCACATGAAGTAATTCGTCTTTGGTTTAGGAAAGATGCCGCTTCTGCTCCCGAACACGCTTATGACAATATTGCTCATGTCAGAGAGATACTTTTAACGCGAGCAAGAACTTATGGCGCGAAGTTAGCTATATTTCTTGATGACGATTGCATCCCAGAACGTAGAGATTTCATTCAAATGTTTTTAGATAACAAATTGGATATTTGCGGCGGAACATACGTCAGAGATTTTCCCGAAGGAACATATGTAGCAAGTAAATGGGACGTTAACATGCCAAAATCATTGCATCCAAAAAGCAATTTGAATTTAGAAGCTGGAAAGAAAAAAGGATGGGTTGCCGTTATGTATAAATATGATGCTCTTTTAGCTGATGGAAAACGAATATTCGAATGCAGTTGTACAAGTGGTGGTGCATTAGCTCTTAGTCAGAAAGTAATTCAAGATAGACGGTTAGAATTTTATCCAATTCATCGAAGTAGTTGGGGCGGCGTTCATTCTGAAGATTTTGGATTTTGTCTTTATGCTGGAAGTTTAGGATATAAAATTTATCTTGATTTCGATATAAAGTTTGCTCATTTGGGGTTAGTTTCAACGTTAGCTCAAAAGAAACGTTCGTGGATTGAAGATGAACATTTTGAATATGAGGCTTGAGATATGAGAGAGCGGTGTTTAAGTTGCATTCCTAATGGAGACTGCGCGAAATGTCAAGATTCGCCGATTCCTGAGAAGTTTAATGTTAACTTTTGTCCTCTATGTCCACGTAAAGGTTTATGTCATTTTATAGGATGTATAATAGATGAGAAGAACTTCGAAAATAAAAGTATCAAATGTTCTAAAAGATGCTATGAATTAATCAAACCTGAACAAGAAATATTTTATGGTAATTGAGCATGGTCTTTCTTACGCAACGTTTATATAGGAGAACGATAATAGGATAAGTGATAAAGGTGCAATTCACATGGACAATAATCTATTATGTAGGTTATGTGGTGGTAAACTCAAATCAAAAGATAATGAAAATACGCCTATAGGATTATTTGAATGTATAAAATGTAAATCTGTATTTAGGCTTGTAGTAGTTCGTGACAATTTTACTGTGTACAAACCATATGTTAAACCAATAAAGATTAAAAAAACTAAAGTTAAACATAAAATTGAGGATGAAGAATAATGTGTGGTATTAACTTAATGAAATTTAGAGTAACTTGCCAAACCCCCGAAGAACCAGCGTTAGTTTATGTAATATGGAAAAATAAAGGTCAAATTGGTATATGTAAGTTATGTTGGGAGAAAATTGCAGATAAAAAGTGGGAATGTGGAGATAGTGTAAGACCAGATATTAAAGAGCTTCTCTCAGATAAAGCACGGTTTGGAGAAAACCCCATACTTACAGAATACAAACCGAAAGAAAAGGAGTCAAAAGAATTAATTGAAAACGAGGATGAATATTAAAAGGATACATAATATTATGTATATAACTACATAGGTGAAAAAATATGAGCTGGCACAAATATTATGAATTAGAAGCTATCCGAAGATTACGTTGTGATGGGCGAGAGTTACTTGGGGAGTACATTGTTATTACCGAGAAGCGAGATGGAGAGAACGTTTCTCTTACTCTTGAACCTTCTATAGATAGAAGTTGTTTTGAGTTTAAGGTTCATAGTCACAATTTAGAAGTAGCAAGCCCAGACATTGTTAAACGATTTATGGATACACCAGAGTTTGATAAGGCTTCTCTTTTTCTAAATGATGAAACCCAATATGACAGTCATTATATTCTTTATGGGGAATTAATGAAAACAGTATGTCCTACAAGAATAGAACCAAATAAAAAACATTGTCATTGGATACTTTTTGATATATATGATACAGTACAAAATCAGTATTTGTCATATAGTGCAATTTATCAGAAGGCTTACCACTATAAGATACCAATAGTCAGACAATTAGATACATTTATTCCAGCTACAATGGATGATATTAATAACAAAGTTTCTGAGTGGTTGAAGTGGTGTAAACGACATCGCCGAGAGGGGATAGTGGGGAAGGCTTATCGTAATCAGGTGTTCTTTAAAGAGAAAATAGACTTACCAGAGAAGATTAAGATAGTAAAGCCTGACCGAGTACAATTACCTTCAATGCCCGAAGAAACAATATTGCGGGCTTTACAACATGCTTATGATGTGGTAGGTGAAAAAGGTTGGAAGGATGTTAAGATTGCTATGCCAGAAGTCGCAAAACAAATAGCTAATGAGGGGAGAGAACATTTATATACACCGCCTCATAATATGTTTGCTATATATAAAACTACTTCAATAGAACAAATTAGACCAAAAAATATTGGGGTGTTATAATTGAAATATGTTTTAGTAAAAGGTTTCGATATTCCCGATGCATCAGACAAGACGTTAAGGGCAATTTGGACTGAAGGGGAAGATTTCAAAGTTGGTTACGGCTCAGAAGAAACCGAAACTAAGAAACTTAACCTCACTATAGTTATCGACCATCCAGAAAATAGACCTTTACTTAGCGACAAAGCCCCAAATGACCAGAAATACCTCAATTGGTATGCTGGTGTTTATCTTTGGTGTCCAGAGAAGGATGATGCAGAATACACCTATGGAAATAGGATGCATGAACAAATATTAGAAGTTATCAAAAGGTTCAAAGAGGAAAAAATGGATAGGCAATGTACAGTTATTATTAGACGAGAAAGTGATATAATTAAAGGTAAATGTAAAGACCCGCCATGCCTAACAATGCTTGACTTCGAAATCATAGATGATGAACTTTGTACAACTTGCTATTTTCGCTCGTGGGATGCATATGCTGGATTGCCGTTAAACATAGCTGGATTGCAAATGGTCTTCGAATTCATGGCGAGCGAAATAGGCGTAAAGACGGGCAAGATGATTCTTCATAGTAAAAATTGCCATATCTATAAGAGAGTATATTCTTTAGTTGATGAATTATTAAATCCCAAACTCAAAAACCATAAGATTTAAATAGTAGATTGTCATATATTGTAATGACAATTGGTGATAAATATGAAAAATGATTGGTTTATGGGATTTATTGAGGGTGAAGGGTCATTTGTAGATTCTCCAAGAAGGGCATCCAAAACGGACCCTAAATATTATCCTAGATTTGTTTTTACAATTACACAAAAAGAATTATCAGTATTAGAAAGAACCAAAATATTTTTAGGTGATAAAAATATAGATTCAAAAATTCAACCATCAAATGGGGAATATTTTCTTCGTGTTGAGACTAAAGAAAGTTTGTTTAATCTTTGTAAATTTTTAGATTTACAAGAATGGTGTTCTGATAATAAATTTAGACAATATCAAAAGTGGAAAGTAAAAATAATAAAATGGTTCGAAAGTGGGTACAATAAACGTCAATATTAGGGATTTGAATGCGAAAAAAGAGACCAAGCAAAGCCTTTCGCACCTACTTCTTTAAACAGCGAATGCTCGATATAATTTGCATAATGCTCAGGGATAATCCATCTATTTGTTGGTTTTGTTACAAGCCATTTAAGCCATCGGATTTTCCTATTCAGGGCAGAGACAAAGTGGATATTCACCATGTTACTTATAACCCTGAGTACAAAGTTTTAGCGCATCATAAATGCCATCTCAAATATCATAGAGAACAACGTAAACTCAAGAAGAAGCCATAACTATACCCTGTATAGTCATGGTCGAGGTCCCAAAAACCACTTTTTTAATCAGTTGATTAATTGGACCAATTTGGACCAAATGAGGATGGAGTTTCTAACGGAAGGTTTAAATAGGACGAGAGTACAATAGTATGGTGATAAGTATGCCGTACATAGATAAGTATCAGCGTGATTCACTTGTTGACCTTTTAAGAATGTATAGACAATATCCATCTTGGAAAAATCCAGATGAAAACGCTGAAATTATGCAAAGTATGATTGGCACTTGGCTACAGATAATTACCAAAGAAAAACCTTTTGCTCTTGATGGTTATCTCAACTTCATGTGCACTTGGATGATAAAGCACACTCATCGTACATATCATACGCCAGATAATCACGTAACAAAGATTTATAATTCGTTCGATAAAGATGTTGCTTTCTTTGTTCGGGATTTATTTACAATGATGTTCGAAAGACATGGCGAAAGCTACTACGGATATGAACGCCTATACGGATTGCTTTCCCTCATGGAAGTAGAATTTGAACGAAGAGGATGGAGCGTAGGCAGACCAGATATTAAATCGTTCTTTAAAGCTGAAAAAAAATATTGGTCTAAGAAAATTGGGGTGTATGAAGACAAAAAAATTCAAGCTAATGGTGACCTTGAATGAGCGGATTTTTCCAAGTTACTTTCAAAAAGAAAAACGGAAACGATGTAAAAGTTGTTGTTCCGCCAAGCAGAATCTTTGGGTATCCAGAAGAAACAGATGACCCTCTTATTTTTTGGGTTTATGAAAAACAATTCGCACCAGCATTCACTTGCAGAAAAGGCGACCAAACAATCGTAGTTATGAACTTTCACGGTCTTAAAGGTATGGAAGACTGCCCTGAAGACATAGAAGACGTAGGGATATATCTGAGCGCGGTGCTGATAGAAGAATTAACACATTGCGCTATAAAAACTTTGAGAAATCACAAAGGATGGATAAGTATCTTAAAAACTCTACAACGAGAGGTATCCAAATGATAAGTTATTCATTCGGATTTGGTACTTCTAACTCATCTTTCTGCGTTAACACGATTATCTTCAATAAACTAACCGAGATTTGTCCAGTATTGAATCTTAAAGGCGAAGACCATAAAATCTTTGAGACTTGTTGTAGCGATTTCAAAAATTATCTGCTTTATCTTCATTTCAATCATCTGAAAATAGAAGACAAAGATGTTCCAGATTGCCAAGAGCCAACAGAAGAAGAAGGCGTTCCTTTGACGATGTTTATGGGTGACGTTCTTGGATTGTATAGCGAACTGGAAAAGACAACTGAAATAATCGATTTCATTGGTGTATGGCTCAATGCATGGTGGAAGAAATGGCAAACTAGAACTAAACTCGTTTTCGATAAATCAAATCTGCCTAAGAATTCTATGATGGTTGGCGGTGGTGGAATGATGAATTCTAACTTTACGCCACAAGAACGCGAAGAGTTAAAAAGAGTTATAGTCTATACTCTTATTCAAAACGGAGATATTTGCTGTACAGAAATTCTAACTGAAACGATACTTAATAAGGCTCTTACTGAAGGTCGTGTTATTTCATTACAAGATAAACTTAGGCTTATGACAACACTTAAACGCCAGACCAAAGCTATGACTTTCGTTCACGGTCCATTAGTTTTCATTACGATGGATAATTACTATAAAATTCGTGAATTTCGTAACGATACCCCAACCAATATTACTTGAGTATGTTGCTTCTTACGTAAGGTTTAAATAGGACGAACACATAGGATATTGTGACCAAACATGAAGCAGAAATTAAAATGCACAAAATGTGGTCGTGATTATTCGACTACCATGTTAACTATTTTTGTTTTTAAGCAACGGCTTTGTCCAGATGACAAAACTGCTTTGATAGTATCTGGCACTCCTGATAATAGAGCTTATACTTGCCCGAAATGTAAGAAAATAATCACTAAAGCTAATCCAACAGAGTATAATAGGCTCGGCGTTAGAATTCAAGGTTCAACTCGCAAATTCTTAGAAAGAGATGCGATACTTACAAAAGACAAAACTCTTGATTTTGAAAAAGTTCTTGTTCCAGAGAACCCAACATGCCAAAAGTGTCGTAATGACGAAACTAGAAGTGCTCAGGCTACCGCGAACCGTGAGAAAAAGATAAAACTCGGACTAATGGATGATATGCAAGAAATACCAAAAGAAGTTACCGATAACGACATTATCAAATACGAAATCAATATGAAACTCCAAACAGATGCAAACGAAAAGAGAAAAGCCGAAGCATATGAAAAGCAGAAAATACAACGAGAAATCGATGAAGCCGAACGTAAAGCCAGACTAAAAGCACAGTTAAGCAACCCAGAAGACTTACTGGTTAGCAAAGACCAAATGGTGCCGTTACTTGACCCAGAATCATTAAGGGTAGAACAAGAAGCAAAAGCCAAAGACATTCGCATAGAAGACTATAAGAAGAATCTTGAATTAAAGAAGAAACTCAAGGAAGATATAGCGAAGACTGATGAGGAAATAGCCAAACTCAAAAAACAACTTGAGGAAGCAAAAAAGAATGAGTCTGCCTGAACCTAGACTGTGATTTATGAAATTAGAAAAGGAAGGGGGAGCTAAAAAATGACCAAAATCTGCTCAAGATGCGGTGCGAATATTTGCGAAACATGTAGATTTAGAAATATACAAATTAATGCTTTGTTATGCTTAGATTGCGAAGCAAACGTTTGTGATAAATGCTTATGGGGAGTTAAAACGTGAGAGGCATAAAGAATATTCCTTTGCCATTCTATATCGAACAACTTGTAGTTAATTACTGTGAATACAGGTTTGGAAAAATATCTCCTTGTTGGGCATGTTGTGGCTGTCCAATTGAGGAAACATGCGACATAATGCTAAAACAAGAAGGATATGAAAAATGAGGGAAATAAAAGGAAACATCTGGGACTACCATGATATTCATGGTCCGTGGATAGTGATTCCTACTAATGGTTACGTCAAAAAGAATGGTGAATGCGTCATGGGGCGCGGACTTGCTTTTGATGCCAAAGTTAGGTTTGAAAAGTTGCCTTTCGAACTTGGAGAAAGAATCAGGGAATATGGCAACGTTGTTTTCACTTTTTGGGATTACCACATTATAACTTTTCCCGTGAAGCATAATTGGTGGGAAAAAGCTGACCTTAAATTAATCGAAGAAAGCGCAAAAGCACTAAAGGAAATTATGCGCTATAACTTCAGTCAAATCCAAGTTCCCATATATGTTCCGTGGGTTGGATGCGGAAATGGCGGACTTGATAAGAAAGACGTTAGACCAATACTCGAAATGTACCTCAATAGTAACTTCATAGTGATTGATTTATGAGCATTGTTATAAAAGCCTGTGACCATTGCGGTGACGACCATCTCTTATCAGAGATACATCTCTGCTGGAATAAAGCGCATACTACAATATCATGGGTTTGTGAACGATGCATGAGAGAAGAGGGTTTAGACGAAGTTGATATGGAAATACCAGAAAAGGTTGGTTTTTCATAATGGATAAAGCCTCATATGAATACACAAGAGGATTACTCATTGCTCAACGTAAGAAACTTATGGATATTTTGGAATCTCAAGGAGATTTTCCAGACCCTAAACTCATTGCGGCGTATGACGATAACAAATATCGAATAATAGAATTAGATGCTCAATGGGCGAGAATAGAGAGGGAAAGTCATGTATAACCTCATCTGCATAATGCCAGTTTACAATTGCTCGGATGTCATTTTGGAGTCGTTGAAATCGATAGATGGTAAAGTTGACGAGATAAGATGTTATGATGGACGATGGTTCGGACATGATGGCGCGGATTATTCTATTGATAATACGCCAGAAATTATTTGTAAATTCGCTGAAGAATCTGTGTCCAAAGTTACTTATAAACGTGTGCCGCCAATGTATGAATGGGAATTTTACAATGAAGTTCTCAAGGAGATAGAGGACGGCGATTGGGTTATAAGACTTGACTCAGATGAGATAATTCTCGAATGGGTAAATGTTTTTGAAACTCTCGTTAACTCAAAAGAGAAGGCATATCGAATTTGTTGGGAAATGGATAAGCCTTATGCGGCTGTTCCAAATGCCAAGTTTTATAAAAAAACCTCAACGTTACATCTTGACCATAATCATAGGGAAATTTTTGATGAATCTGGTTGGATTGATACTGCTCGTGCACCTATTCTTCATATCGTTTACGCTCATGTGAAAAAAGCAATGACGAAAAAAGCCAGACCAATCATGAGCGAATATGAGAAAAGACTTCATGAGTATGAACAAACAGGAAAGGAAATGAAATAATGACAAGATTATCAAAAGAAGAATGGAGAGAATTAGATACTTTACTAAGTAAAGTCGGATTTGGTGGATATTATGATGTAGTTGAGTGCCTAAGAACAATTATTATTAATTTATCGCCTAAGTTTACTAATAAAATAAAAACTGAGACTGATATTCAAACATTAATTATGATTATTATGACATTAAGTAAAGGGTCGGAGATACCCTAACCATAAGATTTAAATATTAGTTTGTTATTATATAATGACTGGCGATTAAATGAGTCATATATATTTAATATGTGGAGATGGTGGTGGTAAAACTACAACCGCATTAGGATTAGCACTAAGAGCTTTGGGTCATAACCAAAAAGTATTAGTTATACAATTTTTAAAGTGGAACAGAGATACAGGTGAATATTTATTTAAACATCCAAATTATGAAATCCATCAATTTAGTAGTACCGAATGGATAGGCGTGGCGACTTTAACCGAAAAAGATGCAGAAGCATGTATGAATGGATTAGCTACCGCTTATCATAAATGTAAAAATAGTGATATAAAATTATTAATACTTGATGAGATTAATTATGCTTTGTCTGTTGGTATGTTAGAAATTAAAGACGTTATTGAATGTATTCAAAATTTGAGGGAAAATTGTCCTGAACTTAATATTATTATGACAGGTAGAAATCCGCCTAAAAAACTAATAAAAATCGCGGATATAGTTAACAAAGTCAATTCTTTAAAATCTTCAAAAAACGGATTTATTTGCGAAGAAGGAATTCAATATTGATAAAGAAATGTGTTATTTGTGGCAAAGAATTTCAAGTTATAACTAACAAAAAATGTTGTTCAGAAGATTGTACTAAATTACGTCTTAAAGAGAAATACAAACAAAGAAGATTTAAATACCGAAAAAATATGAGAAAAGCGGCAAATAAATATCGTAAAAATCATCCTGAATACAAAGAATATAACAGAATTAGAAATAGAAAAATTAAGCTGGAAGTGCTTACTCATTATGGTGGTAATCCGCCTAAATGCGCTTGTTGCGGCGAAATAATTTATGAATTTCTAACTATTGACCATATTAATAATGATGGTAGAGAACATAGAAAACAGATAAAAATGGTGGGTGGTACAAAATTTTATCGTTGGCTTAAACGAAATAATTTCCCAGAGGGATTTCAGGTATTATGCTTCAATTGTAATTGTGGCAAAGAGATAAATAAAGGAGTTTGTCCACACAAATCAAAAAATGTATTTCTTGACCGAAACCCTTAAATAGCCGATTTTCCATCCATTTTTATGGATGTGAGACTGTGGAAGCCTGTTATTTAGCTAAAGAACAGGGAATAACAACTTGTGAAAGTTGTTGGGCTAACTGTGCATGTCCTCATGCGCCAAAGAAATAGACCGCAATGTTTATAAGTGTCTATAACCTTCTATATTTTCATGTCAATGGCAGAGAAATATCCGCTTACTGAGAAGCCTTTTGTGTTAAAGAAACCAGCTTATGCCAGATGGCAATATACTCTTTCTGGATGGATTCGCCTTATTCGAACTGACGATACCGATGAGAGACAACAGATGGAACGCCAGATTCTTGACCGAATGTTTGAGGATAAAGAATTTGATAGAAAAATTCGTAAGGAATGCGAAGATTGGCTTGCCGCCGCCCCTGAAGAAACATGGGAAAAGACTGAAGAAAAACGAATAAAAAAGAAACATAAACCGTAATCTTTATATAGTTGATTGTTTTTAATTATTTTGGGTACGGGTAATAACCTAGTCGCTCACTTGATTAGGTTTGCCCCATACGCACTAACGCATGGAATATGTACATATCTATGCGGCATATGATTGGTCGGACAACGAACAAGCCCTATAGGAGTTGGGTGCGGCAATAGGATGGTGCACGGGATATACACCTATTGTTTGTAGCCCTGACAAAACCGTATCCTCAAAGACCCACGGCGACCATACAACGTAAAATGTATATGACGCTTTCATCGGGTCGCCGTGCACTCAATTTCTTCCATAACCTTTAAATAGATGTTCCTCTTCTTCTTTTATGGTGCTGTCGATGGAAGTAAAATGGTCGCCGCTTATACTTACGGATAAAGGACTTATCATAGCTTCAGATGAGGAAATTTCAGGTAAGCTCATTATTATGGGTTACGTTGATTCTGATTGGGATATTAATCTTTGTTATCCTATGATTATGGCAGAGAAGCATTCAACACTTGTGGAAGCTGAAGTTCTCACTCATGAATTATTTCATTGGTTGATTAGGAGTTATGCATTTGCTAAAATATGGGATAAATTATGGGATAAATCGCGTAAATTTAACCCGACTATATAAGCCTATCGGAACCATAACCTTTATATACTTGTTTAACTATATAAATTATAGGTAAATTTAAATGGGTAATTATACAAAACAACAAGGACAACATTATATGGACCGTTATCATAATGACCCAGAGTTTAGAAAACGAATTATTAGGCATGTTCATAATTCGAGAATGCGTTATCCATTTAGAGTATGGGCAAACTCAGTAATACAAAGTCATCGCCAACGTGGTATTCAATTGAAAATAACCCGAATACAATTAGAAGAACTTGCAAGCAAATCTCCATATTGTGCCTTTTGTGGTTGTATTTTAAAATATGGAATACAAAATGGAATAAAAAAATGGCATTTTGATTCGGCTTCTGCTGATAGAATAGATAATATAAAACCTTTTTCAATAAAAAACATTCAAATTATTTGTGTTCGTTGTAATTCTTCCAAAGCTCAAATGAATCAAAGTGAATTTTGTGAATATATAAAGACCCTCTATATAAATCTTTGCCAAAAGCCTTAAATACCCATATTCATGGATTTCTTTTAATCTGTTGATTAATAGTTCCGTAAACTTTATATAGGAGCAAATGTTATCTGTAAGCATAGGAATGATAAAAAATGTGCGACCATTTAATAAGTAAGAAGGATACTATTGAATGTAACAAAAGTGTTTTAGAGTATTTAAATAATATTCCCGATACCAACATTTTTGATGAACATGGGGCTACAGATAATCATAGATTTTTAATTTGTGACATTTGTGGAGATTTTATAGATTTAGGACCAATTTAATATAACCGTAACACTTAAATAGGTCATGTTATATAAGATACCATATGAAAGCTAAATGCCCAGATTGCGATGTAGAATTCGAGACAGACAATGATTATAAAGTAGGAGATATAATGTCATGTCCATGTTGTGGGTTAGAATTGGAAGTTAAATCTATAACTGACGGTATAGCTATAGTTCAAGAGTTAACTATTGAAGGCGAAGATTGGGGAGAATGAATGAAAAAACTTGTTATAATTGTTGACTCAATCTCTGATGACATTTCAGACGTTGTTCTTAAAAACGCAATGGCTGATTTTAGGGAAACAATAAAGTCCCCTGAAACAAAGATTAGAATACTTAGAGTTGATGGCGAAGTTAACGTAAATGTTTAAAGGATTATAAAAATGTTGCCTAAATGAGCATGTTGGTTCTTCCGCAAAGTTTATAAAGGGGAACCGTCACTATTAAGTGACCATAATGAGTAGAAGACCAGCGGATATAAGCGGCTCAATCCGAGATTTACAAAGTGAAATTGACCAAGCTATAGAGGAAGCCAAAGAGGAAGGACGCAAAGAGGGATTTCAAGAGGGATATTCAAAAGGCGAAGAAGTAGGTTATAATAAAGGATATGATGAGGGAAAAGAAACTGGAAAAGCCGATGCTGAAGAGGAATTTTATAAGAAAGAGAAGGTGCAGTTTACTTGATTTTTCAAGTAGGAGATAGAGTTCAAATAGTCGGAGTCGGAGATTGGGGAAATGGTACAATTACAGGAATATCAAGAAATATTTATTATACCGTAAGGACAGATAGCGGGGTTATACTTGAACTTGCGGTACAAAGTATGAAATTGCTTCCTGAGAAGGTTCGGTTTACATGAATAAACAAGAAGAAATTGCTTATGTTAAAAAGCACGGATTTTGTCCTTATCTTCCAGAATGTGACGGCGACGTTGATTGTGAAGGCAAAGTTTTTGATTTCTGCCGTTGTCGCGCACGAGACACCAGACCAGAAGATTTATTTCCAGAACCAAAGGAGAAGGTTAGATTTACATGATTCAACGATACATACAGATTAGTGACTTGCTATTCGAAGATTTGAAAATGAGGGAGAATGAAGCCAGCATAAGGCGATTTATTGAAAACCGAGGAAAAGGTAATTTTTGCTGTATAAGCGACCTTCCGACTGATATTAAAATTACAAGGATAGAATATGATATGCGTTATGCCAGATATAAAGTATATGTCAAGAGCAAAGAATTTACAAATATGGACCCCGAAGAGCTACAATTAGTTTTTACGGTTCTTCCCAAAACCAAAGAGGTAGTGCAATTTTCATGATAACAGTTTTATGTTGTGGAGATAGAGAATGGAAGAGTTTTGCTATTCCCAGACGGGTACTTGGGGATTTACTTGAGCACGATTCTCTCATAACAGTTGTTCATGGCGATTGTCGTGGAGCAGACAAAATATGTGGGTATATAGCTCACGAGTTAGGCATGATTGTGAAGCCTGAGCCAGCAGATTGGGGCGTTGGCAGTAGGGGCGGACCATGCCGTAACCAATATATGCTCGACAAGTATAAGATAGATTTGGTTATTGCATTTCATAATGACTTGAAACGTAGTAAAGGAACAAAAGATATGGTCAATAGAGCTAAGAAAGCTAATATTCCAATAATGTTAGTAAGTGAAACAAATGTCCAACAAATTATCCAAACGAAGCTCTAAGCACTTCAAACATCTTAAAGAGGCAAAGTTTCCTACGAATCAGTCTAAACCTGTTAGTAGATGGGTTTACGCTATCGTTAGATGGATGTTGGCAGAGGAAGAACTTCAAAAACCAGTAAAGGTGGCATTCACATGACCGAATTTAAAGGGGCAATTGTTATTCCTCAAAAAATTCATGAAATTGTTACTTCTATGCCTTCTTATCATAGTGTTTTCTATGACTATTTCTTGGCATTCCCAAAAAAAGCTGAAAAGGAGATAGTGGAGTTTACATGAGCAACATTGGTAACACACGTTCAGAGGAAGCCCCGAAGATATATACAGATGAGGAAAAAGCAGAAAATTGGAAAATTACGGTGGCACATTGGAAAAAGGATGTAAAGACTTGTACCCCCGATGAACTTAAAGAATGGATTAATGGGGAAAGAGGCTCAGTAAACGAAACATGGCTAGAAATAGTTAAGAAAGAGTATTATAAAAGAGTAAAAGAACAGGTGATTTTTACATGAGTAGATTTAAAGGTCTTCATTTGGAACAGGGCAAACAGAAATTCAATTTGGGGTACGTAGAGTTGGAAATTTCAAAGAGTATAGGTAAACCTAATTGGGAAGTAACCATAAGGGCTGAAGATATTTGGGGCATTTATAAAGCATACGATAAAAGTCCAACGTTTCGGCTTCATGCAGAATGGACTTCTAAATCTCATGGGGTAATTGTTCATGAAACCATTTTTGGGGAATTTTGGATTGATAGGATTGACCCCAATAAAACATCAACTCCAACTTCACCAAGAAAACTTTATACTTTACATGGTTATTCTCCGAATTTGGATGTTTCGGGTGTTCCAGATAATGAACGGGTGAAGGTGCAGTTCGATTGAGCAAACTAGGATTTTATATGAGATGTATAAGGTGGCATAACCGCTATTGTGATGCCGTAATCGCTCAAGAGGACCCGTTTTATCATAACAAATTTAAGTTAGATGCTTATATGAAGCGACTAATAACTAATGTTCTAAACGCAAAAGAAAAGGTGGAATTCGACTGATGGGATGGAGAATGGGTCTTAATGAATGCATGGAGCACAAACTCAAGAGTGACGATAAACTCTGTAGAAGATGTACCCTAAAAGATATGTGCTCATGTTGGGCTGAACAGGAGAAAAAGAGAAAGAAAAAGGAAAAAGTTAGATTTACATGGAAGGTGGTTGCATGAGAATCCACAGTATGAAAGCTCTCTCTAATTCAGCATTTGCAGACCCTAAAGGTCGAAGATACCCGATAACCGATGAAGCACATATTATATCCGCGTTATGTGCTGTACTGCGTTGTTATGCCAATCATTCTCAGCCAACCAGCTATTTGCAAAAGGTTCATGACCGTATTCTGGACCGAGCCGAAGAAATTCATATGAAATTAGGGCATTCATGTACTCTTTGTGCTGGAAGACAATCAAGATTAAAAGAGAGGGTGCAATTTGATTAAGTGTGAATGGGGCGATGTCCATCTTCCACATTCTCCAATAAAACGATGTACAAAGGATGCACGATACCTCATTGTGTTTCCAAAGGGTCATCCAGTTGTAATGCCATTTCATGATATGAACGTTGTTTGTGAAGAACATCTCAAGCAACTGCGTAAAAGGAAAACTCCGATGGAAATCTATGAATTCGAAGATTATAAAGAAACGGTGGAATTCACATGACAATAATGTTTAATGAGTTAACACCAGATGAAAGACAAGTATTAGACAATATAATGGATAGATTTGAGGATAAACTAAATGGACGT
>Ga0116127_1000924_pt1 | contig 21142 bp, 32 predicted proteins | sample June2015DPH_16_1_FD_89731 | JGI IMG/M metagenome (GOLD analysis project Ga0116127, IMG submission 89731) | Peatland microbial communities from SPRUCE experiment site at the Marcell Experimental Forest, Minnesota, USA - June2015DPH_16_100 | ecosystem: Environmental > Terrestrial > Soil > Wetlands... | reverse complement strand
CCTGGCGCGTGAAATACCGATGGCGATGGCCTGGGCGCGGGGATACTTCTTGGTGTGCATTTCCTCGGCGATGTATTTGCTGGCGAGGTCGCGGGTTTTTCCACGCAGCTTCGGCTGCTTCTTGGAGGTCTTCTTGGATGCTGTCTTCTTGGCCATGGCGAGTCCTTTCGGATGGTGGTGTCGAAACGAGTCTTCGAGGCGTTTGGCCTGGTCGTGGGCGTGTTCGTAGTCGAGCCCTTCTCGCATGCGCTCGACTTCTTGGCATTCGTGGAAGGCGATGAAGGGCCATTCGTCCTTGTGGATTTCGGAGTCGATCCAGATCTCCTTGCGCGAGATGAAGCGGGGGTAGCGGAAGCCGTTTCCGCCCTGGGAGAAGTCCGAGTCAAAGTGGTTGCGGACGTAGGTACCGTCGACTAAGGCGATCTTGAGGCCATGTGGACAGGCTTCTCCAATGAACTTCTTCCACGTTTTTCCGGAGAACTCGATGGGGATTTTGGTGGTTTGCCAGGCTGTCTTCATGGGATCTGACTTTCGGCTGGGGCGTGGTCGTAGAGATCTCTGAGGGCGACTTCGTATTCGGAATTGACCGGCGGTACGCTGATGCCTCCGAACCTTTGGATCTTGGTGCCCACCGTCCAGCGGTCGTCGGTGGTCTTGAAGAGCTTCGCCTGCCGCTCGTTGCATTCGCGTGCGATGCGTTCGCGAATTTGGGGAGTGAGTCGTCCGGCCCAGGCCCAGCCGAGACGTTTCTCTCTTTGCCACATGGGGGTGATGAGTAGGTAGAACTCGCGGGTGTTTTGCGACAGCTCATACGAGGTATCGCTGGTTTTGGTGACGTAGTCGTCGCCCATGATTCGGTTGACGGTGGCGGCACCTTCACGAAATTTTGGTCCGTGGCTGGTAGGTTTGATGCCGAACTTAATCAGACTCACCTGTTCGGGGGTGAGGTGCATGAATTCCCAGTGGTGGACAATTTCGTGGGCCAGCACACGGTCGAGCGTCCCTGGATGAGCGAGGATGCGGCGTTGGAGCTTGATGAGGCTGTAGTTGGGGTGGTTGGCTGACCAGTAGCAGAGGCCAAGCCAGTTAGATCCGAGGTTGTCGACGATGGTGACTTCCGGGGAATCTACCAGACCGAGTACGTTCATGTACTTGGCGACTATCTGGGCGATCTCATCGGGGGTAGATCTAGAGCGCATGGGTTCATTCGGTCTGGCGGTCGCCGTAGACGAGATCTCGCATGGGGATGGCGGGCATCTCGACAGTGGTGCGCAGGCGGCGCTCCATGTATGATCGGCGCGGTCCCATGTGTTCAGGAAGATCGGTTGAATACCGAGAGCGGTATTCGAGGTTTTCTTTCCGGCGCAGGTAGGCTGGAAGTAGCAGTACGAACCCAGCCAGGCCGAGGCTCAAGGCTCCAACCGCGACGGATTGTTTTCGGATTGGCTCGTCACCACGGGCGTAGTTCCTGTCGATGTTGGAGTGCAGGAAGATGTCGTAGGCCATGGGTATACTCCTCTAGAGCTTGGGTGCGATGTAGTCACAGTCTCCCATAGGCACGCCAGGAGGTCTACTTTCGAGGTCTGGTGATGCGGGGGGGCCTCTGAACAAGTCGGCGGTTGAGGCCGTGGATGAAGCCTTCGGCGAATCCAGGTAGGAAGTAAGCTGCCGTGAGGGTGACTCCTGAGAAGATGAGGAATTCTTTGAGTGTGATCGGGAAAGGAGATTGGTTTGGAGTTATGACGGAGGTGTTTCGAGGTGGGAAGTGGCGCCCAAACTGTTGTAGAACAAGACTGCTCTTTTCGCTTGATGTCTGGTTGGACTTGAAGCGTTCGGTGATGGTGGAGGCTGTGAGTCGGATCATTTGAGGATATCAGGATCAGGGGTTTTCAAACCGGCCATGCACGAGTTGATTCAAAACCTTCATAGCCGTGGCGGTGTCGAGTCGAAGTGTCAACTCGACCTCGTTATCGTCTAGCACCTTGGCCTCGGACATGGTTTCCTTGAAGAGGAGGTAGGGCGACTTGTAGAAGGAGACGGTTTGTGATTTTGGATCGGCCTTGACGTGGACGAGGTGGGCGATCTGATTGGCGATGGTTGCGGTGTGCTGCTCGAATTTATCGGCGGCCTGGTAGCGAGCGAGGACTTTTTCGAGGAGGGGGAGGTACTCGGGGAAGAGGCGGTGCTCGATGTCGCGGGCGATCTGAGCGCCGGTCTTGAAGGCTGATACGGAGATCTTGGGCCGGGCCTCATAGGCCGAGGTACCTTGGCTGTCCCTGGGGTAGTCGGTGGAAACATCGAGTCGGGTTTGGTGGACATTGAGGGCTCTTGCTTGGCTTTCACCGATGGCCAGCTGGGCCTTGGTGTGGGGATTGGTCAACCAGGCACCGATGCGTCCCCAGTCATCGGGAAACGGTTTGACATCCCAGGTGCCGGGGAGAGCTTCGGCGACATCTTCGGCCAGCGCGATGATTTGTGCTCGTTTTGCAAAGTCCATGGGATTCCTTCACAGCATACCGAGGTTCTGTGCCCGGCAGATGAGGACATGATACCACTCGTCGGATTGTCGGTAGTAGGTTTCCGGATCTACATCGAACGCTTCGGGCACGAGCATCGAGATGTACTCGTTATCCTTGTTGCTGTAGCGAGCAATCAAGCTCGTGTCTGTGCGTTTGGGGCCGCGACGGCAGATGTAGAGGTCGAACTCTTGAAAGCCTCCAAGTGATTGACACCATTTGCAGTCGTGTTGAAATTTGGTTGGAGGAAGTTGTTCTATGCGGTTGGCGATCACATCGTAGTAGATAGACGAGCAGTGGTTCGAGCAGAAGTCGCCTCCGTCGGTGGAGTCTCCGCAGCAATAGCAAAAGCCCCAGCCATTGTGTTCGCCTCCGGTCAACGTCCAGTTTCGGGTGATCATTGCAGATCTCCTCTGAGAAGATTGTTTCTCAATAACAAAGAGTCAAGTGGAGTTTTTTTGTTGGAGCCGACTAGAAGAGGGAGGTTTGGCGAGGATCCACGGGAGGACCGCGATGTTCGCCGTTGCGCTACCACGAGTGACCGAAGCCTTCTTCGACGTGTTCTCGGCTGTTGCCTTCGACGATTTCCACGGGTGACAGGTGGGTGAAGTTCATGTCTTTGATGTACGTTAGGCGATCCCATGCCGCGAGTTCGGCTTGTTCCATATTCGAGAAGGGTCCATAGACGGCATCTCTACGGTTGGCGCTGAGGAGTTGGCCCATGCCGGTGGCAGCGTTGGTGACGTATAGGCCCTCACCTTCTCCCTTTCCTTCGCCGACGATGTCGATGCGATAGCCGGAGATGGGTTTGTTGGTGGTTTTGGTTTTGGGTTGGGCGTCCCGGCGGGCAGCGGCTTTCTTTTGCGATGCAGCTTTTGCTTTCGACCGGATTGGCTTGTCGCTGCGGTTTGCGATGACATTGCCTTCGCGGACGATGTATTCGCTTGAAGCGGATTCGAGGGTGTATCCGCGATCTTGGTAGATGCGGATGAAGTCCTCGGCTGTGAGTCCAGCTTTGATCTTGCCTTTGACCTTCCAGCCGTAGTCATGGGTTGGGCTGCCTCCATACTGGAGCATGGGGCCGCCCGGCCGCCAGCGGAGCACGCGACGGGAGAGGACGTTGCCGTCTGTCATGAGGGCGACTTGCGTGCGATCTTCCGAGGCGTCTTTGTCGTCAGGGAGAGGCGTAACCTTGATGAGTCTCGCGATTTCCTGTCGTCCTCGGGCTTTGAGCTTGGCCATGGTCTACCTTTCGTGACGGACGGCTGCTTGGAGAATGAAGTGGGTGACGAAACCCGAGGCGACGCCGATGGCGAGATCTTTCCCTTCCATGTGCCAGGGTGGGGGCGATACCATTCGCATGATGTGGGCGCGCAGCTCTCCCAGGCAACCGTTCAAGACTGCGCCGATGGCGAGGTCGTGTGCCTCGGCGAGCTGGACCAAGGTGGCGCGGCCTTCGCGGGCGAGGGCGAGCGTCCCTTGGATCTGAGCGATCTGTTCCTTGGTTAGCGTTTTGCTGGTCGCCATTTGCGAGGGGCTCCGAATTGCAATACGTTTCGCGGGTTGGTGGGCTCGACGTAGGAGGTTTCGATGAGGACGTGGAGGTTTGGGTTGGTCTTTGAGATCAGGCGGCCTTCGCGATTGCTACGACCTGCTGTGTAGCGGAAATTTTCCAGCGGTTCGTAGTGGAGGGCTAGCCACTCATCAAGCGAGCTTTGCGGAGTGGTGGTGTGGAGGATAACTTCGTCGCCGTCCCACATGTGATTGAGGACTGGACGTAGTTGAAGGATCACTTCGGGCATGGCAGTTACCGAGCGAGGGCTTCGAGGGCGAGTTCGGCCTCGACGACACGGCGGTAGTTGTTGTCCGGATCTCCGATGCCACTGAGCGAACCGATGACGTTGCCGCTGGCGTCCTTGAGGATAGCGACGAGCACTTCGCTGGGCATTTCGGTTTCGGCATCGTCCATGTCATAGGGCTCGTTGTCGTAGTTCCATTCGACGGTCCATCCGCGCTCTTCGGCCTCGTGTTCGGCTTGGGCGAGTTTCATGGCGCCTTCCATGCGACCTTGGCGAGGGGTTTGGCCGGATCCGTAGCTGTAGCCAGCGTGTTTGAAGAAGAACTTGGCGTGTTCTTTGAGGCGATCTTGTGCCTTGCGCTCGGGTGATTTTCGAGTTTCGCGTTTCGTTCGGCGTTCACTGCTGATGGTGTCTTCGATACTGGCGATGGCCTTGTCGAGACACTCGGTGACGCTCGCACTGTTGCCAGAGTTGCTGCCTACGACACCGCCTTGTGGGGTGAGGTAGTGATAGCCGAAGGCACGACCGGCATTGACGTACATGGCGTTCATGTCGGGGTGGTATCGAACGATTTTGATGGTGTATGTTCCGTCGGTCGCTTTGGCCTTGATGGTCTTGACCACCTTGGTGTCTTCGTCGACCAAGACGCCACCGTGTTCTGGGAAGACCAGTTTGCTTCGTCCTTTAGACTTCGAGGTTAGTCGCATGGTTGGTCCTTGCGAGCGGGCGGCTCGGGTGCGAGCGCGAGCGCCAGGTCCGATGTTGGGGAACAGCTCGCGCCGGTTGTTGTCGATGTCTTCGACATAGGAGATGAAGAGATCTTGCCGGGTGTTTCGGGTGGCAGCTTCGACCGCACGCACATGCTGCCGGGTCGTGCTCGACGGTGCATTGGCATACCGGACGATGAGCATGGTCTTGTCGGGCGCGTGGCGTGCGATGGGCATGGTGTACGAATACAGGGTGTGCCCGTCCGTGCTGACGTGCGTGCCCGAGAATTTTTTCGCTTGCTCGTTCAGAAAGGCTTCGATCACGACATCGGTTTTGCTTGGATTGCTCATGGAAGGGCTCCTATGGGGGTGCCTCTTTCGAGGCAGGCGAGGACGGAAGGGACGTTTTCAGGGTCGAGGTGGCGGGCGATGGCTTCAAGCCCATCGTCGATATAGAGATGGGCCAACTTCTTCAGAGAGAGGTGGCTGGCTTCGAGGAGGTAGTTTACCACGAAGTCAACATGATCTTCGTAGGTTGTACGCACGTCGAGGTCGAGCTGTTGGGCGATCTCTATAGCGATGGCCTGGGTGATGCCTTCGCACACGAAGCCGTCTTCGCGGTCGTTTTTTGGTTCGACGCCAGCGGCATGCACAAGCTCGTGCAGGGCGTCGCTTTCATGGCCAGCCTGGACGTAGATGTCGTGCTCGTGGGTGGTTAAAGCCGACGTGTTGGTGAGGAAGTCGAGGCGGCTGTGGCCATCGGAGAGCGCTTGGGGAAGCTGTTCATGGAGGAGCTTCGTCCAGGCTTTCTCGCCAAGGACGTTGAAGCTGGCGAAGTGGAGGGGCTTGCCGCCGAACCAGGCGACGACGGCCTCCACGAGGCCCCGCATGGGCTCTTCCGAGTCAGTGGCAAGCGCCAGGCCCTTGGCTGACAGAACGCGGTCAGCGAGCGCTGGGTACGCGCCTATAGGGTAGTTGGTGCTCGTGTTAGTTTGTTTGAGCAAGCCCATTCGTTCGAGGGCATCGACGGCTCTTTTGGTCGTGTGCCAGATGGGCGCGCAGTTGTGATGTTGTGAATGCCGGGCTTGATTTTGATTGCTCCAGTATCCCCCCTTTGAATATGCCAGGGGCTCCTCACAGGAAGCGAGCTTCCGGAGAACATCGAGTTGGATTGCCGATAGCCTGGTTTTCTTCATTGAGGCAGATTTTTGTTGGGTTCAATGTGAAAGAGATAGGAGTGGGGCTAGTCCTTACGACGGATCACCTACAAGTGGCGATACGATTAACCGGTGACTGTCCATTTCAAGGTATGCCGGGTAACGGGGTCGGTAGCGTTGGGGCCTCGGAAGCGACTCGGCGATTTGTTGCCATTCCGAAGTGAAGGTCAAACTGTTGAACACAATTGATCCGACAACCCATTCATTGAGGTAAGGGTCGAGAACGTCTTGCAGCGCATCGAGCAGTTTCTCGCTTTCCATGGAGAGCTGTGGATAGACCTCGGGATGGGGTTCATGGCCATCGCGTTTGCAGCGTTGGACGTAGGCGACAAAGTTGTGGTTGATCATGTTCATTGTCGTGGGCCAATCGACAATGATGATAGTGAGCTGTCGTGGGGCTCGGGGTAAAAACGTAGCTTCGACTTCGACCTTTACCCCTTTCGGAAGAATCTTATCCACACCCCGTCGCACCTCCATGGAGATCTTTCTGAGTGTTTTTAGCGTGGGTGCTTTGGCAGCCATGGCCTTAACCTTTCCTGGGAGATGCTTTCAAGCTGTAGATGATCTTGAGGCGCTCGCGTTCAAGCACGTGTGGATCGAAGGTTACGCCGCCGGTCACAGGCCAGTCCGTATTGCCTGCTTCATCGACCACAGGTGGAAAGTTAGAATCGATGAGCGACTGGAGTACCTCGGCGAGGTGTTTTGCCTCGGCGGAGAGGTAGGGGAAGCGAGATTCGCCACCGCTGCGGCCTTCGAGGACAGCTCTTCGTTCGGCGACGACACGGTCGTAGTTGAGCATGAACATGTCGTCGGGCCAGCAGGCAACCGTAAGGTTGATGGAGCCGGTGCCATTTGCTTGTTCGCTGGTGTTCATGGTGACGCCGACTCCCTCGGGGAGGAGATCGTCCATGGCATCGCGAAGCTCCATGGCGATCTCATGGATGGGACGTCTTGTGTTTTGATCGCTCATGGAAGATCAGTGTTCCGTGGTCGGGTGGGGAACTTCGTCGGTGGTGGAGAGTCCTTCGACTCGAAAAACGCGGTAGTCGGTACCGCGATTGCTCTTCTTGCTTCGCCACTCGACGGCTGCTTTAGTGCCGTTGGGGTTCAAGGTGATGGTGAGTTGGCCGATCTTACCTTTGCGATTGCCGGTGAATTCGTCCTCGCCTGTCTTGTGGGTTCTGACGAATTTGATATCGACGGCATCCGCATGAAGTAACAACGCCGCTTTTGTGGCAATGTCGAGTTTTGAATCCATGGGTTCCATTAGAGGATTATTCCTCGCTCAAGGCTTCTTCGACAAGTCTGTTCAACAAAGGTATTTTGGAGGGGAAGTAGTGTTGGACGAAAGCTGAGCACGATTTGATATCGGCTCCAGCTTTGATCATTTCGACGATGTCTGTCTGATCTTTGTGGCGGGCGGCTAGAAGTTTCATAGCGACGAGGGGTTCGATGGGAATAGAGGGGACTTCGCCAGGGGATGGCATCTTCAAGAATTTTTCAAAGGCTGCTTGTTCTTGAGGTTCAAGAGATACCCAGTCTATTCCAACACCTTTGTAGCTAATTGGTAGTCCGTGGCGATGGGTGACGACCGGTCCATGGAACTCGAAGGCGTTATCGGATACCAAGAAGTCGATGTCTTTGGTGGGTCGGGGATACCCGTTGATACCGACAGCCAGCCCTCCGACTAAGACGTGTTCTATTCCAGCCTGACGGAACGCTTCGGATGCAAACTTGGCACCTTCGATATGAGTGCTTGGCACGTGTCCTTCGAGTTCGTCGAGGGTGGTGGGCTGGCGAGTTTGTCTGTATTGGCGATGGGTCATATTGAGTTAGTCTTCGATGTCGAGGGCTTCGGCGAGGTCGTTTCCGATCTCTTGTTCGATGTCTTTGTAGGTGGTGCCTGGAGAGATCGAGATGGCCGACGATGGTCCAGAGTGATTTTGCCAGTATTGCGAGCCTTCGATGGTCCAGCCCTCCAGATCGCCGTTGTCGCTGAACATGATGTAGCAGTACATGTCGCACGGTTCTAGTTCAGTTATGCGTTCGATGGCGTCGGCGAGTTTCTCTCCCTTCTTTTTGTGCTTGCGGGCTTCCTCTTTGACCACGTCGGAGTAGTCGTTCCATGCTTTGGCGATGGAGCCGACGACGTTGTCGGCGCGAAGGGAGGACATGGCTTCGGCGATCTTGATGTCGAGTTCAGCGTTGGTCATATCGAGAGATCCTTTGTGAGGGGAAAGAAGGCGTGCTTATCCGTTTGACGACCACTAACTATGTCTGAACAAGCAATTTTTTTCGCATTTCCAGTAACAATGATGTTCCGTAGTCAATTGCATCTATTTTTTGTTGTTTTTGGGGACTCGTCGTGTTTTTTCGGTTTTCTATCAGGAGCGAAATTGTGTAGTCGATTGCATCGATCTGTAGTTGTTTTACCGAGACCGCTCCAAGTAATGACACGTCAATTTTTGATGCCATAGGCAGGGAGCGATCAAGCGTAGCGATTTCTTCTTGAGCAGATCTATCACCTGCTTTGGCGCGAGCTACGAGTGCTTGGCGATAGACTTTTGCGTAGTGTGCAAAGCCAGCTTGTGCGTTGGGATCTCCTTTTCTCATCTGGGACACGTAAAGGTCCACAATTGGGTTTTTTCGTGATGTCTTGGCATCCGGATCGTTGTGAGCTTCATCCAGATCTCCGTCCATGATCTCTTTGTGTCCTAGAGTGTCAGTCTTGAGGTACATTGTTTCTCCTTTTTTCTTTTTGTTTTACTTACTCAGTCGATGTTGTGGTGGTTGTCAACCGGATAGGCATGAAAGAAGGGAATCGGTTAGCCTTCGCGCTGGCTGGCGTCGAACTCTTCGATGGTGGTTTCGAGGAGCCGTTCGAGCTTGGCTTGCTCTTTCGAGGTGAGCTTCTTCCAAGCCTCGGCGGCCATGCGGCGGGGGCAGTTGTGGTCGAGCACCGCGATCATCTGGCAGTACGCGGCCGGACGGTTCGAGCGGGCTGTGATGTTGTGGGCGAGGAGCATGGCGCCCTGTCCGTATTGGCCTTCGAGTAGCCAGAGCACGCGTTCGGCGATGATTTCAGGATGGTGCTTGATGGTCTCGAAGAACGATTGCTGGGCCTCCTTGCGTTCGGCGAGCGGAGCGCGTTCGACCGCTTGTTCGTTCTTGATGGCGGAGGCGATTTCACGTTGTTCGTAGGCGAGGTCGCGCATGGGATCTTCTCCAGTTCGGATGTGAAAGGTTCGACAGTGGGTTTTACGGATAAGTGTAGCCGAGAGCGCGACGCACGTCGCGGACGAGGGTCTCGCCGCTACGGTTGCCTTGGGCAGCGCGAGCTTCGGCAGCGATACGGGCTGCTTGCTCGGCGATGTCGGAGCAGCGGTTGTCGATGGCAAGAGCATCCTTTGCAGACACTCCCGAATGGTGTAGGACGTGCTGTGCGAGCTGGTCAAGCTCGTCGCTGATGTTGTCGAGGCGTTTGCGGACGTTGGGGTTGGACATGTGATTTTTCTCCGGAGGGGTGAATGTTTCGATTAGGGACGGGATGGGTGTTCCTTCTGAACTTGTATTTTAGATCCCTCAAGAACAAGGAGTCAAGTAACATTTTTTGCTTGAGTTTTTGTCGCGGCTAGACGTTGGTTAGCTCCAGCGTTTGTCGAGTTCGTCTTTGGTAAGGTGAAGGGGATCCCCGTCGAAGTTGGCGAGTCCGTGGTATCCTGCGACAGCCATGTAGGCGCCTGCGCGAACGTGAGGGTCGTCGGAGGTGAACCACTCTGCCACTACCAGCGGGTTTTCACCGATGCTGTGGGCGACACTTTCGAGGTCGTGTGCGAACCATTCTTCGTAGGAAGACAGGCGATGCGGCCAGTTGCGGGTGTAGGCATCAGGCACGAGGTACGTCGTCTTGTAGTCCTCTGGATCTGCGACGAGCTTGAAGCGTTCGACATCGAATCGATAGACGTCGAAGGTGGGACATTCATCGCCGTTTTCGTCTTCGTAAGTGCCGACTTCTTGAGCGACTTCAAGGGTGGGCTCGGTGCCATTCGTTCGGATCCGCAACCATTCCGTATCGGTTTGGTAGATGGTTTTCCAATCTTCTTGCCAGCGTGCCATGGGTAGGACCTTTCTATAGGGAGACGATTATCGCATGCCTCGGCCGGTACCGCCGCACGACGGGCATCGAATTTTCATGTGGCCGGAGAAGACATGCTTTTCTCCGTAGCAGTGGTGACACTTCGACCAGTCACGGATCTTCGCTGCCTCTTCGATGTGTTCTTTCAAAATTTCCAGAGCGCGTTCGAGCGGCACGTGTTTCCTGGTGATCCTTGCTTCCTTGCGGATTGCAAGCTCTCCTCGAAGGCATTCCGTTTTGGTGCCAGTGGCAATCACACCGTGTTGCTTGAGGAGTGGATAGGTTTCATTTCCACCTTTAGCCCAGCTCTTGGGATTGAACGCATAGATAGGAGCGACGACATAGTCGCCGCTCGGTCCCTGCGCGATGGCGTAGGGGAAGCGTTTGGTATATGGCGAAAGACGGCTCACAGGTTCTCTACTTTTTTCTGACGATGAAGCCGAGTCCAAAGAGTCCGAGTCCGATCCCAAGTAGCCAGCTACCGAAGCCACTTCCCCCCGAGGCAGTCGGAGGAACGGTTGATGGTACCAGGCTGGTGGTCGTGGCTGCCGTCAGGGCAGGTGGAAGAACGACTGGTTTCTTCAGGGGGGTGGCTGCCACGTTGATGAAGATCGCCAGTCGCTCGGTGAAGCGTTTGTTGGCTTCGCGATATGCAGTGAGTTGTTCGATGTCGTCGGGTCCAAAGATTCCATTCTTGGACAGTCCATAGTCCAGCCATTTTTCGAGGAAGGAGGCGAAGCTCTTGTGCTCGACCGCTGGTAATCGTTTGGCTCGTGTGAGCCTTTGCACGGCATCGTAGTTGTTTTGAATTTCTTTGCGAGTGTCGGCGAAGAGTTTTTCGACACTCTGGTTCGAGACTTCGATGGCAGTGTCGAGGCTCTGTTGTTGGATGTCAGGTGTTTGACCTGGGAACTTGTTGATGAGACTGCCGCAACTCCAGTCGCGGTGTGTTCGTCCGAAGATGAGATCGTATGACATGGGGCCTACTTTTTGATGGCGGTGATGAGAAGTGCGGCAGCGGCAACGCCGCCCACGGTTAGGGTGAGGAACCACGGACTGGTTGAATGTGGATCTCCATGTGGACCGAGATTTTTCGGCCCTAAGATGACGCCTCCTCGCGAGGCGATCAGATCGCGCCACTTGAGGGCTTCCGTTTCGATGTTGCGGGCCATGGTGACGTGGCTGGCCCAACCGAAAAAGTCTTTCATGGATTTGACGAGGAACTCATGGCTGCTGAGGTAACTCTGGTGCCACTCGGTCCACTCCTCGGGAGACAGCTTGCCTTCTTCCACCGCTTTGCTGACGTCGAGGTTTACGGAGTCGATAACACCGAGAATTCTTTGCATCTCGGCCTTGGCAGCGCTTGCCGTCCAGATGAATGGCGTTTCGTATCCACTGCTCCAGTTGCGGTTCGTTTTTCCGAAGACGAGGTCGTATGCCATTGAGTTCTCCTATGCCGTGTGTTCTTCGGCGGCTTCGTCGTGGTATTCGTCCGATGGATCATGTCGGTAGGCATCGGACACGGCAACGCTGGTGTAGGGTTTGCTCTCGTGGTTCATCACCCACTTGAGGCCGAGGTAGCTGACACCGGCAGCGGCGAGCAGCCACAAGATATTGCCGGGGGTTTTCTTGCCCCGGTTTTTGGCGTCGTCGAAGGCTTCGGCCTTGGCAGTTTTTCGAGTTTCTTCGATGCCGTAGAGGCCAGCGGCTTCGATCCAAATGCGGGTGAGGCGGCGAAGGAATTCGTCGTAGATAGGATCTCCAGATCTATAGGTTTCCTTGGCCGATTTGGAGCGTGTGAGAATAGCACCCATGGCCTTGGCGCTATCCACGGCGACTGCGAGGGGTTTGGTATCGCCGCTTTTCTTCCAGGCGTACCAAGGGGTATTGTTGTCGAGGAGCTTATCACCGCACTGGATGCCAGCAATGAGCTTGGAATACATTTGCGAGGGAGTGACTTGTTTGGGCATTGTGCGGAGGAGAGTCACCAGCTCGGCGGCGTAAGGTACCGGGATGGTTGCCATGCCCTTGGCGGTGAAACCGTCATAGAGTTTGTGGGCCTCGGCCATGAGAGAGCGGAAGAGTTTCTTGTCGGCGTCCGACATGAACAGGATGCCGAGAGTGGACATGCGATCTCTATATGGATTCCAGCGCGAGATGAATTCGTCCCAGGCTGCGATATCGGACTTGGTGATGATCTTGTCGCCGTGAACTTGTTTGGCGTACACGAGGCTGCGGTGCATGGTGTTCATCCAGCGATCAGCAGCGTCGATCTCGGTAAACGATACGTTTTTTTCCTCGCCGCTTGATGAGGATCCGCCCTGGCCTGGCCTTGGTGGAGGATCTGGTGTCCACATAGAGCCGACGGCGATGTATTCGATGGAGCCTCTTGGGGGTGGGGCTCCGCGACTGAAGTTGCGTCCGTCTTGCCCCCACGATGTGATATTGAAGCTCATGTGAACTATGTCCTCCGGAGAGCTGTGCCGAGCAATGTGGACGAAATCGCGCCGCCCACTAGCAGTGCGGTTGTCCACTTGTTGAAGATGAGGTGATCGATCTTGCCGTGACTCGATCTGGTGGAGACGGATAGTTTTTCGCCTGTAGAGCTTCGGCTCCAATTTCTGCCGGTTTTTCCGAGGATAAGGTCGAGTGCCATGGTAATTGTGATGGTTTTACGGAATTTGGCCTTGAGAGTGTGCCTTGATGACGATGCGTTCATGCACGGAGGCGTCCGGATCTTCTTCGTAGCGTTCGACGGCAGCATCGCCACCCCAGGCGCGTGCGGCGGCCCTTGACCATGTCACCACGTCGATAAGCATAGTGAGTTCTCCAGAAACACATCGGCTGACAGCGTAGGCACAAGCTTCACCGAAGTCTTTGAGAACCTTTTCGGTCTTGGGTGTCGTCGCTGCGCTGACGTGGAATTCGAGGTCTTTCATGAGGAGTCTCCTTTAGCGGTTGCCGAGCAGCTCGTCGAGTTCTTCGTCGAGGAAGGCGTACTTTTGAAGATAGTCCCAGGCTTCGGAGCGATCTTTTAGTGCGATGTGGACGAACAGCGGATTCTTCTCCGTGGTCCACAAGAGCTTCTTGAGAGGGGCAGGCAAGACTTGGTAGTTGTCGCGGTCGGTGTAGATGTCGACGGCATCGAGGGTATGGATATCGACATCGACGGAGAACTCCAACAGCTTTCGCTGACTGGTCTTTCCGACGGGCAACCGAGCTGTGTACTCTTGGAATGCCATTGGAGTTTTCCTTGAGGTGGTTTGGGCTAGGCGACCTTGTGTTCGTTCGTGACGACTTTCAGGCCGGTGATGGCGAGGGCGGCGATGGCCTTCTCGATGGTGGCGATGCGCTTGCGGCGAATCATTCTCCAGCGCATGTCGCGTTTGGCGCCGCGAACATCGGATGTGTCGCAGCCCGAGGCGTCTTGGGCGCGGCCGACGATCTTTTGGATCTTCCTGTCGAGGGTGTCTTTCACCCCTTTGTCCAGCTCTTTGTAGAAGAGCTTGGCGGGGTAGGTGATCATCAGCTCGACGGATGCGGATAGCTTGGCGGTCTTTGGGGGGACGGTCTTGGTGGGCATGGGTTCTCCTGACGGTGGGGTTGTTTTGGACTAGAGCAATCCTTCACGACGGATGGTTTTGTAGAAGGCGTGCTCGAAGGCTTGGTAGCGTTCTGTGGTTAAGGTCTTGATGGGTGGCAATTGGCCGTTCTTGGTGAGGCGGTCTGTCGCCCACTTGAGGAGGTATTGGTATTCGGCCACTGTGAGTTGGCATCCTCCGTCGATTGCTTTTTTGTTGGTTCGATACAGTTCACGAGCAACGGCTAGGCCCTCTTGAGTGCCGAGTTTGTCGAGGTAGGTGGGATCGCTTTTGCGAATTCTTGGGGCCATGAGATTCACCTGCGATGTTCGACGGAAGTGCGCACGACGTTGGTAACGGCGACTAGGGCGATGGCCGCCGAGAGGGAGAGGAGGCCGATTTTGACGATATTGCCGCTACGGCGGATGTCGAAGCGAACATCGTCGATCTTGTTGAAGAGAGCTTGCTGCTGTTTTGCGGGCAGCAGCAAGGAGCCGCAGGACCAATCCCTTTTCGTTTGTCCTTTGAAGATGTCGTAGGCCACGGGAGCCTCCTTCTATTTGTGGACGAACCGAAGGTCGGGTTCCGAGCGTTCGGCGCCTTCGTAGAATTCATAGTCGGGCACGAGGATTTTTGGAATCTCGTCGCTACTAGGCACATTGTCGGTCCAGTGAATGCCGTGGCCGACGGCTTCCATGCCAAGGTAGAAGCCAAAGGTTTCGCGATCTTTTGGAAAGCCTGCCTGTCGTGCTGCTTTGAAGAGGGTGTCTAAGGAGACATCTCCGTTGAGGTGGACGATGCTGTTGGCAAGTTTCTTGGCCCATTTTTCGGCCCATGTAGGAGCGTCGGGGGCCGCGACGTAGATGTCTTGTCCCGAGAAGCTTTCGCCAGCTTCCTCTTGTTCTTGAGCCCAGTAGTCGGCCCAGACGCCACGAGCCATGCCTAGGAGAATTTCTGGATCGTGGTGTCCCCCTACGTCTCGGTGGGCTCGAAAAACAAGGGGTTTCTTTCGGGATTTGGGCATCGTTAGCTCCTAGCGTCAAGTGCCTCAAAAATTTGTTACTTGACTCTTTGTTTTCTTGTGGGAGAATTTATTCGTAGGAAAGGCAGGATGCAAATGTCGAACGTGGCAAAGATTCTGGCGGCAGTTCTTCTGGTCGTTTCGGGCCATTTGCTTGCAGGGTGCGATGGACCGAGCGATCTTGGGAACAGTTCGGGATTGAAGTATTCTGATTCTGGAATGCCTTACTGCGACATTCCATCTCCGACGGGAACTAATGCAGCAGCTGGTCATACTTATGTTGTGGTTGGCGATCAGATGGGCAATGGTACACAAATCCTTTCGGATGATGTAGTGGCTACTAGGTGTGAGAGTGAAAAGTCTCAAAAGATCGTCTCGATCAACGGACAGCAAGTCAGTACAGCCGGGCTCGATTGTTCTGACGCAGCTCATGATTTTCAAGGGAGCACTGGAACAACTTGGTGTGTTGGAGGAGGTTGGGTTTTGGATCCAACAACGATTGAAGTTATGCACAAGTCCGTAGCGTACTGTTCGACATCAGGTGTTTTCTTGGGATGGTCGTGTGGGGGTTGAACGGTATTCAAGTTAGATTCCAACTTCACAGACCAGTTTGAGCATGTTGAAGCTGTTGCTGAGTGAGCGGATGCCGATGATCGACTCGTTGCCCACGATGTCGATGGCGGGCGGTGAAGGAGAGGTTATGTTGATGTAATCGACAGGTCGCACGCCATCGTGAAGGAGAACGTCGAGATTGGAACCTCCTCCTGTGTTGGGGAATCTCAAGATCTTGACGTTCTTGACGTAGGTGGGGAGAGCGTAGAAAGCGTATCCAGTATAACCGGCCGGTGTTGCGGCAGTTGGTGTGCCGATTTGAATCGATACCGGAGGGGTTGTTTCCGGGCTGAGGTAGCAGTTGAGTGTTTTGTAAACCCGAGATCTCGTCTTGGTGAAGTAGGAAACCATTGCTTTGACGAGTACGGGTTCCGGTGGAATCACGATGTTTGGTCCGGATGGAGGGGTAACAAGCAACGGTCCACCTGATCCTACGACAGGATTGCTGGCGGACAAAATGAAATTTGTATATTCGACTTGCGACATGGGTGGGTTGGTGCCGAGGATGGGAACCAGGAGTAAGTTGTCGTAGCGGGCGTAGACACGTAGGACACCAGTGGGTACCGTAACGAAGACGGCACCGTCTTGTGGTTCGATAGCCGAGAGAGCTTCGGTGAAAGGTCCGGCAAACGGTCCCACGGGGACATCGAATTCGATCCGGGTGAATCGACCGCCGTTTCCGTATTCGATGATGCCAGTGATGGGTCCGGGGAATCCAGGGTTCGGATTGGTCTGTCCCCTGACGATTCTCGATGCGGTCATGACGACCGTGACGGTTTGACCTACCGCCGAGCCTCCTGAGAGATTGAGTAGTCTTTCAGGGTTCGTTTGCGGAACGACCGTTCCGATAGAGCCGGGCTGCGGTTCGAGAATAGTCGAGTTGCCGATGTTCTGTTCGGCATTCATGAGCAGAGGGGTTTTGTCTGCTGTTACATCACGTCCCATGGATTACTCCTTGTCCTTGGCGAGCTGATCGCCTTTGAGTAGGTAGGTTGTGTCTTTCGACTTGTCGTTGATCACCAAGCTGGCTCCGACGGTTGTTCTGGAGGAGCCGACATTGACAACGATGATTTTGATGGGCTCGTCCTCGGTCACGGTCAAGCCGGTAGGCTTGCCGTAGCGGAGTTGGTCTATGGTCAGGTGTTCTCGGTCAAAGATGGTGGTGCGACTGTGGACGATCTGTTCGATGGTGACCGTGCTTCCTTTTTCGCTGTTCGACATGAACAAGATTGGAGAGCGCAGAGGTCGCTCGGGAGACAAGACGATCTCGGCTCGGTCTCCCGGTGCGAGGTCGACCGACTCGAAGGTCACGTGCAGGTCGTCTTTCACAACGACGGGCGTGGTATCGATGTCGTCTAGATTTTTCATAGGCTAGCGTCCACGGCGGGCCATATCTTCGCGAATCGTTTGGACCTTGTCGATCAGGCGTTGCAGGGATTGATCTTGCTTTTCGAGGGTGATGCTTTGCACCGATACCGCCCCTTCGAGACGTGTTAGGGATCTTTGTAGATCCGATTTGTCGGTAGTGTAGTCGGTTTCCTTCTTGGTGTATTCGTCGCGGGTGACGAAGAAGGCTTTGCCCAAACCACCGATGATGACGGAGGCGGCGAGGATGATGCCCAAGATTACCGACAGTGCAGCGACAAAGCCTGTCGAGCCGAACTTCTTTCCGGTTGGGAGCGACGCTTGCGGGGCAGTCGGTAAGGCAGCCATGGGCTCGATGGGGGTGTATTCGCGAACGATGAAAGATCCGGTTTCCCTTCTTCCTTCTGGGAATCCCTCTGGATCTTTTGGTGGTGTCATGGGGTACTTCCTTTCGATGGATTTTTGCGTTGGGCTGCTTTCAACTTCTCGGCTACCGCCCTGAAACGCCTCTCCAATTCTGGGGCATCGAATTGCCTGGATAGTACCACACCGTCGTCGGCATCGACGATGGTCAACTGAGCATCCGGTGTACGCGCCAAACGAACGAGCTTAGCTCTTCGTAGGGCGGGGCGAAGCGTGGGCTCTGTTTTCTGGGTCCAGGCGAACTTCACCAGTCCGCCTACCGACAGAAACGCTATGACAAGAGCCCACATGGTTGCCTCCTGGGAGCCCCCGGCCTCCGGGCGATAGGACCAGAAGGTCGTCCCGAGAGCCCAGGGGGGCACCGTTTCTACTTTTCGACCTTTACGCCCTTGGAGGACAAGAACTTCAAGACTTTGTCCCCCGAAGCCGTCTTCGATTCGGCCGTGGCTTTCTTTCCGAGATGGTCTTCCATGGCAGCGTTGAAGTCGGCCTTGCTCATCTTTTTCGACTTGAGAGCCGCAGCGATGAGCTGCTTGAAGATCTTTTGTTCGGCTCCACTCGAAGTCGAAGGAGTTTTTGTTGGCTTGGCAGCCAAGACAGGAGCGCTATCGTCGGGTTTGTCCTTGCCTACAAACTCTCCGCTGACCGTGATGTTTTTCGATTTCAAGAAGGCAAGGAGCTTCTCGGCGTTCTTGCGATTGCCCGCTGCGACTTTGTTGAAGTCGTCGCGGCTCATGGTCTTGTTGAGGAGAGCATGTTGGATGAGCTGTTTTTTGGTGAGCTGTTCGTCGGGCGGCAAGATACCTTCGTCATTGCCTTTGCTTGACGGTGGCTTGGGAGTTTCGCCTTGAGCCGTTGTCGGTTGAGCCGACAGAGCTGCTTCGGATGGCGATTGCGTGACCGTTTCGACGGCGGCTGGAGCCGGAGCCGGAGCAGCCGTAGGTGCAGCTGGAGCAGCAGCTGGAGCAGCAGCTGGGGCTGGGGCTGGAGCTGGAGCGGCCTTGTGTTGTTTGCTGGCAACTAAGTTCGAGATGGATGCTGCCGCTGCGGCGGTCGAGGCTACAGGGGCGATCCAAGGTGAGATGGAGCGGAAGTACGCAAAGGGCGACCATCCCGAGGTGAACGTTGGCGAGGCAGCCGAGGACTGTCGCGAGCGACTGGCGATGCCTTCTCGGTAGTTGGCGAGGGGGTCGCGAGTGGCGAAAGCCACGGCCTTGAGCGACTCCTTCACGAGATCCCAAAGGCCCGTGATGGGAGCGAGTGGCATGTCGGGCAGAGACGACAGAGGATTGCCGCGTTCCATCGGAGGAGCCATCGAGGAGATCTGAGCTGCGAGTGCAGGCTTGCCCAGACGTTCGGCCAGACGGATACCTCGTTGTCCTTCTTCCGGGGTTACGGTGCCCGCTTTGGCCTTGGCCAAGATGGCTTCCGCTTCGGCTTCGGCCGGACCCTTGTCGGCTGCGTTCATGGGCGGATTGACCTTCTCCATGAACTCTGCTTTGGCCTTTGGCTTCGAGGCGAGAGCCGCCACGGTAACGGCCGCCGCTCCGGCAGCGATGGCCGCAGCGGTTGCCTCGGGGGCAGGATTCGGTTTGGTGGCTTCGGCGTTGATCGTCCTGAGCGTTTCCGTGGCGGCGGGGTCGCCAGCTGCTGCTCGCTCGTGGATGTTGATGGCGTCGGTCATGGCCGGAGAAATCGGCTTGCCCTTGTTGATGTCGTCGATGGTCTGGACCGCCACGACATTGCCCATCTTCTTGATGGCTTCCGGGTTGCCCGCTTTGGCTTCCTCGAAGGTCTTGTCGACGGCTGCCTTGGCTTCTAAGTTTCCAGCTTCCTTGGCAACGACGACAGGAGCGACTCTCTTGAGAGTTTCCGTGGCGGACGGAGCGGACGAGGCAGCGACGGCCAATTCGCCAGCGGTTTGCTTGTCACCGAGTGCTTGAGCTGCTCTGGCGCCCGCTGCCAATTCTTCACGGGTGGCCTTGTTGGCAGCCAGATCTCTTTTCGCCTTTGCGACGGCGGCAAGTTGGGCCTTGCGCTTTTTGGCGTTCTTCTTCTGGACAGTCGAGGTTACGATCACGCCGGTTGCGACGGCAGCGACGAGAGGCGCGACGACTTCGTAGCGTTTCATGGCGCGTTTGGCGTTCGGGTTGCCCGCCTTGGCGGCAGCCTTGTGGATGGCAATTTGACGAAGTGCCTTGGGGTCGTTTCTCCGTGCTCGCTCGACTGTTCGGCGAGCCACGACGAGGTTGCGACGTTCGCGTTTGGTCGGAGCCGCAAGGCGCACGTTGCGACCGAGCTTCATGGCGTTCAGACGGGCCTGGGCTTTGGTATCGCCTTTCTTGGCGGCGACAGCTTGTTTCTTCACGTAGGCCACGGCGTGCTTGTTGCCCTTGGCTGCCTTGCTTTCGATCTTGGCATATCTTGCCAGCTGGACTTTGCGCTCGGTGCGAGCGAGTTTGTTGGCGATGCCAGCTTCGAGCTTGCGCTGAGCTGCGATGACCTTGAGCTTGCGGGCTCGGCTAGCCAGTGCAGCTGCTTGCTTCTTTTGCGCCTTTTGCTTGGCTTTGACTGCCGCGCGACCGGCCCAGACGGCATTGAGATCTCGCTTTGCTTGCAGATCACCTTTGTTGGCTTTGGTGATCATGGTCTTGAGGGCAGCTTTTGCCTTTGGATCTCCAGCTGCCATCTTTTTGTAGAATTTGGCGCCCGAGCGAATTTTGGTTCCGGTAGCCGATTTCTCGGCAGCCTTTGCGACGATCTTTGCTTCCTTGGTGTCCTTACCGAGGATCTCAGTCCATCCGCCGATGAACTCGCCAGTCGAATCGGCATCGTCGGTTTGTCCTGGATTGGCCATGTCGGGATTGGCTTCGATCTCGGCCGTGCGCATTGCTGCTTCCTTGGACAAAGCTTCCGCATCGGCAGCCTGAGCTTCGGCATCGGCGGCATCCGCGATGGCTTGTTGAGCGCGCAGCTCGGCTTCGGTTTGAGCATCGGCAGCGCGGGCTTTGGCCTGGGCGGCGATGGCACGTTGACGGGCGGCACGGAGTTTGGCCAGACGGATTTGTTCGGGGGTGGAGCCTTTGCCACCGCCGCCGAAGGCTTTCCTGCCAGCCCACTGCGTACCCTTGTAGGCACCGTAGGCAGGCAGCCAAATTGGAGCTGTCGCGTACTTGAAGGCGCTGGAGAGGCTGAGTCCGATGAAGTCGCCTCCCATGATTTCGCCTGATTTCTTGAGAGCGGCGAGGGCCTTGATGGCGCGCGGATTGCCGACCTTGGCGAGTTTGACGAGGTCGCGGAGCATGTTCTTTTCGGCAGGAGTCATGACTTTGGCAGCTCCAAGGATGGAAGCTCGGCGAAGCTCGGGAGCTTTGTCGTGACCGACAAAGGCGGCACCTGTGACATGAGCCTTGGTGAAATTGCGGAGCTTCTGGGTCTGGATGATGAGGTTGGCGGTGGCCTTCTTCTCGACGGGGGTTAGCGGTTCACCCGAGGCGATGCGCTTGCTCAGGTGATCGGCGGCCTTGCCGAGCTTGGCGTTGCGTTTGCGAGCGGCCCCGATGCCGCCGAGGATGCAGGCTCCTACGAAGGCTCCGTGCATGACTAAGGTTGGATCGTTCTCATCCGTGATGAGATCGCCGTGAACGACCTTGACCTTGTTGAGGAGGCGGGCGATGCCGCGTGCTTCCTTGAGTTCGTCAGGCGACAGGGGCTCGCCCTTGGAGATCTTGGCGTAGAGGGCCTGGGCTACGCCACGTTTCTTGGT
>Ga0116127_1000923_pt1 | contig 21159 bp, 24 predicted proteins | sample June2015DPH_16_1_FD_89731 | JGI IMG/M metagenome (GOLD analysis project Ga0116127, IMG submission 89731) | Peatland microbial communities from SPRUCE experiment site at the Marcell Experimental Forest, Minnesota, USA - June2015DPH_16_100 | ecosystem: Environmental > Terrestrial > Soil > Wetlands... | reverse complement strand
CACCATCCCTTCCGCAAGGGCCAGACCTATGACGAGCAGATCGGCGACGCGGCATTGAGGAAGATCGGCCTTCGGAAATGGCGTAGCCGCGTCGACGAGGCATTCGTCAATTTTCACAGGCTGCTCAACTACGACCGGCTTTACGTCGGAGGCGGCAACTCAAGGCTCCTCGTGGGCTATCTGGACCCGTCGGTGAGCATTGTCGACAACGTCGCCGGCATCCTCGGCGGGATCAAGCTATGGGAGCTGCCGAGCGCCGAGGTGTCCGACTGATAGCTCGACCGGGCCCGTGACGATCCGGCCCTAGCCTGAGACCCCGGCACATTGGGCCGCCAGGGCGGGGAGCAAGTAATGCACCGGCACGCGGTTCGACTCGCTCAACGTGGCCTCTAGCGGCTGCCAGGTCGTGTCGTCACCCGCCGCCTGCGCCGCGAACGGAACGGCGGCGCGGACCTGGTCCAGCACCTCTGTCTGAAGTCTCGCCGCCTCGACGGGGCCGGCGGTGGCAGCCTTGTGCTCGACCGCCAGGGCGCGTTCGACGTGCGCGCAGGCCTTGGTGGCAAGTGGCGCGGCGTCCTGGCTCGAGCAGCCGGTGAACAGGCAGGCGAAGACCAGGCCGAGCAGGAGCCACGCGGCGATCAGCCGCGACCGCGCCGCTCTATTCCTCGAGCCAATTCGGGGCATTGTCAAGGAAGAAACGGGTGACGGCGAGGGCCCTGTCGAAGGTGTCGCACAGCAGCTCCTCGCCAGCGAGAACCTTCGCCAGCGACACTTGTTGACGGGCGACGATGGTGAGGCGGCGGACCGGCGCGTCGGTCACCGAGCCGAACGAGTCGGTGGCAGAGATCTCGAGTGGGAGCTCGACACCGCCGACGCCGGCCAGGTCGATGGCGAGCCTGAGAAGGTCGGGGCCCTTGGGCAACGGCGGGACGCCCCAGTTGAAAGTCAGCGGGAAGAACCACTTGTCGGGGGGGTCCTCGTCCTCGGGCAGCGCGACGACAGCGTCCTCGAAGTCAAGCAGCACACGGGGCTCCACTTCGAGGGCCAGGTGCAGGTCGATCGGCCCGCCACATCCCTCTTCAGGGTGGAGGTCGACCTCCCAGAACTGGCGGAGCGAGTACGTCTCGACGAAGTGCCGTTCGTCGTGCACGTGAAACTTGTGGTCGACCGCATGATCTTTGAGCTCGGCAACGTAACCGGCGACGTCGATGACGGCCATCTGAAAGGCAAGTGTAGGCGAGCGACGGGACGCGCTCGGCAGGCTACGGTTCGGTGATGTGGACGGAGCCGAGCTGTTGGAGGTCCTTGGCGAAGCGGCCGACGCGGTAGCCGGCTCGTTGAGCGGGCTCACGGACTGGGGGCTGGCAGGCACGCGGCCCGGGCAGTACCGGTCGGACCTCGTCGCGGATGCCGTGGCGGTTCGGATCCTCGCCGGCGCGGGCCTCGGGGTGCTGAGCGAAGAGTCCGGCCTGAGCGCCGGCGCTTTGGAGAAGGTGCTCCTCGCCGTGCTCGACCCGGTGGACGGCTCCACGAACGCCTCCCGGCACATCCCGTGGTTCGCGACCAGCATCTGTGTGCTGGACGAGGAAGGGCCGCTGGCCGCGCTGGTGGTGAACCAGGCGACAGGCGCTCGCTACGAGGCCGTACGGGGCCAGGGCGCCCGGCGCGACGGTGAACCGATTGGCCCGTCGTGCCAGGAGTCGCTCGGTCGCTCGCTGATCGGGTTGTCGGGGTACCCGCCACGTCACCTCGGCTGGAGGTGGTATCGAGCTCTCGGAGCAGCCGCTTTGGATCTGTGTGCGGTCGCGGACGGGACCTTGGACGGTTATGTCGACTGTGTGCACGACGCCCACGGGAGTTGGGACTACCTCGGCGGTCTCCTCATCTGCACCGAGGCAGGTGCGTCTGTCGTAGACGCCGAGGGACGGGATCTCGTGGTGCGGGAGCATTCCGCTCGGCGTACACCCGTGGCTGCAGGCAGCTCAGCGCTGCTCTCAGAGCTTCTCGCCGCCAGGGCGAGCGGGCGCCGGTAGCGTCCATCCGCGATGTCCACGAGCGACGCCGAGCCCTCCCGTGACGAGGCCCCTGCGGCTCCGACCCCGCAGCTCTCGATCCTTCTCGAGCTCCAGGAGGCCGACATCGCGCTCGACCGCCTCGCATACCGGCGGCGCGAGCTTGCCGAGCGTGTCGCCGTCTCCGAGCTCGGCGCGCGGCTCGCCGAGCTCAATGCCCGCGTCGCGGAAGCCCAGGAGCAGCGCGACAAGCTCGCCTCGCAGCAGCTGACCCTCGATCAGCGTTCGGACGCCGTCGGCGGGCGGATCGCCGCCATCGAGCAACGGCTGCGCTCGGGGCGGGCCGGCTCCTACCGGGACGAGCAGGCGATGGGAGAGGAGGTGTCCTCCCTGACCCATCTCCGCCGCGAGATCGAGGACCAGGAGCTCGAGGTCATGGAGGCACTCGAGCCACTGGACCAGGAGCTCGCGGCTCTCACGGCCAGCTCCGCCGAGGCGGCCGAGGAATTGGGTCTGGCCCGCGAGCAGCTCGGCATGGCGACAGCCGAGATCGACCAGGAGGCAGCTCTGGTCCGCGCAACCAGGGACCAGCTGGCCCGACGCGTCACGCCTGAGCTCCTGGCCTCCTACGAGCGGCTGAGGGCCAAGCTGGGAGGCGTCGGGGCGGCGCACCTGGTGGGCGGAGCCTGCAGCGGCTGCCACCTGCTGCTACCGGCGTCCGAGCTGCACAGGCTGCGCCACTCCACGCCGGACTCGGTCGTCTACTGCGACCAGTGCGGCCGGATACTCGTCATGACGAGCGACCAGGCGGGCAGCTAGGGCTCGATGCTCTTTCTCGTCCGCCACGGCCAGAGCGAGGCCAACGCGGCAGGGCTGGTCATCGGAAGGACCGACTCGCCCCTGACCGAGCTTGGCCACCGCCAGGCGGTCGCGCTCGGCGACGCGTTGGCGTCACGCGGTGCTGCTGCCTGCCGTATCCTCACGAGCCCGCTGCAGCGCGCCGAGCAGACTGCGGAGGCGGTCGCGGCTGGCTACGCGAGAGCCTTCGGGCCGGAAGCACTTTCCCCACCCGAGATCGACGGGCGTTTTGTCGAGTTCGACTACGGCGAGCTCGACGAGACTCCGTTGTCGGGGTTCCCTCCGGGGTTCTGGGAACGCTGGCGCTCCGATCCCGCCTGGCGCCCGCCCGGGGGCGAGACCCTGGGAGAGGTCGGGGCGAGGGTGACCGCCGCTTGTGAGGAACTCTCGGCCGAGGCGGCCCGTGGCGACGTCGTCGTCGTCACACACCTGTCACCGGTCAGGGCGGCGGTCGTCTGGGCCCTTGGCGGCGGACCTGAGCTGTCGTGGCGTCTGTCGCTCGGCGTCGCGTCGATCACCCGGATCTCGACGGCCGGCCCGTTCGGCACCCAGCTGGCCAGCTTCAACGAGACGGGACACCTTGCCGGCCTCGCTTGAAACCCAGGCGCATGAGACTGGAGCTGAACGGTGTTGCACTCGAAGACGGCCCCGAGCCCCCGGGCACCTCAGCCTCGCAGCTGGGCGTCCGGGGGGAGATCCAGCATCGACCACCGGAAAAGGTGGCCGTGGGGGACCGGGGCTTGCTAGCGCGCTCCAGCCGGAACGCTCTTAGGCGTGTACCGGCTGCTCACTCGCCTGGACGTCGAGGACGTTCGCGTCGTCCTGGGGGCCGACGCTGATGGCGATCTTGCGGCTCTTGGCCGAGGCTGCGACCGGCACCGTCACCGTCAGCACGCCGTGCTCGTATTGAGCGGATATCTGATCGGCGTCCAGGCCTTCGCTGAGGAAAAGCCGGCGGGTGAAGGTCCCCTGGGGACGTTCCGCGACGAGGACCTCGTCACCTTCCGCAGGCACCCAGGAGCGCTCGGCTTTGATCGAGAGCACATTGCGCTCGATTGTCAGATCGAGGCTGGAAGGGTCGATTCCTGGCAGGTCGACACGAACGATGAACTTCTCGCCCTTGCGGTAGACGTCGAGGGGCACGCTTGCCCGGGCGTTCCACATCGGCTGTGTCAGCCGGTCGAGCTCACGAAATGGATCGAAACGCATCATCTTGTCTTGTTCATCTCCTTGCTTCTAACTGTCGTTATCACTTCCTTGACAGTATAGCGCTCATTATTTCGATATACAAGCACTCATCATATTTCCGGGGAGGAATTCTTGGGTCCCGAGCGAGGCCTGCGCCGAGCGCACGGCCCGGACGTGGGAGAATGGCCCCGGTGATGGCGAGTCGGCCGGGTGGTCGCGGCCGGGGCGGCGTTTCGGCGTCGTGGCCGGCTGAGGAAGGTCGGGGCTCCACAGGGCAGGGTGCTGGCTAACGGCTAGTCGGGGCGACCCGCAGGACAGTGCCACAGAGAACAGACCGCCGATGGCACGGCATGCCGTGTACAGGCAAGGGTGAAACGGTGCGGTAAGAGCGCACCAGCGGCCGGGGTGACCCGGTCGGCTAGGTAAACCCCACCCGGAGCAAGGCCGAGCGAGGGACGGGTGGCCCGCCCGATGTCCCCAGGTAGGCCGCGTAGATGGATGGCCACCCCGCCGGTACCGGCATGCCGGCCGGCGGACAGAACCCCGCCTATAGGCCGGCTCGCCACCACCACCACTTGAGCAGGAGTTTTATGTACTGGCCTTCAAGGCGTGACACGCAGGTGACACTCGAGGACCGAGCACTTCGTCGATAGCGGCACGCGTACGGTCCTCACTGTCGGGCCAAAGATGCGAGTACGTGTCGAGCGTCTCAGCCGCGCTGGCATGGCCGAGTCGGGCCTGTACGACCTTGACCGACTCCCCGTGGCGGATCAGTAGTGAGGCGTAGAAGTGCCTCAGAGAGTGGAAGCCGGTCCCTGTCGGAGCTCCTGACGCCTTCACGGCGGGACGCCAGACGTCCGAGAAGCGAGTACGGCGGATCGGCTCACCGGCGTGACTGGTGAACAGGAAGCCGTCGGGACCGACCGGGTAGGTGGCGAGGTGAGCGAGGGCATCGAGCACGACAGCGGGAAGTGGAATCACCCGGTAGCTTGCCTGGGTCTTTGGTGCTCCGAGTACGGGACCTGACCCTGGAAGGAGCACGAGCTGACGGTCGACTGTGAGCTGCCGGCGCAGGAAGTCCACCCGATCCAATGTCAGCCCGAAACACTCACCCTGGCGGAGTCCGGTGCCGGCTGCAAGGACGACGAGCGCGCGGTAGCGGTCAGGGACCGCCTCGATGATCGCTTGGACGACCTCGGCCTCCAACGGCTCGACCCGTCGCGGTTCAGCCTTCGGCAGCCGGGTCCCGGCAGCGGGGTTCTCCGGGATGACCCGGTCAGCGACCGCGGCCCGGAAGACGGCGACCACGTACCTGTAGACGAGCTCGACTGTTCTCGGCTCGAGAACTTCCGCGAGGCTGCGGACCCAAGCCTGGACCTCGGACGGGCGGATGGCGCCGATCGGTCGATCACCGAGCGTCGGGTAGACGTGACGGCGCAAGTTCGTCTCTATTTGGACCGCCGTAGACGGCCGGTGAACCTGGACCGCCCGCCACTGCTCGCCGTAGGTCTTGAATGTGATTCGGCCGGCACGTGGGTCGGCGTAGGCGCCCGTCAGCTTCGCGTGGTCGGTGGCGGTGAGGTGCTTCTCCGCGTCGATTTTCCGCGTGAATGTCTTCGAACGGGACTTCCCATCGGGGGTACGCTAGCGGGCCCGCCAGCCGGTAGGCACCTTGGTGACGGAGCTCATAATTCCTCTTTCGTCGGCAAGGCATCGCCGCTTAGGGCGAGATGAGCCAGCGAGCGGCGATGCAGTCTCATTGAAGCGGCTCCGACGGTCGCCGTCGGTGCGATCTGCGGACGTGGGGGCCGATCGAGTCCAGGAATCTGCGCCTTGTCACGTGCGGTACCTTCGTACCACAAGGTGATGGGCCGACCATGGTTTCTAGAGTGCCGTAGCGCTGACAGGGACTCAGCCGACTCCGGTGGCGAGCAGTCCCATAAGCGGGGAACAGCTCAGCAGCGTCCCTGAGCTGCTGTTTTCTCTCTCATGGGACGGATCCGGTCTTCAGTTGGTCCTCAGATCGCCCGCCTCTCGGACCCTCTGCGCGCAGATCAGATGACCGATTGGCAGATCGATGTGCGACCATAGAGCGATGGCAATCGAGCCCCTCGACCTCATAGACGCCGACCCAGCGGTCGTGCACGGACAGGCGCGGATTCGCGGGACCCGCATCCCGGTGAGCGTCGTACTTGACTGCCTGGCCGCGGGAATGACCGAGGGTCAGATTCACGCCGAGTACCCATCACTCCCCACAGGTGCCGTCGCGGCCGCCCTTGCCTACGCGGCCTTTCTCGCTCGTGAGGAGCTACACCCACTCGAGCCGTCGCCCGGGTGAGGCTCAAGCTAGACGAGAATCTCCCAGAGGCAGCGCGGCTTGTCGCCGCGTCCCTGGGTCACGACGTCGACACCGTGATCGACGAAGATCTCACGGGCGCCGGTGACCCGACGTCCTTGCCGCAGCGATCAGAGAGCAGCGCTTTGTCGTCACACTCGATCGAGGCTTTGGCGATGTCCGTCGATACCCGCCTGGCAGCCATCCAGGCATCGCCGTCATCCGTGTTGAGCACCAGGGACGTCGAAACAGTGACCAGCACGGTACGGAGCTTCCTGAGCAACGAGTAGCTCGGTGACCTCACGGGATGCATCGTCGTCGTCCGCGGCCATCTGATTCGTGTTCGAAGGCCCGAGTGATCGTGAGGGTCACTCATCGCGATCAGTGGTGGGGGACCAGCCCGGCGCAGACATCAGACGAAATCACCGACGCCGGCCGGGAAGGACCGCGCCCATTCGATCGCTTGCTGGGGATGGCGAGCACCATCGAGCCAGGCGGTGATCTCGGCCGGGTCGAAGCGGACCAGCCACCCGACCTTCAGATAGGGCACCCGTCGCTCGGCGACGCGCCGGCGGATGTGGCGGATGCTTACCCCGAGCCGCTCAGCGAGCTGGTCGATGGTGAGGAGCTGGGACAGGGCTTCGGGACCGGCCATCTGTCTCCTTGAGCAGTGGCGTTGTTGTCTGCGGCGAGACCGACGCCGACAAGGTGCCAGACGGTGACGGGCCTCTACTGTCGAAGTCGCGCACGTCCTCGATGACGGTGGTGGCCGGGAGCTCGCCTATGTGGCCATGAGTCGCGCCAGGAACGCCAGCCACGTCTACACCACTGCACCGAACCTCGCTCAAGCCGCCCAACGCCTCACCTGGTCCTGGGATGACGAGCGCCGCCAGCAATGGGCTACTGACCGGGTCCGAGCTGCCCAGCGTCTCGCCGAGCTTCGTGCCGAGCACCAACAGCTGCTCGCGAGCATCCCGCCTGACGTCACCGACCAGATCGACCGACTAAGAAAACAGCAAGACGTCCTCGAAAAGGACCTGGCCGACCTCCGCAAAGGCGCCGGACGGTGGGCCAACACACCCGTCCGAACAAGCTACGAGGATCTCCGAGTTGCTAGCCGAAGCCACGAAGAGAACCTCCGCCGCGTCCTGGATCCTCACCGTGGACTCCTCGCCCGGCACCGCGGTCGCGGAAGTCTCACGACCAGCGCCGACGCCCTGCAAGCCGCTGAGCGTGCCTGGCAGCGCACGACCGAACCTCACGCTCGGCTTCTCGAAGGCGAGAGGTCCCGTTTTGCCGCTCAGATCGTTGAGCTCGAAGACGCGCGACAAGCCAGAGCCGACTTCGTCAAGACCCATCCTGAGCTCATCGACCATATCAACCAACGGCACCGAGCCATCGAAGCCCAACAAGCCAGCTCCCGTCGCCCCGCCCTCTCACCACGAAGACTCCAACCTCGCCGCCGATGATGCAGCGGCGGAGCCTTGGGCATTCCTACGAGTTGTCGCCAACGCCCGTGCTTCCCACGAGTCCCGAGCTTTGAGTCCGATCCCACCCTTGACGGGACGGGACCACCACGAAAGAGCCGGGAACAGCGCCGTCTTCGGGCATTGAGTGAGCACATATCCCTGCCGTTCCTGCGCCCCGCTCCGACGATCGGGGACATCGGCCAGCACTGGCGCGCGTCCGCGACTAGCAGGCAGCTCCGCGCCGATAGGACCGCTAGTCATGAATATGGGACCATTGGCACTTTGTGACCTGTTGGGATAGTTGAGACTCCCCCACAGGTACCTACGACAGCGAGTAGCAAGGCGCCTCTTTGGGCCAGAAGGGCAGAGATGGAGCTCAGGCTGGCGATCCTGAGCCTCCAAAGGGCAACGCAGATACTGTGCGAACTCGCGCCAGCGCCGTCAACCTGCGGCGAGTCATCGGGATACTCGGTCCGGGCATCATCACTGGCGCCGCTGACGACGACCCCTCGGGAATAGCCACCTACTCCCAAACCGGAGCCCAGTTCGCCTACGGCCAACTTTGGACGGCCTTTTGGATGCTTCCCATGCTCACAGCTGTCCAGGAGGCGTGCGGCCGCATGGGGCACGTGACCGGCCAGGGACTGGCCGCAGTGATCAAGTCACGCTATAACCATCGCGCCCTGCGGACCCTTGTCACGCTGCTGCTCATCGCTAACGTGATCAACATCGGCGCCGACATCGGTGCCGTCGCGGCATCAGAGCACCTCGTGGTTCCGCTGCCTAGTGCTGCCCTGGCCGTGCTGTTCACTGCGGTTCTCTTGGTGGTCGAAATCTGGTTTAGCTATCGCAGGTACGCCCGCGTCCTCAAGTGGCTGACATTGGCACTTCTCGCCTACCCGGCCACGGCCTTCTTGGTGACCGAGCCGTGGGCGCGAATCACCCATGCGACCTTCGTCCCTCACGTCCAACTGTCTTCGTCGTTCTTCTATGTGCTCACGGCTGTGGTCGGTACCACGATCAGCCCGTACATGTTCTTCTGGCAGACCTCCCAAGAGGTGGAAGAACGCCGGTCGGCGGCGTCTGGCAGGTCTCTGCTCGACGTGCGTTTGGACAACGTCGTCGGCATGTTCAACTCCCAGCTGGTCGCATGGTTCATCATCGTGGTCGGGGCCACGGTCCTACATAGTGGCGGAGTGACCACGGTCAAAAGCGCCGCCGACGCTGCGAGCGCCTTGCGCCCACTGGTCAAGACCTTTCCGCACTCCGGTGAGGTGGCACAGGGTCTTTTCGCCTTTGGCATAACCGCGCTCGGCATGCTTGCCGTGCCCGTCCTAGCCGGTTCTGCTGCGTACGCCGTCAGCGAGGCGAGGGGATGGCCGGAGGGCTTGGACCTCAAGCCAAAAGCCGGGCGCAACTTCTACGGGATCCTTGCGGTCGCCATGGTGCTCGGCCTGACGTTCAACGTCTTCGGTGTGAACCCCGTCGCCGCCCTTGTCTTCGCTGCAGTCGTCAACGCAGTGGTGGCGGTGCCGCTGCTGTGGGTCCTACTCCGGCTTTCATCTGACTATGCCTTGATGGGTGAGGCGCGCAGTAGATGGCTCTCTCAGTCCCTTTTGGCGGTCACCCTTCTCGGTGTAACTGCGTCTGCGCTCGGGGCCATAGTCCCCCTCATCCGCTGATGGTGGGAACCGGGGGCCATAGGCAATGTCCCACCGCTCGGCGCCGCGGGGAGGGCGTTTCCCGAACGCACGCCCGGCGTTCAGGGGCGGGTGCACTTGCTTGCAGCTGCGTGACGATTGGGGGCATAGCGGTCAGGCACGCGAGAATCGGACCGAGGACTCCAGAGTGGGCACACAGAATGTCGAGCGACCACCTGCGCAGGCCGCGTCAGATCGACGTTCGGCGTGCGCCAGAAACAGTCGCTCAAGGCTCGCTTGAGCTGGCCGAGGATCGCGAGCGCTCGCTCACCGGCTCTGCCGGTCCAAGCCCTGGGGCAGAGAATCGGGGACAATCAGCTGATCAGCAGTCGCGTAGGCTTGGCAGACATGCTCGATCCTCCTGCTGCGAGCGAGGCAACTGCATCAGCCTCAGCTCCGTCACCCATGGCTGAAAACAACGAAACGAGGGGCGGTGGTCGATCGAGGAGGCTAGTACTCGGCGTCATCATCATTCTCCTCGTAGTGGGAATTGCCTTCCTTATCGCGTTCTTTGATGTAGTACGCCATTGGCTAGCTCTTCATACGGGCACACTCCACGGTGGACCGGACGTGTACTACAACTTCTGGTCGGGTTTCGGTTCGGACTTCGGCGAGGCGACCCTCGTCAGTGCCGTCGGTATCGGCGTGTATACCGGTGTTCGCAAGGTCAACTGCCATACCAAGGGTTGTTGGAGGATTGGCCACCACCCCTTAGAGGGCACTCCGTACATCTTGTGTCGGCACCACCACCCGCATGTCCCGACCGAGGGTGCTTCGCATGAGCACATCCTTCAGCAGTACCGGAAGTACATAGAAATGAAAGAAGCTGGGCAGGGACACGCTAGCGGCGCCGGATAAGACGGGGCGAGAGTATGAACAGTGGCCGTGACGACTGTTTGCGTCGCGCCGTCGGCGCGGCGCGAGACCGCAGCCGATCGAACCATCTGTACTCCGCGCAAGGTGAGTCTTCAGTCGTGTCGCGGGCGCGTATCGAGGCCTCTTGTTCGTCCTGGCCCCCTCTGCCGATTCAGGCGCGGCAGCGTCAACCTATGGCGGGGGACCCGGTCGCTGTTATGGCGTCGCGCGTCTCGGTCAAGGGTGTCATGTCATCACTCATCAAGCTCTCCTTCGTTTAGAAGCTTGATCGTTTCACCACGGTCGTTTGCGCTGTTACCGAACTACTTCGGTGGCGTACTTCATCATCGTCCTGCCGATGTCGGCGGGGTTGAGCACCCCCTCCTCGTCGACGGGGAGCTTGCTCAGATCACGGAAGTACTCGACATAAAGGTCGGGAGTCAGCGTGCAAATGAACTTGGCGGGTTCGCCGAAGGGGTTGGAAAAGGTATGCGGCGTCCCTGCGGGGACCGTGACGCACGACCCTGCTTCGACGTCGACGCTGTCAGCTCCGGCGCTGAATCTAAGCATGCCCCCGGTCACGATGAAGACCTCGTCGTGCTCACGGTGCAGGTGCTGGGGCGGGCCAACCGGGCTCGGCGGCACCATCGCCTCGATGATGCCCAGCCGATGCTGGGTGTTCGTGCCGTCCTCAATGATGCGGCAGCGGATCGGCCCGCCGCCTGACTGCTCGCCGTCGTTTGGCCGTACGACCAAGATGGACATGGTTCCTCCCTTTACGCAGATGGACGTTCGTAAGTAACTGTTGACGCGCTGGCCTTACCCGTGAGGGCGAACTCGTAGGAGGCGCGGACCAATCGCAAGACAACGTCACGCTCGAGGTCGTCGCGGGGGGCGTAAAGCATGACGATGGTCGCGGGCGCTTGACCAGTCTGCACGAGGTAGTGGGGTTCGGCCCATCCTGCGCGCTCGGCCGCGACGGCTAATGGCAGCGGCAAAGTGGCGTGCAGGCTGAAGTCACCTTTCGCATGCACGTGGCAGAACTCGCGCCCGACCAGGAACGCCTCGGCCGGCCCACCCGCGGCGCTGCTGTCCAAAGCGAGGGCACGGGCACCCTCCACCGCGATCGCTGATGGCTGTCCGAGCACGGATCGCCAGGTCAACGCCTCGGCAAGAATGGCGCCCACGTGCCGGCTGTCGCCGGGTTGCTGGTCCAGTTGGCTGTGCGGGAGCTCGGTGCTGGTAAGCGGCCGGGCCCCGTCCCGAAGTGGCATGTGGAGCAGATCGGTCATCTCAACCGCCGAACCAGAACAGCTCGATCGGGATTCCGTCCGGGTCGCGGAACACGACCAGGGCGTGCGGCACCGGATCGGTGCTCTCGAACAGTGTTTCGTGTTCGACGCCAACTTCGTCGAGGTGGGTGATCCACTCGTCGATTGCCTCCCGACTGGCGACTTGAAGCGCCAGGTGGTCGAGTCCGGTGCGCCGCGGGCTGAACATTTGCCTGTCCGCGTCGGGATGGTGGTCGAGGCCCACGAACAGGCCGGTGCCGGGACGTGTCATCACGACGGCGTAGCCATCGCCAGCTCCGTGCGGTTCGGCGAAGGCTCGGACCAGGCCCAGAACCTCGCTGTACCAAGCCTCACTGGTGCCGATGTCTCGGACCGTGAGACCGAGATGGTGGAGTCCGGTCACCATCGGAACTGTGCGGCTGGATGGGAATGCTTCGGTAGCGGTGGTCACGTTCCCCCCCTGTTTTTTGGTTCCTTCGACGTTATGAGATATCCTGTCTCATACTAAGACTTTGAGTATCATGCACCTGAGGACCCTTCGTGTCAAGGAGCAGGCTGATGGAACGTTCACGCGATACCGGGACACTGTCTGGTCCTAGAAAACGCACGATGCGCCTGTTGAGGGAGGCTGCCCGAGAGCTCTTGCGCACCGGAGGCCCGCTCACCGTGCCCGCCGCGGCCGAGGTCGCCGGCGTGTCGCGGGCAACCGCCTACCGTTACTTCCCAAACAACGACGCCGTGATGCTGCACGCGACGATGTCCCTCGCCGACGACCCGCTCGACGACGCCGACTGGGCCTCCGGTCGGGCTGCCTCGCCCGACGAGCTCGGTGCCAGGGCCGCCGAACTCGTACGCGCGACGGCAACCTGGGCTTTTGATCACGAGACCGAGCTGCGCACGATGCTGCGCCTCTCGCTCACGCCCGAACGAGAGGAAGTGAAGCCCCGCCGAGGCCTCACCAACCGAGGCCGCTGGATCGGCGCATTGCTCGAAGACTTGCCCAGTGATGTCCCGCCAGCCGCACGCGAGCGTCTCGCGGCCGCCCTCATCCCACTGTTCGGATCCGATGCCGTCGTCTGGACAACTGACATGGCCGACCTACACCGTGACGAGGCAATCGAGCTCCTCGCTTGGATGGCGAGAGTCCTCATCGCCGCCACAGTGGAGGGCTGGTAGCACCCAGCTTCCCGCTCGCCCTCCTCAGGGTGCACACAAGAGCTGGCGAGCGTTGAGTGATCCTTGTCTGTAGAGGCTTTCCCGACTATCCGAGCTTTCATGTTCTCGGCGCGGCCTTGTTCCGTCGCACTGGACGTCGCCGAGAGTCGCAGGCGGACGAACTCGGGCACGCTTGAGCAGCCGCCTAGGAGCTCAGATTGATCCATCTGGGTTCTCGAGACGCGTTGCGCCAGGTCCCGCCGACGGGACACCGATCGACGGGTTCGCGTGCCATCTGCGCAGGGCTTCGTAGTTCAGCAAGTCCAACGGGATGAGCGCCCAAGTGCTTAGCGAACGTGCTCTGCAGAGCCGCCGTGACCGGGCGTGCCTTTTGTCCGCGGGTCCGAGTTGGGGCGGGCGCTGCGAGGCCGGTCCCAGCGGATGGCCAACCGGTCACGTAGTTCGACGCGGCGCCTTGGTCAGTCATGACGGTCTCGGCTCCACCTGACGATCTGGAATCATCGCAGGATGAGAACTCGACCGGGTACTTACACGTCCTACAGCGTCGGTTGCGCAATTGTCTGGGCCGTCATCCTTGCCGGCCTTGCCGCGAGCGGTAACAAGGACAGGCTCCGCACGATTCTGCCGGTTTTCGGTGGCTGGTGGATCGGATGGACCTCTGCGACAATCGCTCGGTATGTCTACCCGCCACCGAAGTCTCGACCTCCATGGCTCCGGAGTCGTCCCGACTGACGTTCCGCAAGGCACAGAGTGGCTCATCTGGGCGGCTGCCAGCGACCCACCGGCTCCCGCCGTCGGCATACCGATCAGACGGTTCTTGTTCATCCTGGCCCGCTCCGATCGCCGTTCCAATCAGCTGCAGACACTGCGTCGTTCTGTCGCGTTCCCGGGATGCACTGTGGTCCTCGGTGGACCGGTCTCCCGCGCTTCTCCCAGTGGTGGCTCCCCGGATCCGGGCGAGTCACCGCGTACGGCCCTCGGGCCGTTCCCGATGCAAGTCGCTCAGTAGCAGGCGCCGGCCGCGAAGGTCGGGTATGCCCACCCGTTGTACTCGAAGTTGGTGGTCGAGAGCGAGGCTTGGTCCTTGGTCAGGCTCCAACCAAGTACACGGGTGCCGTTGGCCCACTCCTTGTACGTCGGGGCCCGGTAGAGCTTGCCGTCTTGCATCGCGGTGCTTAGCACTCCCGAACCCTTCCATTGCCCGGGCGAGAGCACCCACGTCTGATCGCCACCGACGACATCGCCGTTGCTCTCGACGGTGGGCGGCATGGAGTCGTCGTACACGAAGACCGCCGGGCCACCTGACGTCGCTTCGACAAGTGAGACGGCTAGTCCGCCCAGCTCGTTCCCCGAACTACCGAGCTCTGCGAGGACTTCGGCGATGCTCGGGGCGTTGTCGACCATCGTTGCCAACTCCTTGCCTGCTTCGCTCGACGCGCTGGCGCCCTTGAGGGCGGAGAGCGCTGCGAAGAACCCTTGGTAGCCGATGGTCCCTGGCGCCTTGACATCCAGCGTCTGGTAGTCCGTGGCGGCGCTGCTCACCTCGCCAGACCAGTTGTTCAACGCCACCGCCCGCAGCTCCCATGGACCGGGGACGGTGCCGACCGCCAGCGTGAAGTCGTAGGTGCCGTTCTGGTCCGTCGCTACGTCGATCGACCTGCCGCTGGGCGTCGACAACGAGCCGATCGGCCACATCCTCGCTCCCGAATTGCAGATTGCGACCCGCGCGCCCGTGGTGACGGCGGCGTTGTAACTCATGCTTGGTTGTGGCTCCAGGAGGACGTGCCCGTCGGGAACGGGTTTGCCGTACTCGGTCACGGTCAGTGTCCCGCTCACGACCGTCATGCCGTCGGCCGGCACCGATGACTGCGCCAGCTTCAGCTTCACCGTCATGCCCGTGTCGAGGGTGAAGTCCGCCCGTGCGTTCCCGCCGTCCGGCATCGACACGGCGGCACTGCGAGGCTTGTACCGGGCGTCACCCACCCCCTTCGGCACCCCTGAGGGGACAACCAGGTAGTCGCCCGCCTTCACGTTGATCGCGTAGAAGCCGGTGCCGGCCTGCACCGTGCGCGTGCCACCCGAGGGACCGGTGGCAGTCACTGACGCCCCAGGCACACCCTGGTGGTCCTCGTCTTGCACGTAGCCGCTGATCGTGCCGCCTGGCTGGTCGGAGTTCCACAGCAGGAAGATCAGGGGCGCCTCGTTGTTCTGGCGGTTCATGACGCCCGTCCAGCTTTTCCCCAGAGGCGCGACCTTCACATCGCAGGTGGTGGTGTTGGCCCCGCAGCCGGCTTTCACCTCGCCTCCATTCATTGACCAGTCCAAGTGGTTGTAGACGCAGGCTGTGCTGCCGCAGGCCACCGAATTTGAGGTTTGCAGCGGTTCCGGGCCAGTCAGGCGGAACACGCCCTCCTTGTCGGGGTGGGTGAACAGCATGACGGTCCCACCTCCGGGGATCCCCATTTCCTCCGAACCGGTGTACCAGTAGCTCGGTACTGGCGGGGGCTTCGGGGTCGTGCCCCGGGGGAGGGGCGCCGCCGTAGCACCTCCCATGAAGACTGAAGGGACGCTCAAGCCCATCCCGAGAGCGACAGCGCCGGCCAAGAGGCCGAACCTCTGACGGACGCTTGCCCTTGCCGTACTCGATCCGAAAGAACCTCGCCGAACAGCAGTCATGGCGGCCTCCCATACAAAGTGCCCACGGGCAATCCATGATTGTGGAACCTCGCTCGGATCTGGGAATAGGGCCGAAGGTCCCAAAGCCTTTCGCGCTGAGTCGTCCAACCTGTGGCTGCTCCTGGCAAGTTGTTCAACAGCTCAGCCCGCCCACTCCCGGGGGCGTCGGGGGAACCGAGCGCCGAGGTGGGCACAGAAACCTTTCTCGCGAAACATCTGCAGACCCGATCGTGACGGGACGCTTGGGAATTACGCCGGCTTCCGACGCGTACCGAACAACACACCGAATGCCGGCTCGCTCGAGCAACCCCTACAGCCCCGATCGAGTCCTCTTTGTTTGTCAAGACGCTTTTCGAGTCGCCTTCCGTGTAGCTGCCACGCTCTTCGCCCGTGCTCGAGCCTTCGCTGGAGACGAGGTTCGGTGGGCTGTCGTAGCCTGACGGCGGGTCCGGGAGTGGCTTGTCCGAAGAGCCGGTGTCTCGGGGTGTGAGCCGGCCGCGCTGGAGACAGAGCCGTTCCCCGATTGCCCTCCCGGGCCTCGCTCGAGCAGCCGTCCGTCTCGTTTGGCGTCTTCCACCATGCAGGCGTAGAGCGCGTCGCTGATACGCCGCTTGAGGTAGCGGAGGGGTTCCTTGTGACCCTTGCCCTCGGCCACCTTGCGCTCGTAGTAGGCACGCCCTTCGCTGTGGCGGTGGCGGATCTGGGTGACCGCCGCCATGTGAAGGGCGTGGTTGAGGTGGCGACTCCCGCGTCGGGACAGCCGGTAAACGTTCTTGCCGCCGGAGGACACGTCGATGGGCGCGGTGCCGTTGAACGAGGCGAAGTGATCCCGGTTCGGGAATCGGGTCACATCTCCAGTGAGCCCGATCGCCGTGGCGGCGACCACCGGGCCGACACCGAAGATCTTCGTGGTCGAGGTCCTCGACGCCTTCACCACCGCTTCCAGGCGCCGCCTGGACTCTTTGATCTGCTCGTCGAGGCGGCGCAGGTCCTCGAGTAGGTCACCGGCGAGCTCGCCGAGCTGAGTGGCGAGCCGGGACCGCTCGCCTTCGAGAAGCCGGGCGTGAGGTTCGGTCGCGTGCTGCCAAACCCACGGGGCCGCAACCAGCTCGCTACGGGTTCGGTGCCACGCTCACTTCGTGAGTGCGCCGATAGAGGCCGTGACGACGGCGTTCCTGCCCCGCCGCTTGGCGTCGAGAAGCCGCCCATCTGCTGCGGTCAGCGCCGCGTGCCAGCCCTCCGCCGGACCGCATGCCACCCCAAAGCTCATCGTGACGTGAAGGCCGGGCGCGAGCGTTGTCCAGTCCAGTCCCGAGACGGCGAGCCGCAGTCGCTCGGCGAATCCGTAAGCACTTGCCAGGTTGACACCCGGCAGCGCCACGACGAACTCGTCCCCGCCGTAACGGATGGCCAGTTGACCGCTTCGCGCCTTACTCGCGAACAGGCCGGCGACTTGCCGCAGCACCGCGTCGCCGAAGTCGTGGCCGAACGTGTCGTTGATTTCCTTGAACGAGTCGATGTCGGCGATGATGCAGGCCACTTCGGTCTGCCGCACCGCCTCTTCACAGAGGAAGCGCTCGAGCAATCTCCTGTTGCCCATGCCGGTCAGGACGTCCTCTTCAGCCGACCGCGTGGCCTGCGCTGCCTGGGTTTGGAGATTGCTGTGATCCCGTTCGAGGTCCGCGCGTGACCAGACGTGTTGCACGAGCTGTCTTGTCTGGCGGTGGTGCATCGCCCGGATGTGTCTGTTGACTTCTTGGGTATCCGCCAGTGCGCTCTGGAAGTCACCAGCAGCCTCCTTGCAAGCGGCCAGCTCCTCGAGCGCAAGTATCAACTCGTGTTCGTCGTAGCTCGACTCGCCGATCCGCATACCGCGGTCGGCGGCAGCCAGGGCTTCCTCCACCCGGCCTGCCAGGCGGAGACATCGGGCCTCGACCAGTGCGGCGGCGGCGCGTTGAGCTGCCTGCAGGATGGCGTTCGCTTCACTCCGGAACTCGTCTAGCACCTGTAGCGCTTCCTCCACGCGGTTCAAGTCGCAGAGGACCTCTGCGAGCAGGCGGTGGCTGCCGAACCGACGGTTGAGCTCCGGTGTGCCCTCGAGGCGCAATCTTCGTACGATCGCCTCAGCGCGTTCGAGCTTGTCGGTGCCAGCCCCCAGGTGGGACATGCGCTGCTCGCGGGAGCCAAGTAGCAACGCGTCAGCGATGTTCTGCAGCTGACGGCAGACCTTCTCTCCGTCACCCAAGCGCTCGGCGGCGGCGGAAGAGACCTCGAACAGCTCCACTGCCCGGTCGTAGTCGAACAGTGAGTAACAGAAGATACCGAGCCGGTTGGTGATCTCCCACCGGAGATAGTCGTCGTTGACCGAGTCCAGGCCCAGGACGCTCTTTGTCGCAAGGTCCGAGGCGAGCGAAACATCGCCAAGGCGGGAAGCGTGAGCCGCACCGAGACTCGCCGCGGCGATGGCAAGCTCATCGTATCCAGCCATCTCGAAGAGAGTCATCGCCGCGACGGCGTCCTCACAGACCTCGCGGGTCAGCCACTGGTTCGATCTCACTCGTGCCCGGCACATGAGCAGCTGGGCCTGGTCGGCAGGAGTGGTTGCTGACTCGAACGCCCGCGCGATTTCGACCAGGCACGCTTCACAAGCCTCCGGCGTCGCCGCCAGACGTGCACGTTCCAGCAACGCCTCGTAGTCGACGTCCGCACGGACACTCTCGTTCACTCCTCTATGTGTCGGCCAGTACGGAGCGGACCCTGAGGGTCCGAGGATCTGCTGGGTGGCACCACCGGTCGCCAGTTAGGGTTGTGAGCTGGGCTACTGCTGGTCGGTGTGCCGCTTGGCGCCCGACGTTGGCCGGACCGGCGCCCACGTTCGCCCACGTGGCGGCGTAGGGGGTGGGTGGTCCTGCCATCGACATTGACATCGTCTCGGCGCCACTTCGTGGGCCCCTGGGCTTTGGAGCGGCCTGTTCCGGCACGCAGGACTCCCAACAGGTAGGCGAGCAGCGTCCGGAAGGCGCCCGAGAGATGTCGGGACGGTCTGACAAACCCGAAGGTCCGGAGAGCGCTAAAAGCTCCCACGTCCGTTGGGTCGGCCCGATCCATCCGAGCTACTCGTCCAGCGGTCAAGCCCGCCGGGCTGGGGATAGACGAGGCGACCTCATCTCAAGAATGGAGAGCGGGTCGTCGTGCTGATTGGTGACTTTCGGCTCTGGCGCCGAGGTCACAACTGGCGCGAGATGAGCCATGAACCGTCGCGTTGAACGTGAGAGGCACAGAAGAGACCGGCGGTGGGAGGTGGAGACATGGCTGGGAACCGTGTCTGGACCGTTGAGATCGTCTTCACCGAAGATGACACGACGACGCAAGCGAGTGCTCGCTTGCGCGGGGGACCACACGATCTGACCGGCTGGGGGCGGGCGCGCCGGAAGCCGATCGATCCGGACGTGCCTGCCATCGGGGAGGAACTAGCTGCTTCTCGTGCCCTGTCGGAGATTTCGCACGACCTTCTGCACCGGGCAGCTAACGCCATTGAGGCATTCGAGGGAAAGCCCGTCGACCTGAGCCGGTGACGGGCCTTGCCGAGCTGCTCGGTTGGTTCGAGATGGCACTCCGCCTGCAGGCGACTCTTAGGACCAAGGAGCCGTGCGCGGCACTGCCGGCCGAATAGCCCGCCTCGTGGCCGATCGAGGCGAACACGTGTTCGTTACTGTTGGGGGCTGAACTGTCGCCAGAGGAAGCCGAAGTCCTCCGTCGCTCGATTGCCATGCTTCGGCCGCGCGCGGCGAGCGGCCTCAGCCACAAGAAACTCGGACTAGATCCCTATGGCATCCAGTCCGGAAATCAGCAGTACCCCTACGAGGAGGAAGAACACGACCACCAGGAACATCACAACCTTGAAGGGATCCCTGTCACGATCTAGGACCTTGCGTTTCATTGACTACTTCTCTCATCGAATAGACGTTGGCGTCCTCCAGCTCAACGTCGGATGGGCCACTCTGCTCCAGCTCCTTGCGATACACCTCACGGAAACTCAAGAGCATGAAGTTTATGACCCGTTTCGAACTGATAGTGCTCGGTGTGAACCGAATATTGGAGGGCGCTGGGCCTCTCCACGCTACGAGCTAGCCGCAGCGTCTTGGTGGATTCTCAATCTGACGGATCTCGAGCGCCTCCGCCGTCCGATGCGGAGCGCCTCTCACGCGCCCGACGACTCGCGCAGCCTGTCGCGCATCGGCGGTCAGGAGCACTCCCGCGGTTGCTCGACGGGACGTCGTCCGGGAACAGTCGGCGCCGACCGGATCTTCAGTGCTCGTAGTGATACCTGGCCTGGAGGACTACGACGTCATCGCCGTCATATAGGGACACCAGGCGGTGCTCCTGGTCGATCCGCCGCGACCAGCAGCCCTGCAGAACATGTTTCAACTGCTCGGGCTTGCCGATCCCCGTCAGCGGATCGCGAAGTACCGCTTCAAGCAGGCGATTGATCCGCTTGTTCGTGGTCCGATCCGTCGCCTGCCAGTAGAGGTAGTCCTCCCAGCCGTGTGGCGTGAAGACGAGACGCACTATGTGATCTCATGCTCTTCACGTTGTCCATCGAGCGACTGTCGGAGGCTCTCGAGCAGGCGACGGGCGTTGGCCGGGACACGGAGCAAGTACGCCGTCTCTTGAAGCGCGTCGTAGTCCACTCGGGACATGAGGACGGCATCGCCCCGCTTCGAGGTGATCTCGACCGGCTGGCGGTCGTCGTTCACCTGCTCGATCAACGGGAAGAGGTTCTTCCTCGCCTCGCTCGCGGTTATCGCCACGGCCGTCTCCTCTCCAACTGGTACATCATATGGTACCAGTGTGCATTGCCTAGGAGTTTTCGTGAAAGGAGTGTGGGAGGGAACCCAGCCCACAGGTTGGATGCCTGCAACGCTGGCCGTTCTCGTGACCACGTCGGAAGACGACCACTTTTGACTATCGGTGCGGCCGCCCGCGCTGTGGCCGAATCGGTCATGAACCCGTCGCCCCCGGCGCGGCAACCAGGCCAGGGCAACATTGGCGGCCTGCAGACCTACGTTGCCGCCGCGAGTGCCCGCTCACGGCTGAGGCCACCTGACACTTCAGGCCTCGAACACGTACGCACGGCCGGCAAACGTGGCACGACCCGGTGCACCCACCACAACCGTCCTGCCCGAGACGGCGACCGAGTAACCGAACTCACTGCTCGTGTGGCCAACATCGGAGCCCTCGAGCTCAGCGATCTGCTTCCAGCCGTTCGCTGTCTTGGTGAACAAGTATGCACGGCCGGCTAGGTGCAACGGTGCGCCCACGACGACGGTCGTGCCCGAGATGGCCACCGAGTCGCCGAAGTAGTCAGAGGCGGTGGTGTCGGCGCCCGTCATCTCGGCGACCCCCTTCCAGTCGGATGCCTTCTTGGTGAAGATGTACGCCCGGTGGGCGCCGACTGCACTCACGACGACGGTCGTGCCCGAGATGGCGACCGAGGACCCGAACTCGTCGCCGCTCAAGTTGCCACCGTTGGAGCTCTTCAGCTCGGTCGTCTGCCTCCAGCCTGTCGCAGTCTCGGTGAACACGTACGCCCGGCCT
>Ga0116127_1000909_pt1 | contig 21604 bp, 12 predicted proteins | sample June2015DPH_16_1_FD_89731 | JGI IMG/M metagenome (GOLD analysis project Ga0116127, IMG submission 89731) | Peatland microbial communities from SPRUCE experiment site at the Marcell Experimental Forest, Minnesota, USA - June2015DPH_16_100 | ecosystem: Environmental > Terrestrial > Soil > Wetlands... | reverse complement strand
GCCTCCGCACGGCTACAACTACGCTTCGACAACGCAGTTATGCCATGAAATGACGGCCTTTCCAACACTTTTCCTGTCTATCGTCACCGCAATCAGCAATGAACCTGTGAGAAATGCGGGTTAATTGTCCCTGATTCATACTTGACCTACGGTCTCCGCCATTCGTCCGGTCGTCCGCGATTCGTGTAACGTTGCCTTTCCACATGAACCGCAGCACCAGGCGCGATTTCACGGCCTCTTCCGATTGCTTCTCGCTGCGTCGGCTCAACCGCGCTTGCCCTCTCAGAACCGGGCCTTCGCACCGCATAGTCGCCCTCGGGTCTCCGCTCTATGTAAATCTCTCGCTTTGCCATGTCCTCTTAACCTCCTAATAATGCTTCGTAGTTAATTAGCTGCACCCGCTCGTCGACCCGCAGCTCATGCAGCGGTAGCAACTCCCGTTGCGCACCATGATTGCCCCGCACGTCCCGCAACTTGGTGCGTCACCCATGTCGTACATGTCGCGCATCGCGTCGGCCGCGTGATACAGTCCGCGGTCCTGCAGGCTGGGCACATGCGAAGAACCCGCCGCTGGCGCCGAATGTGCCTGCGACTCCGTCATCCGCCGTACCCCGCCGCCCGCCTCGGCCTGCGGCTCCGGAGCAATGCCGCCGCCCGAGTGCGCGCTCGTTGCCGCTACCTGGTTCAGCCGCTTGGCCACTTCCTCCGCCAGCCGCGCAATGTGCTGCTGCGTCGTCGGCGAATCCTCCTCATCGAGATCGCTCTCTGCCAGCAGGCTGGGGGACGCCGGCAGTTGCGGTGTCTGGGGAGCAAGCCCGGCGAACAGCGCCAACTGCTGGCCCGAAAGGAAGCGCAGATTCAGCCAGCGGAACATGTAGTCCATCAGGCTCTTCGCGTACCCAATCTGCTCATTGCCCGTCCAGCCCGAAGGTTCAAATCGCGTGTGCGCGAACTTCTCGCACAGCACCTTCAGCGGAACGCCGTGCTGCAGCGCCAGCGAAACCGACGTCGCAAACGCGTCCATCAGCCCGCTCACCGTCGACCCCTCCTTGGCCATGCGAATGAAGATCTCGCCCGGCTGGCCATTCGGATACATTCCCACGGTGATATAGCCCTCGTGCCCGGCAATGGAGAACTTGTGCGTAAGTGACGCCCGCTCCTCCTGCAGCCGGTGGCGTATCGCGCGCGGAGGCGCATTCAGGTCCTGCTCCTCCTTCGTCGTCTCGGTGGCGTCGAGCGCAGGCGCCGGCGTCGCCGTCAGCACCGGTACCGCCGCGGCCGCGGCAATCTCATCCAGCGCCTTCTGGAACGCCTGCGCCGCCGCGTGCAGTTGCTTGGCGCTCACCTCCACTTTGTCGGCGCCGTGCGCCTCCAGCAGTTTCACGTCCGCTTCGGCCGCCGGTTGCGACGCCGCCAGTTGTCCCAGCAGGCGGCTGCCTGCCGCATCCAGAGCTGATGGCTCCTTCTTCGCGTCCATGCTCGTGTTCAGCGGCTGCGTGCCCTTCGATCCATCGCGATAAATCGCCACCGCCTTGATGCCCTGCCGCCAGCTTTCCGCGTAGGCCTCGGCCACATCTTCCACCGCGGCCTCGTGCGGCAGGTTCACGGTCTTCGAGATCGCGCCCGAAAGGAATGGTTGCGCCGCCGCCATCATCTTGATGTGCCCCATGTAGTGGATCGACCGCGTGCCTTTCGCCGGCTTGAAGCTGCAATCGAACACCGCCAGGTGCTCCGGCTTGATCCCCGGCGCCCTCGATCGTGCCCGTCGCATCAATGTAGCTGACGATCGCGTTCACTTCTTCGTTGTCGTAGCCCAGCTTGAACAGCGCCGCCGGAACAGTGTTGTTCACGATCTTGATCATGCCGCCGCCCACAAGTTTCTTGTACTTCACCAGCGCCAAGTCAGGCTCGATGCCCGTCGTGTCGCAATCCATCATGAAGCCGATGGTGCCCGTCGGCGCCAGCACCGTGGTCTGCGAGTTGCGGTAGCCATAGCGCTCGCCGTAGAGCAGCGCCATGTCCCAGCTCTCCCGGCTGGCCTCGATCAGCGAGTCAAGCTGCGGCACCGTGAACGGCTCGCCGGCAGACCGGGACTTGCCGATGTTGTTCACCTCCGCCCGGTGCATGCGCACTACATCGAGGAACGGCTCGCGGTTCACATAGTAGCCGGGGCACGCTCCACCCTGGTGCTCAACGCTCGCCGTCAGCGGCGTCGCCGAGCTCAGCGGCGGGCACTGCGCCGCAATAATCGCCGACTGCAGATACGCCTGGCCTGTCATGATCGCCGTCATGCTTGCTGCCAGGTCGCGTCCCGCCTCGGAATCATACGGCAGCCCGAACGACATCAGCAGCGCGCCCAGGTTGGCGTAGCCCAACCCCAGCGGCCGGTAGTCGTGCGAGTTTCGCGCAATGGCCTCCGTGGGATAGCCCGAGTTGTCCACCAGAATCTCCATCGCTGTGATCAGCACGCTGATCGCGTGCCGGTACGCCGCAATGTCGAACGTCCCCGCCGGCGTCACGAACCGCATCAGGTTCAGGCTTGCCAAATTGCACGCCGAGTTGTCCAGAAACATGTATTCACTGCATGGATTCGATGCGTTGATCCGCGCCGTGTTCTTGCTCGTGTGCCACTTGTTGATCGTGTCGTCGAACTGCATCCCCGGATCGCCGCACTCCCACGTCGACTTGGCGATCTTGCCCATGATCTCTCGCGCCTTGTAGGTCTCCACCGGCTGGTGGCCCTTCACCGTATATGTTGTGAAGTCCCCGTCGGCTTCGTAGGCGCGCATGAACTCGTCACTGACCCGTACCGAATTGTTCGCGTTCTGGAAGAAAATCGATGAAAAAGCCTCTGAGTCCGGCCCAGATCCGTCGTACCCCGCCTTGATCAGCGTGAACGCCTTGGCCTCCTCCTTTGACTTGCACTCAATAAACTCCACGATGTCCGGGTGGTCCACGTTCAGGATCACCATCTTTGCCGCGCGCCGCGTCTTGCCCCCGCTCTTGATCACCCCGGCAAACGCGTCAAAGCCGCGCATGAAGCTTAACGGTCCGCTCGCCTGCCCTCCGCCCGAGAGCTGCTCCATCGATCCGCGCAGCGACGACAGATTCGTTCCTGTTCCCGATCCCCACTTGAACAGCATCCCCTCCGTCTTCGCCAGCGTCAGAATCGAGTCCAGCGAATCGTCCACCGCGTTGATGAAGCAGGCCGAGCACTGCGGATTCCGGTAACCCGTCGCCGAGTACTGCACCCCCCCCGTCACCGGGTCCCAATGCCAGTTCTGCCCGTCCGCTTCAGGCTCCAACCGGTCGCAGCCCACGTTGAACCACACCGGCGAGTTGAACGCCGCCTTCTGCGTCAGCAGAAGGTGCGCCAGCTCATCGTGGAAGATCCCGGCGTCCAGCGCCGTGGCGAAGTACCCGCCGGCCATGCCCCAGTCGCGCACCGTCTCTGCCACCCGCGACACCAGTTGCCGCACGCCCGTCTCGCGCTCCGGCGTATCCATCTGACCGTGCAGGTATTTTGAGGCCACAATGTTCGTGGCCGTCATCGACCAGTCCACGGGAACCTCCACGTCCTTCTGCTCGAAGATCGTGTTCCCTTTCGTGTCCGTGATGGACGCCGTCCGGCGCTCCCACTGCAGTTCGTCGTAGGGGGAGACGCCCTCCTTTGAAAAACGCCGGGAAAAGGTCAGGCCCTGTGCACCGGGGGTTGATTGGAAGGCAGCGGTCGAAGTCTCAAGGTGAGCCTCGTTCATCGGAATCCTCTCCATCGGTCAAAAATCAGTGATAAAAGCCCTATCTCCGGTTGCACAGCCGGATCGCGGGACAACCCGCAACTATTTGGAAACAAACGGAAAACGGGGATAAAAATACCGCGAATTCCAGCGTTGTCCGCGGCCCACGTTCGCAACCAGCTCTTTCCTCGTCGCCGTACCCAGGTCGTCGTACTTATGACCCGTCCTCGCTGCCTGGGAATCTCTGCTGAGATCCCCCTCTTACGAGATGCTGGATGCAGCACTGAAACTCGGGAATTGCTCGATTTGCGCCGATATCTTTTAACAGCCCATTCACGGCCGCAGATGAAAACTTACCGCTGTCCATGGTGCGTGTCAAGAACAAACCACAACATCTTGTATTTTGTTCACATTTCCTGCACCAGCTCTTTAAACACCGCCATTTGCCTGTGGAAACTTCGAATCAGCCTCGCCCGACGCGGGTTTGCGCGGTCAAATTTGCATCAAATCTGGGGCACCTAAAGAGCCGGTCCAAGGCCGCAATCCCGCAATTCGGCCCATGCCTCAACCCTAGCCCCGCACGAACCCGGGCACAAGACGCAGAACCAGTGCACTTACGCGGCAGTCTTGTTCAAGTTGTGGACATTTGGACCGGACGGGCAGTTCTTGCCTCAAGGTTCAAAGCGCGACTTGGCCGGAAGCATCCGCTGGTGCAGAACGCGGGAGATACGAATTCCTCCGTTCACAATGCGATAGAACACAACATGTTTCTCGTGTTCGAACCGGCGTAACCCTGGACTGACCGTGTCGCAGGCACGCCCGATCCCGGGATTCCTGGCGAGGGCTCGAAAGCACTTCCTAAGCCCCGCACCGTATCGCAGCGCCTGCTCTGCACTCCATCGGGTTCTCGTGTACTGGATAATGCCGCGTACATCGGAGCCTGCGGCATTGGATAGGAAGTACTTAGGCAATCTTCTCGCTTTTCTGTTTCCCTGCACCTTCGAGAGAATCGAAGAGTTCGTTGAAGAACTCCTCTCCGTCAACTGCGCCGCCAGCGTCGCCCTCGTTGATCGCCGCCCGCAACGCCGCCATCTTCTCTTCATATTCCCGCTCGTCCCGCTCAAGCAAACGAAGGGCCGAGCGCATCACCTCGCTGGCATTGGCGTAATGCCCGCTCTTTACGCGGGAAGCGACAAATCGGTCGAGCTCTTTGGGCAGGTTCACATTGCGCGTTGGCATAAACAAGCTCCCACTCAAGTATAGAGCGATTGGCATACTTTGCCAATTGGCTGGTCTTCAAGGCTGCGCACGCCACACCCTCGGCTCCCTTGGCAAGGTCATCTCGCTCAGCGGCACGAACTCAAATCCCTGCGCGCGGTAGCGGGTGATGATGCGGTCGGTGGCTTCGACTGTAGCCCAGCGGTTGCCGTCCAAGTTCTCCGAGTCGCCGTCGTGCAGCAGGACGATGGCGCTCTCACCCTCCAGGCTCTCGATCTGCGCGGCGAGATAGGCCACAATCTCGTCGGCGGTTCCGAGTTTCCAGTCCAGCCCTTCCGCATCCCACATCGCGAGTTGGATGTCATGGCGCCGCAGGTACTCCAGCATCCCCTGGTCGTAGTGGCCACCCGGCGGGCGGAAGTATTGTCCCCAGCGGTTAATCTCGCGGTCGAGCTCCTCGAAGGTTGCGCCGCAAAGGTTGCGATGCGTCCGGGTATGGTTGCCGATCACATGGCCCGCCTGCTCGACGCGCTTGACGGTGGAATCCCGCGCCAGCATTCTCTCGCCGATCATGAAGAAGGTGGCGGGGACGGAATAGTAGGAGAGAACGGCGAGAAGAGCCTCCGTGCAAGGAGGAGAAGGTCCGTCATCGAACGTGAGCGAGAGTTTCTTCATTGCATGGTCGCAGCATACCTTCGCTATCCCGCAGATCACAACGATTTTTCTGCGCGCCTAATCCGCCAGGCCCGTCTCAACCCCGCCTCTTCGCTCGCGCAAACACAAATCGGCCCCGCGCGCCGTGGCGTGCGAGGCCGATCCAATGGGAGAGGGCTTCAGCGGTTCCGCAGTCACTGCGTCCCGAAGCCTTGAACGCCAAGTGGATTCTTCCTCAAGAAGAATCCACCCTGCACTAAGGCTGGGAACGGCTACATCAACTGAGGAACCGCTCTGCAAGAGCAAGTCAGGAAATCAGTTGCTTCCCTTGGATTCAATCCTCATTCCATAGAACGATTTATGCACAAAGAACACCGACACCAGGAAGAATGCCACCGCCAGCACGTGTGTCAGCCGCGGATTGGTCGAACTGAGCGTCACCGCAAGCTCGACAGCAAGTAATCCGAACAACGTCGTGAACTTGATAATCGGATTCATTGCCACCGACGACGTGTCTTTGAACGGATCGCCTACGGTGTCTCCGATCACGGTCGCGTCGTGCAAAGGTGTCCCTTTCTGTTTCAGGATGACCTCAACGATCTTCTTCGCGTTGTCCCATGCAGCGCCCGCGTTCGCCATGAAGATCGCCTGGTACAGCCCGAAGATCGCAATCGAGAACAGGTACCCGATAAACAGGAACGGCTCCATGAATGAGAACGCAAGCGTCGCGAAAAAGACGGCGAGAAAGATGTTGAACATCCCCTTCTGCGCGTACTTCGTGCAGATTTCTACCACCTTCTTGCTGTCACTGACCGATGCTTTCTCCGCGCCTTCCAGTTTAATGTGCCTTTTGATGAACTCCACCGCGCGGTACGCGCCCGTCGTCACCGCCTGCGTTGAAGCGCCTGTGAACCAGTAAATTACTGCCCCGCCGCAGATCAACCCCAGCATGAACGGCGCGTGCAGCAGAGAGAGGTTCTGTACGTAGTTAGGGTTCAGTCCTTTGGTCACGGCCAGGATGATCGAGAAGGTCATCGTGGTTGCGCCCACTACGGCTGTGCCGATCAGCACCGGCTTTGCCGTAGCCTTAAACGTATTGCCCGCTCCATCGTTGGCTTCCAGCAGGTCTTTCGCGCGATCGAACTTCACATCGATGTTGAAATCCTTCTTCAACTCGCCTACGATGCCGGGAACATTTTCGATCAGCGACAACTCGTAGATGGATTGAGCATTATCGGTCACCGGCCCGTAGGAATCCACGGCAATCGTCACCGGACCCATGCCCAGGAAGCCGAAAGCGACCAGGCCAAACGCGAAGACGGCCGGAGCCAGCATCTGCGCCGCCATCGACGGGCCCGTACTAAAGTAGTAGCCCATCGCCATCAGCGCGACCATGCTCAGTCCCAGCCAGTAGGCCGAAAAATTACCGGCCACGAATCCCGACAGGATCCCCAGGGAAGCTCCGCCTTCCTGTGCGGATTTCACGACTTCTTTCACGTGGCTCGAGTTGGTCGATGTGAAAACCTTCACCAATTCGGGTATGACCGCGCCCGCCAGGGTTCCGCACGAGATGATGGAAGCCAGCTTCCACCAGAGCGTTCCGTCACCGAGAGTGGGGATCATCAGGTACGTCACGATGAAGGTCAGGGTGATGGAAACGATCGACGTGATCCATACCAGCGAGGTCAATGGCGCCTCAAAATCCATCTCATCGGCGTTCGCGTATTTCGCGTGAGCGATTGCGCCATTCAGGAAATAGGCGCCCGAGCTGGAGATCAGCATGGCCACGCGCATCACGAAGATCCATACCAGCAGTTCCGCTTGCGTCGTGGGGTTCGGTACCGCCAGCAGGATGAACGTGATCAAGGCCACGCCGGTCACGCCGTAGGTTTCAAAGCCGTCCGCGCTCGGTCCAACGGAGTCGCCCGCGTTGTCACCCGTGCAGTCTGCAATGACACCCGGGTTGCGCGCATCGTCTTCCTTGATCTTGAACACGATCTTCATCAGGTCGGAGCCGATGTCCGCGATCTTGGTAAAGATTCCGCCGGCAATACGCAGCGCCGCCGCGCCCAGCGATTCGCCAATCGCGAAGCCGATGAAGCATGGACCCGCATATTCGCGTGGGACGAACAAAAGAATACACAGCATGATCAATAGCTCGACCGAGATCAACGCCATCCCGATGCTCATGCCCGCCTTCAGCGGAATCGCAAACGCTGGATAGGGTTTGCCGCGCAATGCCGCGAATGCCGTCCTTGAATTCGCGAATGTGTTCACGCGAATTCCGAACCACGCCACCCCGTAGCTGCCTGCGATCCCGATCAGGCTGAACGCCAGAATGATGGGCAGCGTAACCGCAACCGATTTTCCCGGCACCGGCGCCAGGTAGCCGAAATACAGCGAGATGATGACCGCGATGAATGCCCACAGCAGAAGAATGAACTTGCCCTGCGTGATCAGATACGTTTTGCACGTCTCATAGATCAGTTCGGACATTTCGCGCATCGTGCGATGAACCGGCAGGTTCTTCAACTGCACATAGATCGCCAGGCCGAACAACAGGCCGCCGGCGCAGAAAAGCAACCCGATCGTCAGCAGGGCATGTCCGTTCATGCCGAAAAAACTCACCTGCCTCAAATCCGGCAGGGTCAGATTGGCTTCGCCTCCGCCCGAGTGTTCTTGCGCATGGGCGAATGTGGGAAGCAGCAGCCCCAAAACCGCCACCGCGACGGCCGCCACACTTTTGTACGGCCGCTTCAGAAATGCCACTGCGCCTTCCTTGATCGCCCCAGCGATCTTCGGCATATCCAGTAAGCCAATGTCAGATCCGATAACCTGCCGTCCAAGAATCACGGCCACAACGAGCGAAAAACCGCTTACGCCCAGAAAGAACTCCACCCAATTTGTGACAGTCACAAATCCTCCCAACTCTAAGGTTTTGAAGCCGTACCACGGACGGCCCCGGTTCGACCTCTCAAATACCCGGGGAATTGCCATCGGAAGGCTATCATCCGGATACACCGCTGTCGAGTGATAGCTGTCACGGGGGCGGCGAGCCCATTCCCGGCTCGGTTTCGTCCCATTCCGGACCGCGCTCACAGAGTGATCCCATGATTCGGAATCTCCGCGCTCGGCCCACAACTTCGCCCTACAACCGGTCTCATAAATGCCTCTGCAGCAAAGTGCGCAAGTATGGGACCCAACAACAAGGCGGGTCCCATGATTCCAGCGAGTTGACAAAGATGGTTGATGAGACCGGTTCTAGATTCCCACCTGTTTTCAGTTGTCAGATGAAGGTTGTCCCTGATGAGTTGTCTGTTCCCTGTGTCCCTCAGTCCCTCAGTCCCTTGGTCCCTTGTTCCCTGCCTTATTCCACCGGCACGTCGATCTTGTCGCCGGGTAGTGGGCTCGTCATTCCCGGGCCGTCTTCGTCCCGTTCTTTCCCCTCCGGCAATGGATGCAGTTTGAACAACACCAGCACATTGCGTTCCGGATCGTCGAGCGCGGAAAAGCTCGCGACTTGCTCCACCGATTCATGCGTATGGAGCTCCGACAGGACTACGGGATCGATCCCATTCCACGACGCGTACCAGCCCGGTTGGTAGCGCTCCACCTTCTCCCCAAGGTCATCAAAGCTGATTTCGTCGCAAAGCGTCGGCAAATGGGTCATCAGCGTAATGTCGTCCCCGCTCACCGAGACCAGCTCTCGCTTCCCGTTCGGGTGCGTATCAATATACTGTGTCAATTTCTCCGCCGCGTTCACCCACGTGTACTCGGGATGCGTCGCGTACTCGATGGTCTTTGCCGCGTGAACCACGGTCGCGCACGTGGCCACGGCAACCACGCACCAGCCGGCCCTTCGCGTCCATCCTCCCCGCTCCACAAGCGCATTCGCCCCCAGCGCCACCACGCAGAAAATCAGGAACGACGCCACCAGAATGTACCGCGGCTGGGGATGGTCTTGCACTGTCATAAACAGCACCATTCCCGCGACCCCCAGCAGCGCCGCTCCGAACACCGGATCGCCCCGCAGCTTTCTGCTCCATTCCGCGCGCCACGTCAGCGCAGCCCCCAGCACCAGCGCTCCACCCAGCGGCGCCAGACTGTGATCGATCCACAGCAATCCATGAAACGACCACCAGAATGCTGCCAGAGGCCAGGTATATCCATCCGGCAGCGTAAAGTGACTCACCACCAGGAAGTACCTGTAGTCGGGCATCAAACCCATCCGGGCAACAATCCCCAGCCACGCACCATACACCAATGCCGCGCTCGCCGCCGCCGTCAGCGCGCACTTGAGCGCCTTCCCGCGCTCGTGCCAAAGGGGCATCAGCATCGCCCAACCAACCGCCGGCGCCAGAAACGCAGCCGTCGTCTTCGTCAGCACCGCCACCGCATACAGCAGCCCGATCCCCACCGACGCCAGCGCCGGCCGCTTCATCCGCGGCAATCGCACCGCAACATTCAAGGTCACGAGCGTCAGCGTCGTCTGCAGCGGCTCAAGAATCGCCAGCCGGCTGAAGCTGTAAACATACGGGCTCGTCACCGCCAGCGTCACCCCGAGCAGCGCCATCCAGCGCGGGGTCCCCGCGGATAGGCCTTCATCCGCGGGGTGGGAGCGCGGTCCCCTGCTGCGCAACAAAAGGTAGCTCAGCGCCAGGCTCGCGAAAAAGCACCCCACCGCCAGCCCGCGCGCCGCCTGCACGCTCACACCGGTAAAGAAATAAAGAAGCCACTCCGCAAAGGGCCACACCGGAACGATCACAGCGGGATTGAAGTCCCCCGCCAGATACCAGTTCCCAAACAAGTGCGCGCGCACCGCGGCGTTCCCATACCAGCCCTCATCGGTGTACTTTGCCCAGTCCATCGTCCACGGCGAGCCGTTGGGGAAATCTGCCCTCAGATGCCACGCGTGCAGCGCCGCGAATCCAACAATCGCGAGCACCCACGCCGCTATGCCCCAGCGCCGCAGCCCTTCTGCCCGCCCCGCCCGCCGTCCCTCCACATCCATAACGCTCTCCTGCACTCGAACGGCGTGCCCCAAACGCGTCACGGCTGCAGACTCCGCTGGCATTTTTGTTCCCTCAGATTCTTCAAATGAGCAAAACTGGCGTTGGAAAACTGAGCAAAACTGGTTTTGGAATTTGCTTCTGCGTGGATTCCCCTGAGTATAACGCGCTCCCACGAATCGCTTCCCCATCACCACCGCTGACGCCGAACCAGGTTCGCTCTTCGGCCCGGACCCTCCGTCCTCATCTACCCCTCTGAAGTCATGATCGCCCGCCGCTGGCCCGACGGGCGCAAGCCTGGGGATCAGTCGATGCAATCAAAATCACAAGCCCGCAGCGAGCGAAAGAACCCATCGATCATTCCTTCCGTACCCACTGAACCATCACCCGCTGACGAACCCGACGAACTCCCCCCGGCACGACGAGCTAAAAGCTAACAGCTAGAAGCTGTTCTCTACTCCCTGTTCCCTATCCCCTACTCCCTGCCTTTCCACTCCCTTGTTCCCTTGGTCCCTTGGTCCCTGCTTTATTCATGTTTTCCCCCACCTCGCCGATGAGACCTGTGATGGCTTGGAAGTTCACCTTTGCGTCCGAGGCGAGGCAGGTTGAGATCCATGCATAGCTCTGTTCCATATTCCTCGCAGCCCTCCGCCTCCGGCCTTACGCTCGTGGAGCTGGACTCCGCGACTGCCTCCATCCAGGTCGTCGGCGTAAGCGCCGCCTGGCGCAAGCTCCTCATGCAGGCCGAAATGGCCGCGCCCCACTTGCAGGTCGCCGCCATTGAAGGCGAGCATGGCACCGGCAAGCACACGCTCGCCCGCCATCTCTTCAGCCGCTCACCCCTCGCCGCCAGCGCTTTTCAGCGCCGCGACGCCCGCGAGTGGCTGGCCACCGACGCCGATCCCTCCACCCTTGCGGGCTTCACTTATCTCGATCGCGTCGACCTTCTCGCCCCTCCCGGTCAGGGCCTGCTCCTCGGCGTCCTCAAGAATCTTCAGGACCGCCCGCCCGGCCGTGCCGTTCTGCTTGCCTCTTCGCAAACTTCGCTCCGCCAGATGGCCGGTCAGGGACTTCTTCTCCCCGACCTCGCTTTTCGCCTCACTGCCATCCGCTTCGCCATTCCCCCGCTGCGCCAGCGCCGCGAAGACATCGCCCCGCTCGCGCAATTTCTCCTCGACCGCATCTGCGCCCGCTATCAGCAGCGCCCCGTTGTTCTCGGACCCGGCACACTTGCCCGCCTCCTCCAGCACTCCTGGCCCGGCAATGTGCGCGAGCTCGCCGGCATCCTCGAGAACGCGCTCCTCCAGGCCGACAACGGCGTCATCCGTACCTCCGACCTCGCCCTCCCCGACGGCCTGCAGCCTTCCCCTGGCTCGCAATTCGACGCAACGTTGGCCGCCAACTCCCCGGCCAACTTTCTGGCTAATCCCTGGGCAAACCCCTCAGCCGGCCCCACCCCGATGCTTGACCCGCAATCCTCCGCCCACGCCGCCGACCTCTCCCTCGACGCCGTCATCCGCCATCATGTCCAGTTCGTCCTCGACCTCAACCGCGGTAACAAGCTCCGCACCGCTCGCCAGCTCGCCATCAGCCGCTCCACCCTCTACCGCATCCTCGCCAACGAAAACTTCCTCGCCCGCTGAAGCATTTTCCATATCTCCGCACCCCAACAACAAAAGCCAGTCGTTGGTGACCCGTGTTCGTTGCGTCCGGCAGTGCTCAGCCGCTGGAGGCAAATGCGGGTATATTGGGTCGTAGCCGGGAGGCAAAAGGTAAATCCCAGTCTCCTGATGAGAAAGGGAAAAACAACTGGCTATGGAGGCAGCCACAGGAGGGCTCGCTCCGTCACAAGGTGAGGCCGATTTACGGTGTCGCCCCCGATCGGCGGCCGGCGCGCCGGGCAAAATGCGCTCGCGCTGGCCCGAATGGTGTGCGCTATCCGCCTACTCCGCGCTGGTTACATTTGCCATCCCTTTTCACGAACCGTTCGCAGACGAGGCCCAGGGATGGCAGTTAGCCCGAAGCCTTCCTCTTTCCTCGCTCTTCAAAACTTATATTCGATACGAAGGATCTCCTGGCCTCTGGCATTTCCTTCTCTGGATTCTGGTTCGTGCCCATGTCAGCTATACCGGCCTCCACTGGATTTCGGGAGTCATCGCCGTAGCGGCCACTGTGCTGCTGCTCTTCAAGTCGCCCTTCCCTCTCTATCTCAAGCTCCCGTTGCCTTTTACAGTCTTTCTGGTCTATCAATATGCCGTCGTCGCGCGTAACTATGTCCTGGCGCCGATTCTGCTCTACGCCGTAGCGCTGTTCTGGAAAAGAAGTCCGCTGATCCTTGCGCTGTTGCTCGGCCTGCTGGCGAATGTCGCTCTCCATGCCGCTGTGATCTCCGGTGGCCTGGCCATCGTATATCTCGTCGAGCAGGTCCGCCATGGAGACGCCAAGAATCCTCGCCGCCTGCGTCAACTCCTGCTCGCCGCGGTCATTCTTCTTGCTCTGTGGGCGTTTGCCATCTGGACAGCCTGGCCGCCGCACGATTTCTCCAACCACTTATCGGCTTGCCTGCGCACATCTCCGCTGTTGATCCTCCGGGGAGCTGTGGGATCGCTCGTTTTGGGAATGTTCTATCCTTGGATACTATCCGTCGCCTTCTGGATTGCTATCGTCTACTGCCTTCGCGCGCGACGCAGCCTCCTCTACCTTTTGCCTGTCCTGTTTTTTGCCATCTTCGCAGGCATCGCGGGCCTTACTTGGTGGCATGTTGGCCTCCTCATTCCCCTCGTCATCTGCCTTTTTTGGATGACATGGCCGGCGACAGGGGTCAAAGGTTCCCAGCCCGAAATCTACGGCCGGACTGCCCTCGTGGCCATGGCAATCATGCAGATTCTCTGGGCGGGCTATGCCATTGAATTCGACCATTACAACGCGTTTTCTCCCGATCGCGCTACTGCCGAGTTTCTCCGGCCCTATGTTCGCCAGGGAGCTAGCATAGCAGTCACTTACTCTTATGACCCGGAAGGTCAAGGGTTCTTTTCGGTTGGGATACTGCCTTACTTTGATCACAATATTTTCATCAACCTGCCGGAACCATTCTGGTTGTGGAGGAATGGCAACCTAAGTGACGAAATGTTCGCCAGGCTTCTGCCGTCCAGGCCCGATGTCGTGGTTGTCGAACAGAATTCAAATGATCCGGTAATGCCTATCGACATCGAGAACCCGAAGATTCAACTGCTGGACCATGATGGCTATCGATTTACCCATATGTTTTGCGGTGTTATGCCGGTCGGCTTTCAGTTGGTGGGGAAAAGTTGTCACTTGATTTTCGAGCGCGTTACTTCTCCGCCTTCTCCTCGTGATACTCCATCTCGGTATTGATCGCCCAGATGTTGTCTTTTGCAGTGACTCCATTCACGATATTCTCGACGGCGGTCATCGCGGTTAGCATTGAGTGGTCCTGGTTGTTGTATTTGTGCATGCCGTTACGGCCCACTAGAAACAGATTCTCAAAACGATCGATGTAACTGCGGATAACATCGAAACGGTCGTAACTGCCGAAGTAAGCTGGATAAGTCTTGGGAACATGGACGACATGAAAATCCTCAACGTCCTCGGCCCTCAGAACGCCGATCTTTGCCACCTCGGAGATTGCGAACTTAGCCATTTCTTCATCCGGTAGCTTCCACAAAGGGTCTGTATCGTTGCAAAAGTATTCCAAACCTATCCAGACCTTGTCTTTGCTTCCCACCAGCCACGGACTCCAGTTATTGAATACCTGCAGCCGGCCCACCATCACATCCGGCTCTTGGATATAGATCCAGTTGTCTTTCAAAGGCGTGCCATCTTTCTCGGTTACGGTCAGCCTGCCGGCCAGCAGGCCAACGGTAATGAAGTCGCGGTACATCAGGCCTTCACTCACCTCGACGACCTCAGGCGGAACAGGGACCGAGAAAGCGCGAATCAGGTCGCGCACTGGCATGGTCGAAAAAAAATAATCGCCGGCGAAGCGAACGCGCTCTCCAGCCGCATTCGCGCCCTCGATGGCAATCACCTTGCTGCCTTCGACCTCGATCTTGTCGATCGCAATGCCCCGGTGGACTTCGCCCCCGGCTTCCCCGACCAGCCGTGCCACATATTCCCATAACTGGCCGGGGCCAAGCTTGGGATAGAGAAACTTTTCAATCAGTGTTGTTTCGGTCTTCTTCTGCGAAATATCCCCGGACTCCTTGCCGCGGAACGTTTTTTTGAGGAAATGGACCACCACGCCTGTTAGCGACAGGCCCTTGATTCGCTGGGCGCCCCATTCTGCGCTGATCTCATTGCAAGGCACGCCCCACACCTTTTCGGTATACGACTTGAAAAAGGTCAGGTAGAGCTGCTTGCCGAAACGGTTGATCAGAAAATCTTCCAGTGTTCGCTCTTCGCGCTTGGGAAGAAGCGCGGAACGCATGTAACTCATGCCGCAGCGAATGGTGCGGACCAGCCCCATGTTTCTGAACGTTGCCGGGGTCAGGCTGATGGGGTAGTCGAAGAAACGGCGCAGAAAATAGATGCGGCTCTTGCGCTGGCGGACCAGCATCACCCTGTCTTCAGTTGCGGGATCGGCGGCCGATCCCGATGCCGGAACATCCCGTTCCTGCCCCTGATGGCGCAGTTGACCATCTTTGCTCGCGCCCGCCTCAACTGGGATCAGATCGAGCCACCAGCGCATCACGCGGTCCGACTTCGAAAAGAAGCGATGCCCGCCAATATCCATGCGATTGCCCTTGTAGAGAACGGTTCGCGAGATGCCGCCAATCTCCTGGCTGGCTTCGATCACGATGGGCTTGATCGCGGAATGACGCTGCAGCTCGATTGCCGCCGTTAGCCCCGCGGGACCTGCCCCGATGATGATCGCTGAGTCCATTTTCATTCGGCGATGCTTGTCCTTTTTACTGGCTTGTGCGCGGTTTGCTGGCTTGTGCGCAGTTTGCTGGCTGGCGCGCAGTTTGCTGGCTGGCGCGCAGCCTCACCTTTCTACTGGCTGGCGCACGGCCTTAACAGTATTTCAGCTTGTTAAGCCTGCCTGGGGATACAAGCGCTCAGTGGGATCACCGAAGGCAACGTCGTCGGTGGTTGCGTTTCGCGCGTTTCATCCACCACAAAAATGGGTGCCCCGGGTCCCCGGGGTCCCCGGCGAGCGATCTTTGCTCGATGGGGTGGAGGTCCCTCGCATTTGGGAACCTGGGATCGTACGATCCCATTTTTCGCGCTGTCATCCTGAGCGACCGGAGCGCAGCGATGGGAGCCGAAGGATCTGCGGTTGCTTTTCGTCTACCTCACCCACCACAAACGAGCGGGTGCCCCATCCTGGCTGTCATCCTGAGCGAAGATCGTCCGTCGGGGCGGATGATCGGAGTCGAAGGACCCGCTTCTTGGAACTCTGGCGAAGGGTGGGATACCACGAACGCAAGCTCACGGGCCCTGTATCAGGGCTTGGCTGGTAGGTCGGGGATTCAGCCCCGACTGCCGCAAAACGGATCAAACAATTCCGGGCTTCAGCCCCTGAGGGAAAGAACTTTCAGACTGCCCGCTACCTTGAGTTTCAATTCCTTGCAGACTTGCCGCTGGACCCACTCCGCCGGCCGCACGCCCCCCTACTGCTGCAGCACCACCTGCTCGCCTTCCTTTACCCCGCTCACGATCTCCGTCACTGATCCGTTCGATAGCCCAACCGTCACCGGAATCTTGCGAAAACCCTCTTTCTGATGGCTATCCGGAACCTCCACCGACGCGTTTTGCTTGTTGTCGTAGACCACCGCGTCTTCCGGCACCGTCAGCACGCCCTTGTGCTCGTCCAGCATGATCTCGGCGTTGGCCGTCATGTTGGCCTTCAGCTCGCCCCCGGGATTGTTGATCGACACCCGGACCTCGAAAGTCGTCACGTTGTCTTTCGCCACGCCCATCGGTGCAATCTTCGTCACCTTTCCGTAAAACATCCGGTCGTGAAAGCTCTCCACCTTGATGCGCGCGGGCTGCCCCATGTACACGTGCGCGATGTCCGCCTCGTCCACCTTGCCCTGCACGTACACCTCTGACGTGTCGCCCTCGGTCATGATGAGCGTGGCCGTCGAGCCCAGCACCAGGATCGAGCTCACCGCGTCGCCGATCTCCACGTCGCGCGACAGGATCACGCCATCCATCGGCGCAACAATGGTCGTATAGGAGAGCTGCTCCTCGAGTTGCTGCAAGCTGGCCTGGCTTTGCATCACCTGCGCGCGCGCCTGTTTCAGTTTGGCAGTGTCCACGCCAATCTGCGCCTTCGCCGAGTCGCGCTTCGTCAGCGCCGCCAGATAATCGCGGTTCGCGTCGTCCAGCGTCTGCCGGCTCACAATGCCGTCCTTGTTCATCTCCAGGTTACGGTCCAGCGTCGCCTTGTACATCGGCAGGTCCGGAGCCGCGGCGTTCACCTTGTCCTGCTCGATGTTGGCCTCGTACGTGGTCACGTTGGCCTCGGCGCTGGCCAGTTGCGCGCGCGCCGCGTCCACCTGCGCCGAAATCTCCTGCTGATCGAGCTGCGCCAGCTCCTGGCCCTTGTGCACCCGGTCGTTAATGTCCACAAAGAGCTTTTCCACAATCCCCGACGCCTTGCCCTTTACTTCCACCTTCGTGATGGGCTGGATGTCGCCGGTCGCCACCACTGACTTGGCCACGTCGCCGCGCGTCACCTTGGCCAGCCGGTTCGGGTCAATCGGGTCTCCCTTTGCGATATGGACGACGGCTATGCCCGCAACGAGCAGCACGACCGCGCCCAACGCGCCCACCACAATCCACAGTTTCTTGTTCTTCCGCGACGCTGCCACAATACCCTCCCCAAAATCGTGAGGAGAGTGGGGCTCTCCCCTCGGACGCTGGCGCAGTACAGAATGACTAAAAGATTCAGACGGTGACTGCTCACCGTTGTAACCCGCTGGTCTGTATTACGCAAGGCAATGCATCACGGTTCCACGGTGATAAAAATCACCCCAATGGGCCCAATCGAATCCCTCTGGGGACAGAACGCCATCCCCGGCACCCGGCCACCCCCTTTTCCGCGGAACCGCTTCCGTATCTTCGTCGTATTGTTCATATATAAGGAGCAATCAAAGCCGGCCTCGGGCCGTCTCACTCTCATGAGCAGCTTTTCTGACACTCTCGGGCAGGTCTTCCGCGCCATCATGGCCAACAAGCTGCGCAGCTTTCTCACCATGTTCGGCATTGCCTGGGGGGTTGGTTCTCTGCTCGTCTTGGTGGGCCTCGGTGAAGGCTTCCGCGAAGGCCAGCGCAAGCAGCTCTCGCAATTCGGTCACGATGTCGTCATGGTCTTCAGCGGCACCATCCCCGCCATCGCCAACCAGCACACCGGCATGCGCCCCTATGAGCTCACCCTCCGCGACGAGGATGCCATGCGCCAACTGCCTGAGATCCGTGCCATCACCAGCGAGCTCGCCCGTTCCGATCTCTACGAAGTCAGCCAGTGGAGCAACACCTCCGCCCACCTATCCGGAAACGAGCCCAGCTACACCGTCGTCCGTTACCTACCCATAGCCTTGGGCCGCTTTCTCGATGACGAAGACGTCCGCCAGGCGCGCCGCGTAGTCTTCATTGCGCAAAAATCCGCCTCCATCCTCTTTCAGGGCCGCCCCATGGTCGGCCAGACCATTTCCATTAACGGAGTCGACTTCACCGTAATCGGCATCGGCGCCAAGGTCGGCCGCGGCAACAACACCTACGACGACGAAAAAATGTACATCCCCATCACCACCATGCAGGAGTATTTCCCGCTCAAGGGCGACAATATTCCGCAGGACGCAGTCAACTCGATTCAATACAACCCCACCAAAAAGAACGACAACGCCGCCGCCGACATTGCCTGGCATCGCGTCATCGCCGAGCACCACGGCTTCGATCCTTCCCTCCTCGACGCTTTCAATGAGTGGGACACCATCACGGAGTCCCATATGATCAGCGTCATCTTCTCTGCCATGGATATATTCCTCGGCAGTGTCGGCGTTGTCACTCTCGCTCTGGGAGCCGTCGGCATCATCAATATCATGCTCGTCTCCGTTACTGAGCGAACCCGCGAGATCGGCGTCATGAAGGCCGTCGGCGCCACCAAACGCAGCATCATCGCGCAGTTCTTCTGGGAGGGCCTCTTGCTCACCGGCATCAGCGGCCTCCTCGGTATCGCGGTGTCCTGGGCCTTCATGGCCTTGCTGCAGGCCGTGCTCACTGACAAGATTCCCGGCTTCGATCCGCCGCGCATCGTGCCCTGGTCCGCGGCGCTCGCTCTCGGCACCCTCGTCCTGTGTGGCATCGCTGCCGGGCTCTACCCCGCCAGCAAAGCCGCCGCACTTGACCCCATTGAAGCCCTGCGCAAGGAGTAAACCATGCTCAAAGACATTCTCGCCCAGGCTTGGGAAGCGATGCTCTTCAACCGCCGCCGCACCGCCATCACCACCATCGGCATGGCTTGGGGCATTGCCACCGTCGTGCTTCTGCTCGCATACGGCAACGGCTTCTCCCACGCCTTTGAAGTCATTTTTGCCCAATGGGGCACAAACACTATCGGTTTTTTCCCCGGAAAGACCAGCCAGCAAGCTGGCGGCGATAAAGCCGGAGTCAAGGTCCGCCTCACTCTCGACGACGTCGACCGCGTCAGCGCAGCCCTCCCTGAAATCACTCACATCTCACCCGCGGAATACGACAGCGTCACCGTGCAGAACGATTTGCACACCTATACCTGGACCGTCGTCGGCTCTCGCACTTCCTACGCCGACATCATCAAGCTCATTCCCGATCAGGGCCGCTTCTTCAATGGCGCTGAGGACGAGCAGCGCGCCCACGTCTGCGTCCTCGGCTCTGAAGCCAAAACCAAGCTCTTCTCCGGTGCCTGGGCCGTGGGAGAAACCGTTCGCCTCAACGGTGTTGTCTTCACCGTCGTCGGTGTCCTCCAGCCCAAGATGCAAGAGAGCAACGACGACATCAATCGCACCATCTATGTGCCGTTCAACACCATGAGCGACCTCAAAGACACCACCTACCTCGACGGTGTCTGGATCGGCTATCACGGCGATTACCAAAAGATCGAGAAAACCATCCGCGAAACCCTCGGCGCCGCGCACCACTTCCGCCCCAGCGACCACGATGCCTTGCATGTCGCCAATCTGCGCACCCAACTCCACCAGTTCCAGATTCTTTCCATTGCCCTGCAGGTTCTTCTCTCGCTCGTAGGCGCGCTCACCCTCGGCATCGCTGGCATCGGCCTCATGAACATCATGCTCGTCTCCGTCCAGCAGCGCACTCGCGAAATCGGCGTCGAAAAAGCTCTCGGCGCGCGCAAGCGCCACATCCTCGTTCAATTCCTGGCTGAAGCTCTCGCCATCACCGGCGTAGGTGGCATCGGCGGCATCGCCCTCGCCTACCTCGTCTCCGTCATGGTCGGCCGGATCACCTTCTACAGCGCCATCGCCAAGAACGGCGAGGCCGCCGACATCCGCCTCATCATTACGCCCTCCGCTCTCATCGTCTCCACCCTCATCCTCGTCATCACCGGCCTGATCAGCGGCATGATCCCCGCCATTCGCGCCGCCAACCTCGACCCCATCGAGGCCCTTCGCTACGAGTAAACCCGCCGCCCGTCTGTCCCCGCAACCCTTGCGCGAGAATCTCGTCTAAATCCGCGGACCTCAAACAGTGTGGACGCTATGTGCCCGGTTGGCCACGATGCTCCTGTCGTAGATTTGCTGTTATAGTTGCGCTATCCGGCCAACTCCTGACCTCGTGCTCCTCGATCGGCTGCGCGCTCGGCCAGACGCGGATCGAGGGCTGCCATGGTCTCTCGCAACAGGAGGCCTCATGATGCGCAATTCTTTGCCTTTCCTTTTCGCCTCCGCCTTATTGACCCTGTTGCTGGCGGGATGCGGCAGCTCTAACAGGATCGGCACTTGCGCCTGCCCAGTCGCCCCAAGCGGAGCCGTCTCCCTCTCCATGACCGACGATCCGCCGGCCGGCGTGTCGGTTCTGTTCTTCCAGGTCACCCTGACCGATGCCACTCTGACGCCCACAACCGGCTCGCCGGTCTCGCTCCTCAAAACCCTCGGTACATCCACTCCGATTCAGATTGATGTGTCGCAACTCCAGGCCGTCTCGGCGTTTCTCAACACGACGGCGGTCACCGCGGGAACCTACAACAGCCTGAACCTCACCTTCTCCAACCCGCAACTGGTCATCTATAACCAGTCGGATGCGTCCCTTGGCAGCTCGTGCGCAGTCGGCAGTGTCTGCCAACTCACGCCTGCATTTGACGGCACCTCCGCCACGCAGACCTTTACGTCGTCGCCCTTTCCAGTCACGGTCAGCACGACCTCGCCCCTGGGATTCCTGATCGACTTCCATCTCAACACTGTCATTCAATCCGATCTCTCGGTGAATCTGGCCGCGGCCAACGGCGTCACCGTCTCCGAGCTCCCGCCTGCGCCGACGCCTGGGCAATTCGGTTTCGTCACCGGCACAGTGTTAGTAGCGGTCCCCAGTAACGGCGAGATCGAGCTCGCGCTCCCGTGGGGCGGGTCGCTCTTCGTTGACGCCACCAGCAGTACGGCGTTCAACAACTTCCCTACGAGCGCCTGCACAACGCCGAGCATCCAGTGCGTGGCTCAGGGGCAGATTGTCCAGGTGCGGATATCGAGCAACGTTGCCAATGGCCTGCCTACGGTTAGCCAGGTAAACTATGTGCAGCAGGCGAGCGCGCAAACGGTCGAGGGGACCATTGTTCGCATTCCCCCACTCCCGCTGCCTTCAGGCGAAACCATCATCCAGCTCATCCTCCACCAGAACCCCACCGCAAGCACCAGCTTTCCCCTGGGCGGCATGGCCTCGGTCGCAGTCTGGGGGCCGGGATCGGGCTCCAATCCCCCAACCACCTTCTCCATCGACAACAACGGATTCACCATCCCCTCCGGTTATGCG
>Ga0116127_1000899_pt1 | contig 21816 bp, 20 predicted proteins | sample June2015DPH_16_1_FD_89731 | JGI IMG/M metagenome (GOLD analysis project Ga0116127, IMG submission 89731) | Peatland microbial communities from SPRUCE experiment site at the Marcell Experimental Forest, Minnesota, USA - June2015DPH_16_100 | ecosystem: Environmental > Terrestrial > Soil > Wetlands... | reverse complement strand
CCGCCGGCGGCAACGAGCGGCTCAAAAAAATCATCCGGCAACAGCCACGAACCAAGCGCATCCACCAGGATTTGGACGCGCACGCCGCGCTGCGCCGCCGCCAGCAAGGTTCCTAAAAATTGCCGCCCCAGCTTCCCGTCGGAATAAATATAAGTTTCCAGCCGGATGGATTTCCGCGCCGCTGCGATGGCCTCCAACATGGCCGGAAAAATTTCCTGTCCCGCGCAGAGCCATTGCCAGGGAAAGGATTTTGGAGCAGCCATGATTCACCGTAATTTCCCAGATTCAAACTGGCAATCAACCCTCAACTTGGGCCGTCGGTCACTTTCACAGCGACTGGTGGGGCGAGATTCCCGGCAAGCCGAAAATAAGGACATTTTCCAATGACAACCGGAACAAACCTCGGTAGGGCGGGCAGTCCTCTGCCCGCCGTTCGTCCGCACAACGATTGCGGCGCGCACGGAGTGACGCGCCCTACCAATGTGCCGATTCCCACCGGGAACTGGTATTACACCGAATGGCACGCCAACTCCAAAAATCATTCCGGCGGGGCGTCCGGGACCGGTTCGGGCGGCGGTTGGGATGCCTCAACTTCCGGCCGGGGTTCGTTGACTTCGTTGGTGGCCTTGCCGGGTGGAGTCGAAAAGTTGAACTTCATTCCGAAATTGCCGTGTTCGCGCCAGCCGAAGTAGAAGTTAAAACCGCCCCGCTGCCAGGAAATGAACGGAAGCAAAACCAATTTGCGCCGGGCCACCGCAAAGTCCCAGCCGCCGTGCGGTCTGGAATTTCGCTCCGGATATTTGCCGCTCCGCACGAATTCCTTGTCCGCAACCCCGATGACGTAATGATCAAAGTTGTGGAACGGATTGCGACAGTGCCATTTCAGCCCCCGATGCTTGTCCTCCGGTTTGTACCATGCGGGCGGAACCGGATTGTCAATGTTCCCAAACCACCAGACCGGGTTGAGCTTGTTGTAGGTGTGTATTTTGGGCAACCCGGGCCGCGGTGTGACTCTGACGCTGTGCCATTTGGCCGAATTCGTGCCGGCGGGCGGGCGCTTCATGGGCCGCGGCTGCCACGCCGCCGGCTCGGGCCGCGCAAAAGTGGATTGGCCGCCGATCAACAACAAAGCCACGACCAAAATCAGGCCGCGCCAGTTTCTGGTTCCACCAGTCATGACGGCATTCTAGCCCCGGAGGGAATACGGGTGAAACGTGAAAATGGTGCAAACATCAGCGCCGAAAATCCAAAGGGATGACATAAATCAACCCAAGGCCAGTCCTTGGGTTTCCGGTAAAACATTTAACCCGCTCCTGAAAGGGCGGAGGAGGCAAACGGCAGTCGTTCAACTCATTTCTTGACGGAAGGTAAGCACGGCAAAGGTCAACGTCACGACAAACGGCACGGCAAAAAGAATCGCACTCATGTATGTCTCAATTATATCACGTTTCGGCCATTTGCAAAAATCGTGTTGCAAGTATGTTACCATCTTATGGCCAACAGTGGCAGATAAGCATGTGACGTGCCGGATTGATGCCGGCCGTTCATCGGGCCAGATTTGTCACTGGGAGGAGATTGGAGTATCGGCGCCGGCATGCGAATCAATGGAATTCCCCTGCCAGCTCGCTCCCGACAGCCAGGTCAACACCGGCGGGACCAGTTCGGCAAAAAAATACGTTACCGCCTCGTGAGTGGCATCAGGCACCACAATCAATTCGCTTCCAGGTGCTGCCAGCGAGTGCAATTGTTCCACATCGGCCACCGGTGTGATTTTGTCCTCCGCCCCGGCCACAAAAAGCGCGGTCACTGGACTCCGGGCCAGTTCGGTCGTGGTATCGAGTTCACCGGCGGGTATCTTCAAAACGGAAGGCAGTTTTTTCAACCCGGCCTTGACCAACGTTTTTGGCAGCCATCTGGCGTATTCGTGGCGGAGGTTCAGGACGGTATTGGACAATCCCGCGTAGGGCGTGATGGCCACCACCGTGCGAACGCGTGGTTCGACCGGCTTCCATCGCAACGCCAGCACCGCGCCGTAGGATTCCCCAAACGCCGCCACGGGTTCTTTCAACCGGCCGTCCTGCGCCAGTTCGTCCAGCAACTGGCTCAAGTCGTGCGCCTCCTGGACGCCGTAATAAATCCGCTTGCCCGTGGATTTGCCGTGTCCGCGCAGGTCCACCAGCACACACCGCCAGCCTTCCTGCGCCAGCCGCAACGTCCAAGGCGCCATCGAAAACTGGGCCAGCCCGTAGCCGTGCAGCAACACCACCGTGCCGCGCGGCGCCGACGTCCAGATATTCGACCGGCCGGGCAGGTCGGCATGGAAATCGAACTCGAACTGTTTCCGGCCGTGTTCCAGCCAGTTGGTCGAGGAAATTTCCAGGTGATAATCCGCCGGCTCGACAATGCGATAACACAGCCGCGCCGGTGGCGGGCCAACGTCCACAAATTGTTTGGGAAAGTTCGTGAGAAACTTCGGGCTGAACGCCACCGCCACGGGCGCCTCGGGCGCGAACCACTGTGGATACGTATTCGGCGCCTGCACCATCCGATGGGCCATGAATGTGCCGCAGCCTGCCGTGCTCAAAACCAGCAGCACGGGCAGGAACAACCAACACAACCTTTGCCGTATCACTCTGCTTGCTTAACCTGTTTCCGCCCATTTGCCAAAAAAATCTTTTGACCACGGATGGACACAGATAAACACAGATAGGAAAAGGATTTCAGCCATGCAAACGAGTTTACCAATATGTGAGACCTTTCGGGTTCGAGGGAGAAACTTTTTGTCTGGTCTTAATCCGTGTTCATCCGTGTTCATCCGTGGTTGAATTGAATAGATACGGCTTCAGGCGGTCTGCGCGGCAAAACCGCGTAACTACAGATTGAAAAAACACCTTCAGCGGGTTTAGACTGAACACCGGATTACAACACCGAACCTGAACCAAAAACCATTATGCCATTGTTAAAACTTGAAACCACCGTCGCGCTGGCCGACGACAAAAAGAAAGCGTTGCTCGCGTCCCTCTCCAAAATCGTGGCCGGGACGATCGGCAAACCGGAACAATACGTCATGGTCGTCGTCAGCCCCGCGGCCATCCTCATGTCCGGCAAACCCGGTGACGCCGCCTTCGTGGACATCCGCAGCATCGGCGGCTTGGGCGGCGACGTGAATCAACAGCTCGCGCAGAAGATTGGCAGCTTGTTGAAAGAATCCCTCGGCGTGCCGCCGGACCGCATTTACCTGAACTTCACCGACGTCGCCGCCGCCAACTGGGGCTGGAACGGGGACACATTCGGGTGAAAAAAGAGACGCGCGGCGAAAGGTCTAACGAGATCGGCGCTCCCGCAAGCGGGATTTACTGCTCCACAGAGCAACTCCTGACGCCCCGGCACCAGGATCTCGAACCGGTACTTGGAGACAGACTCTTTCGTCGCGCAATCCAATTCGTAGCACACCGCGTTCGAAATGCCAGTGCGAGTTATTCACAAGTCAGATGGCGAGGCGGCCAGGGAGGACGGCGGAAAAAATGTTCGACGTCCTCCGCAACGCCATCAACTGAACCACGGCAGGCGTCGCTGCTACTTCTTAACCGTAATGATGCTGTCGGGTTTTAACGCAAAGGCGCGAAGACGCAAAGACGCAGAGAAAGAAGGTTTCTCTGGCAGGTCGGCTACGGTCATTATTGAGTGAGCCGGATTGATCAGGCTTCATCCGCTTTGCGCCTTCGCGTCTTTGCGTCTTTGCGTTAATTTCATCCCCCGCCGACTGAATTGATACGGCTTGTACGGACTGTCAGGTATGAGTTGAAAGGCAGGAATCGGAACGGAAGATTCTTCGCTTGGACGGTCCTGAGCGGTCTGATTAAATCCACCCGACACAACATGAGCGAAGGCAACCAACCCTTTACTGAATACGCGACCAAAGCCAGGCGCGGCCCCGACGCCTCCCGGTGGGGCTGGATTGTCGCCGGCATCCTTGCCGTGCTGTTGATTGTGTCATTGCTGCTCTGGGCTTCGGCCATGGGCAGACTGCGTGGATTGGAATCGCTCCAGACCAGGCTGGATGATGCCAACGCCAGCCTCGCACGCGCACAGGACGAAAACCAGAAGGACAAAGACCAGGTTGCGGCCCTGCAATCCAAGGTTGCCGATCTGGAACAGGAAAGGGAAGCGGCCGCGCAAATAGCAAAAGGACTCGAAAATGAGATGCGTGCCGACCTCGAATCCAAGGATGTCACCATCTCCAACCTGCAAGGCAAGCTCACCGTGAACATCCTCGACCGCGTCATGTTTGATTCCGGCGAGGCGATCTTGAAACCGGCCGGAGAATCCGTGATGCGCAAAGTCGCCGCCATTCTTGCCGGACATCCTCGACTGAAGATTCACGTCATCGGTCACACGGACAACGTGCCCATCCGGCCCGAAGCCCGCAACCGGTTCGCCAGCAACTGGGAACTTTCCACCGCCCGCGCCCTTGCCGCCGTGCATTTCCTCACCGAAAAGGCGGGCGTGGACCCGCACCGCGTCGGGGCCATCGGTTACGGTGAGTATCGCCCCCTCGCCGACAATGCGACCGCCGAGGGAAGAGCCCGGAACCGCCGCATTGCCATCACCATTCTACCGGATGAACTCGCCGGAGCCGACACCGCGCCGGCGGTGAAGCCCGGTACGTCCACCAATTCCCCACCGCAGTCCTCTGGAACTGAGACGCCTGAACCGCCCGTGAAATAACCTTTGGTGAAGATTCCCCAGCGGCGAGCGCCCGGAGGATTGATTTGCCAATACCCGGAAGCCGGCAAAAAATGTTCGACGTCCTCCGCAACGCAAACTGAAAGGGCTGAAGGCCCGACAGAAAATAGCCCAGGGCAAGCAACGCAACGCGAGCGCCGCCCTGGGTAACGAAATAAAATAAATCTCCCTCTCCTCGCTCGTCGCGCCGAAGTCAGACACAGGCGGGCCAAACGAGGAGAGGGCCGGGGTGAGGAGTCGAAACATTACGTAATGGCAAATTTTTTGATTACTCGCAGGCCAATATGAAATAAGATGCGTTGGCGGTTGCCCGAAAGAAAGCCAACCCCTAACTATGATTTTTGCCCGTGTCCGACTACCAGATCAAATCAGGATAGCCTTGGAAGAAGGCCGGTTAGTTATTTTTGCAGGGGCGGGAATATCAGTGCCGCCCCCATCAAACCTTCCGTCATTCAACGGACTTGCCTGTCAAATCTGTGGCCTCACTTCAGTTCCGCCGGGCAAGGAAGATCAAGTGCTTGGCAAAATGGCGCGCAATGGAACCGACGTTCACGCAGTTGCGGCGAGAATCCTCTATCATCCTAAAACGCGTCCCACAGAACTGCATAAGCAAGCTTTGCGGATTTTTGGTTCCCCGGACAAGGTACGGATCGTTACGACCAACTTTGACGACCATTTTTCTACAGCAGCACGTAGTGTCTTTCGCAAACGATCGGTCAAAGAATTCTATGCTCCGGCCTTGCCGTTGGGAGATGATTTTCACGGGATCGTTTATCTCCACGGTTCGGCAAGGGAAAATTCACACGCAATGGTGCTGACAGACAAAAATTTCGGAGCTGCCTATCTAACACGGGGCTGGGCGCGTGACTTTCTTATCTCACTTTTTTCGGAATACACGGTTCTCTTTGTTGGCTACAGCCATAACGACGTAACGACAACCTATTTGGCGCGCGGGCTGAACCAAGCACAGATAAAGCCGCGCTGGACGTTGGTGTCTTCAGATTTGCAGCCCGAGGCAGAGGAGCACTGGACACATTTGGAAATCGGAGTGCAACAATATCCAATTGACGGCGCCAACACGGAGAATGCGCATCAGGCGCTTACCGATTTCTTCGTCGGCTGGGCAAAACACACCAGAGAATCGCTGCTTCGTCGCTCAAAAAGGATGAAGAGCATCGCTGCGGGCTTGCCGCCTGAAACTGACACTGTCTCGGAATATCTTGACTACTGCCTACGCCATCCTCAATTGGCTCAAGATTTTTGCAGCGCGATTCGGCATCCGGCATGGATTGGATGGATGAACGCTAAGGGTTACTTAAAGGCGTTCTTCGCGGAGTCCAAGGAGGATTTACAAGGCCATGAGCGTGCAATCGCTCATTGGCTATCTACTTTCGTGCGCAGAAAGCACCCCGAACTGCTTTTAGAAATAATTCAAGGACAGCACCAGCGATTGGCTCGATCATTCACACAGATATTCGGTCAGGTCGTTTGGGCTGAGGAGAAGAAATATCCTGATCCGAACTTTTCGACTTGGGTTTCGCTATTGCTATCGCAAGGCGAGCAGGCGTTATCGCAAGAAATGTGGGCATACCTGCTTCAAAAATGCCGCATCCCCGAAGACGCCGGCATAGCTTTGCGTTTGTTTGAGCTACTTACCACTCCTCAGATTCATCTCCAGAAGCATTTTGATTTTCGCGGAATTGTCAGGGACAACGATAACAAGCCAAAGCGCACCTCTCAGAAAAAAGTCGATTACGAGATTGTCTGGCCTAATGGATTAAGCCCTTGGCTCAAGGAAGCTTGGAAAACTGTCCTCAAACCCAATTTAACTTCGCTGGCAGACCCCTTGGCACTTCTCGCGACCAAGCAGCTCACTTTCGCACACACCCTGCTTCGTGGAGTAGGCAAAGCAGGTGAATATTTTGACATTCTTAGCTGGCAACGCAGTTCGATAGCGGACCACGAACAGAATCGAGATGCGTTACATGAGTGTTTGTCGTTGCTCGTCGACATTGCGCGGGACGTGTTGCTCCATTGGCTTGAGGCCAGTCCGCCAAGAGCACGGGCGCAAATTGAAGCATGGTGGTCGTCAAATCTTCCTTTATTGCAGCGCTTGGCCACCTACGGCATCGCAGTTGATCCCACGTTGAGCAGTGACGAACGGCTTGAATGGCTCTTAACCAATGAACTCCTTTTTCGTTTGGGGATGAAGAAAGAAGTCTTCGATGTTCTTGAAGTCGCCTATCCAAGCGCGTCTGAAACTGCTCGGAAAAAACTTGTGAAACGAATAGAACAAGGGTTTAAGGGCAGGCTTAGGAAAAGTCTTGGCCAGGAAACCGGCGCATACGAACAATTCAATATCTTAGTTTGGCTGCGCAAAGCAGACGCGAAATGCCCGCTTGTTGCTGATGCGATTGCAAAAATTCAAAAGTCGCATCCTAATTTCGCGGAAAGAGAGCATCCTGCGTTCGACCATTGGATTGGTGGGGTTGTTTCCATAGATCCAAGAGAAGGGTTCAAGATTGACGAAATTCTGTCTGAACCACCAGCACGCTTCCTGAGTAGGTTGCTAAATGCTGATGATCGTTCGTTTAGGCGCGACCGTTGGGATCATTTAAGCGTTCTTCCGACTCTGTTCGGAAAGAATAAAGAATGGGGAAAAAGTTTTACAGAAGCGCTCGCAAGCAAGGAAAGCCCTAGCAAGGAGATATGGAACGGCGTCTTTTCGGCATGGAAACAAACAGTCAAGACAAAGGAAGATTGGGTTTGGATTTTAGGCACAGTTGAGGAGCTGCCAGAATTTCCAGAAATATTTGCAGGTTTGGCGAGCCTAGTTTCAGATGTCTGGCGATCGGAAGCCAAGTTGGAAGATGTAACCATCAATAAAGCCGCTTCTTTCATGGACAGGGCTTGGAGAATATGTACCAAGGTCGAAGAAGCGCCGGATGACAGCTATCGAGAGTGGTTAACCAGTGCCATAAATCATGAAGGAGGCTGGATTGGGGAATTCTGGGTGCATTATTGCAGCCATCTCCGACAGCAAGCCGGAAAGAACTGGAAAGGTATTCCGTCCGACATAAAATCCAAGATGCAGGAAGCGATTCAAGGCGCTAGTCGAATCAAAGTTTATGCCCGAATCGCGATGACTCCGTGGATGGGTTACATCTTTGCTTGGGATAAACAATTCGCGATCGAGCATTTTCTTCCACTCCTCGATTGGCGGCGAGACGCCGTGGTGGCTCAACAAACCTGGTCGGTGCTACTCAACTACCGCCAAGCCACGTTCGTTGAAATGGAAGAACAACTGCTGCCATATTATCGCCAAGTTGCCGATCGCACAACGATGCTGAAGGACGCGACAGAAAAAGCAGATCAGTTTGATGAGCACACATTGCACAACCTCGGGCACTATCTAGCTGGCTTGGCAATGCGCATAATCCAAAACCCTGTCAAGGCAGGGTTCTTCCGTGATTTTCTTCCGCGTTTGCCTGAAAGGGTGCGTGGATCGTTGGCGCAAGGCATGGGAAATTTTCTGGAAGCAACACTCCCCGAGAAGGCAGGTGAAGTCTGGAACCTTTGGTTAAAAGAATACCTCGACTTGCGCCTCGTCGGAGTGCCAGTGGCATTGTCAGATCAAGAAACAAAATCAATGGCTGACTGGTGTCTTTACCTCGGCTCTGTCTTCCCCGAAGCAGTTCAGCGCGTCGTGCAGATGCGGCTGAAGGATGTGTTTGCTTATGGCATCATTGATAAATTACTTAAAAATCCTGTGTTGGAAACGTTTCCAAAAGAAAGCTGTCGTTATATTAATGCGCTCCTGAAAGGCGATGAGCACCAATTTCTTCATGAGCAACATTCTCAATTGCACAACAAGTTCAAGCAGGCAATTTCCGGAACTCCAGAATTCAAAGAGTTCGAAGAGTTGCTTTACCTGCGCGGCTGGAAAAAATGATTTTGACTCCTCACCCCGGCCCTCTCCTCGTTTGGCCCCCCTGCGTCTGACTTCGGCGCGACGAGCGAGGAGAGGGAGATTTATTTTATTTCGTTAACCCAGGGCGGCTCCCACCACGGCGGGATTGCCCTGGGCTATTATCTTTCGCTCCGCTGGAGCTTTGAATTGGTGAACACCAAAATTTTATCGCCGTTCACGCCGCCATGACCTCTGTTTCGACGGCGGGTGTCTCGTGTTCGGCGATTTTCACGCGCATCTTGTGCAACGCTTCCTCCTGGATCTGCCGGATGCGTTCGCGCGTGACGCCCAGCCGGCCGCCGATTTCTTCCAGCGTTTTGGTCCGGCCATCATCCAGCCCGAACCGCATGGCCAATATCTTGTTTTCCCGGGACGTGAGCGTGGCCAGAACTTCCCGGACGAGGTTCCGGTCAGTTTCCCGGATGAGCCGGTCGAACGGCGCCGCGGCGTTTGGGTCCGCCACCACCTCGGAAATCTGTTTTGGCTCGTCGGCCCCAATCGGGGCGTCGAGTGAAACGGGCGCCTTCGACGCGTCGCGGTACTCCTGGATGCGGCGCGGATTGATTCCCAGATGGTCGGCCACCTCCTGGTCCGTCGGGTCCCGGTCGAATGCCTCCCGCAGCTTCACCTCCGCCTTGCGGATGTGCGCCACCTTGTCCACCACGTGCACGGGCAACCGGATGGTTTTGGACTGGTTGGCCAGCGCCCGCATGATGCATTGCTTGATCCACCACGAGGCATAAGTGGAGAGCTTCGCGCCTTTGCGGGGATTGAACCGCTCGACGCCCTTCATCAGGCCGATGTTGCCCTCGTTGATGAGGTCGAGCAGCGGCAGCCCCAGGCCTTCGTAGTCGCGGGCGATCTTCACCACCAGCCGCAGATTCGCCGTGATCATCTTTTCGCGCGCCTTTCGGTCGCCTTTTTTGATCCGCTTCGCGAGCGCGATTTCCTCCTGTGGTGTGATCAATTTCACCTGCCCGATTTCGCGCAGATATAATTGCAACGTGTCGCCACGGAGTGATTCCGATGGCACGGGTTCCGCTGGAGCGACGTTCGGGGACGCCGGCTTCGCGCGCAAGTCCCCGGTTGCCGGTGACGGTGACGCCATTCGATATCGCAGCGGCCGGCGGGACGGGGTCAGACGGATGCGCGACGGCTTGAGGCTGGTCGTCCTGGCCCGGTAGGTTCGTTTGAATGTCGTATTCATTTGCTCCTTTCAGTTCCTTTGATTGGACGGGGCTAATTCCTCCGGCGTGACGGTCAGGTTGAGCTTCTCCGTATGCCGGATGATCGTGAGTTGGACCGGAACACCAATCACCATCGCCACGAGGTGACGATGCAATTCATCAATGCCGGCGACCGGTTCGCCCTCGAACGCGATGATGATGTCACCCTCGCGCAAATCGGCGCGGCCCGCGGGACTGCCCGGCTCAAGGCCAACCACGAGGACTCCGTGACTCACCGGCAGCCGGTGGAAACGGACGACGCGTGGATGCACGGGCACGTTCTGCCCGGCCACTCCAATCCAGCTGCGGCGGATGCGGCCTTCCTTGATCAACCAGGCCGCCACGAACTCGGCGGTGTTGCTCGCAATGGCAAAACAGATTCCCTGCGCCGGCAGAATGACGGCCGTGTTCACCCCGATGATTTCCCCGCGCGAATTGACCAGCGGACCGCCGGAGTTGCCGGGATTCAAGGCGGCATCGGTCTGAATGACGTTGTCAATCAGCCGCCCGGACTGGGAACGCATCGAACGGCCCAGTGCGCTGACGATGCCGGCGGTCACGGTCTGGTGGAATCCAAACGGACTCCCGATGGCAATGGCGATCTGTCCCACCCGGACGGACCGGGAATCACCCAGGCTCGCGTGAATGAGATTCGAGGCGTTGATGCGGATGACCGCCAGGTCGGTCTCCGGGTCGTCACCCACCAGCGTCGCGCTGAACACGCGGCCGTCCGCCACCGCCACTTCCATGCGGCTGGCATCGTGGACCACGTGGTTGTTGGTCAGGATGTAGCCGTCCGGCGCAATGATAAAACCCGAACCGGTGCCGCCAGCTTCCGATCCCCGGCGCCGGTCGTGACCGTCGTGTTGAACCCGGATGTTGACCACGGTGGGCCCGACCTTGCCGACAACCCCGGCAATGGTCCGGGAATAACCGTCCAGCAATTCGTCGTCAGTCCCCGATGATTGGGGCGGTGCATCCGCCACCAACGGGTTGCGGTCATGATCGAACACACGAACGAGGCCGCTGTTCCGATGCCTTTCAAATGTTTCCGGGATTTTCATTTTTCCCCTTCGCTTTCGTTCCGCTCAAATCACATCATTCAATTCATGCCTTCCCGCCAAAGCTGACATAGTCGTCAAGTTCCAGCAGATCGGCCCAGCTGGCGATGTCCTCGCGTGTCTTGCTCAGCTTCGCGAGCAATCCGTTAAAAAACTCGCGCGTCTCCACGTCGTTTGGCCCGCGTACTTCGTGATAGGCCGACCAGGCCGCAATCTCCCACGGCTTGGGCCTGGTTTTGGAGTTGGCGTTGACCCATTCCAGAATTTCACCATCACCCTTGCCCGTGGCCAGCTCGGCCTTCAATGCTTCCGGGGCAATCCCAACAAAGCTGATGATGTGCTGGTCGAGCGGGCAGTTGTAGTGATACTCACCATTCTTGCCCGCCAGCATGGCACGGCCTTTGTCCAGCATCCGCGGCAGGAGGGCGTAGCCACCCAGCCGCGCACGCGGGCTGCGTGGCGGACGTTGGGTCAGATCGGGAGCGTTCGACAGTGATATTATGCGGTTCCTGTTTAATTTACTCATGATGATGCCTTTCTATTTTTGGTTGTGTTAACCGCTGGTGGAATCGTCACGCCGCAACGGCCAGTGCCTCCAGTTTCAAGGAAATCGCTTTTCTGCCCTGGACGCCAACGCTTTTGTCCCGCACTTCGCCCCCGGCGAAATAAAGCAACGTCGGGATGGACTGGATCTGGTACTGCGCGGCCAGGCCGGGATTTTCATCCACGTTGACCTTGGCGACCTTGACGCTGCCGGCCTGCTCCGTGGCAATCTCCTCCAGCACCGGGGCCAGCATTTTGCAGGGACCGCACCACTCGGCCCAAAAGTCCACCAGCACCGGCTGGCCGGATTTCAGCACCTCGGCTTCAAAATTGGTTTCATTCAGTTCGACGATTAATTTCATGTTTCTCTTCTCGTTGATGGTTGCTTCGACGTTCGGAAAGCGCGGGCAACCGGTTACGCCGTCAGGACGATAACCGGGCTGTTCTCCCGCACGGATTTCTGACGGGCGTTCCAAGCGGCCACCGCCCGGACTTTCTCCGTTGCGAGGGCGGGAAAAACCAGGTGCGGATACTTCGTTTGCCAGGCTGCCGCCTCGGCTTCATTCAGGGCCAGCCGGACCAGCCGTTCCGGCGCCGAAAACGCGCGGCTGGATTCCGCAAAGATTGCCTCCTTGACCCCGGCAATCTGTGCTCGGATCTTCCGGCAGGACGCCCCGCAGGCTTTCCGGAGCGAACTGCCTCTTTCGGGATTTCTCCAATTCCCATTTGTGCTTGTCGGTTTCATCTTTCCTTCCTCCTTTCACATTTTATGTAATAACAACAGTTACATTTTCTCACAAAAAAAAGAGACTGTCAACCGGTTTTTTTGGCGGCGGCCGGACACGCGGCCTTGATCATGCCGACCACCCCGGCCAGGGTGGTTTTCTCCAGGTCCCGCTCCATGGCGTTTTCCGCCGACGCAAAAACCTGGTTCAAAGTTTTCCGGATGCAATGGCCCACCGGGCAGGCCGTGTTGGCTTTCCGGGCGGGACTGGCAAAAGGCTCAACGGCTTCCACGGCCCGATAGACTTCAGCCAGATTGATGCGGCCCGGGGAACGGCTCAAACGGGAGCCGGACCCGGCCCCTTTGCGGGTCTCCACCAGCCGGGCCCGCTGCAACGACAGGAGGAGCCGCCGGATGATGACGGGATTGGTATTGACGCTGGCGGCCAGCATGGCCGACGTAATCCGGTCGCCCTCCTTGTAAGCGAGGACGGCCAGTACGTGCACGGCCATGGCAAAGCGACAACTCGTTCGCATAATCGATGGTTAATTAGTAACCGTAGAGATTACATTTGTCAACCGGACTTTTTATCCAGATCACTCCACCGCCGAGCTCACCACTGCGATGAATCACGCCGCGCCGAGCAGCGCGTGAACCTTGGGCATCCAGTCGCTGATCGGGATTTTCTGGGGACAATGGTCTTCGCAGTCGTGGCAGGCCACGCAAACACCGGCCCGCGCTGCTTCCGTAATAAAAATCTGATACTTGAAGCGCGCGCCGGGAATGTCTTCGTGGAGAAACGCGTCGTTGTAGATTTCAAAATTGGCCGGGATGTTCACTCCGTTTGGGCAGGGCATGCAATAGTTGCACTTGGTGCAGGGAATGGCGGCGCGCTCCCGGTACTTTTGCTGCAAATCCGCGATCACTTCCAAGTCCGCCGCCTGAAACGAATGGCTGCGGGCGCGGGCCGCCGAATCCAGGTTGGCTGTCACCTGGTCCAGGTTGCTCATCCCGCTCAACACCACCGACACTTCGGGCTGGTTCCAAAGCCATTGCAACGCCCAGTCCACCGGGGAGCGCTTCACGCTGGAGCGCTCGATCACCTGGAGAATGGACGACGGCGGATGGGCCAGCCGGCCGCCGAGCAGCGGTTCCATGATTACGACGGCGAGGCCCTTGGCGGCGGCGAGCTTCAAGCCCTTGGTGCCCGCCTGGTTCTCCGTGTCCATGTAGTTGTATTGAATCTGGCAAAACGTCCAGCGGTCGTAACCTTGGATGACCTTTTCGAAGCTCGCGTAATCGTCGTGGAACGAGAAACCCAGGTGGCGGATGCGTCCGTCGCGAATCGCGGCCTCGGATTTTTCCAGCAGCTTGAATTTCGGAACGACTCCGCTCCAGCGTTGTTTGTCCATGCCGTGGAGCAGATAGAAATCAATGTGATCGGTCTGGAGCTTGCGCAGTTGTTCGTTCAATATCCGGTCAAAATCGCCCTCCTGTTGGAGCAGCCACAACGGGGATTTGGTGGCGATTTTCACCCGGTCCCGATGGCCGCGCAGCGCCTTGCCGAGGACCGTCTCGCTATTGCCGTCGTGATAAATGTAAGCGGTGTCGAAATAGTTCACGCCCCGGTCCAGCGCGTGGCGGATCATGCGCGCGGCTTCCGCTTCATTGATGTTTGGTCCCTTGGCGCTTCCATCCGCGGTGGGCAGGCGCATGCAGCCAAAGCCCAGAACCGAAACGTTCCAATCCAGCCTGCCGAACTTGCGATATTGCAGGGTCATTGTTTCACGGGCGAAGTTTTGAGGAAGCTCATTCGCGAACCAGCACAGCCGCCGGGCGGCTCCCGGCGTGTTGATGGATCGCCGCGCCCAGCCAGGCGATGGTCTGGCCCAGATCATTCATATTGCGCGCCGCCTCGTCGTCTTTGGCCACGTCGCCCTTGTCCAGGCCAAAGCCGAGGTTCCAGTATGTGGATCCCGGCACGATGGCGCCGGACATGAGGAACATGTGGTTCATCGTGTCAAAGGCGTGCGTGCCGCCGCCGCGTCTGACCGCCACCACGGCGGCTCCGATTTTTCCGCGGAACAATCCGCCGTTGGCCAGCGCCACCAGCCCGGCGCGATCCAGCAGCGCCTTCATCTCGGCGCTCACGTCGGTGAAGTACGTGGGTGAACCGAGGATGATCGCATCGGCCGCGACCATTTTCTCGAAGCACTGGTTGAAAACATCATTCTTCTGGCTGCACCGGGAATTTTTCTTCTTGAAACACTCGTAACAGGCCTGGCATCCGCGGATGGGTTTTCCGCCGAGCTGGATGAACTCGGTTTCCCAGCCGGCGGCGGCCAGCGGCGCAAGCGCCTTTTTCAAAAGAATTTCCGTGTTCCCGCCCTTGCGCGGGCTACCATTTATGGCAACAGCTTTCATGGCTCTAATCTGTAATCACAAACTCATTCCACCGTCACGCTCTTGGCCAGATTTCTCGGCTTGTCCACGTCGCAGCCGCGCACGACGGCGATGTGATACGCGAACAACTGCAGCGGCACGGTGGCCAGAATCGGATATATCGGTTCCAGCGCCTTCGGCAGGTAAATCACGTCGTTGGCCACCTTCCCGATTTGTTTGTCACCCTCGGTGGCCAGCGCGATGATGGGGCCTTTGCGCGCGCGGATCATCGCCAGGTTCGCCATCGTCTTGTCATACATCGAATCCTGCGGCACGAGGAAAACCGTCGGCGTCTTGGGATCAATCAACGCAATCGGGCCATGCTTCATCTCCGCCGCGGAATAACCCTCGGCGTGGATGTAGGAAATTTCCTTCAGCTTGAGCGCGCCTTCGAGCGCAATCGGGAACGTGTAACCGCGACTGAGGAAAAAGAAGTCGTCGGCCTTGGCGTATTTCTTCGCGAGCTTCTTGAACGCGTTGTTTTGCGCGAGAATGGATTCGAGCTGTTTGGGCACGGCCTCCAGCGCGTGCAGGATTTCCAGCGCCCGGCGGGCGGAAAGATTTCGCAGCCGGCCCAGGTGCACCGCCAGCAGCGCCAGAATCGTGAGCGTGGAAACAAAGGCCTTGGTCGAGGCAACGCCGATTTCCGGGCCGGCGTGCATGTAAATGCCGCCGTCGGATTCCCGCGCAACGGTGCTGCCGACAACGTTGACAATGGCGAGCGCGCGGTGGCCACGGCGCTTGGCTTCGCGCAACGCAGCGAGCGTGTCCGCAGTCTCACCGGACTGCGAGATGACGAGCAAGACGGTGTTCTTTTCAAGCGGCGCGTTGCGATAACAAAATTCGTGCGCGAACTCGACCTCGACCGGAATTTGCGCGAGTTCCTCAATCAAATACTCGCCCACCAGCGCCGCATGCCAGCTCGTGCCGCTGGCGGCGATGACGATGCGGTCAATCGCTCGCAACTCGGCGGACGTCAGATTCAAGCCGCCGAACTTGGCAGTGGCGCCTTCGGTATCCACGCGGCCACGCAGGGCGTTTTCCACGGTGCGCGGCTGTTCGAAAATTTCCTTGAGCATGAAATGCTCGTATTTTCCGCGCACGGCGTCCTCCTGGCTGAACTCCAGCTTGCTGACCTGGACGTTGGCGGTGTCCGTGCCCAGGTTCAAAACATCAAAGCGTTCGGGCGTGATGGTCGCCACGTCGTAATCGTTGAGATAAACGACCTTTTTGGTGTGGGCGACGATGGCGTTGGCATCGCTGGCGAGAAAATTCTCGCCGGCGCCGATGCCGATGATGAGCGGCGAACCGCGCCGTGCACCGACGATGGTGTCGGGCTGGTCGGCGCAAATCACTGCAATGCCGTAGGTGCCGATGACTTCGCGCAGCGCATCGCAAACCGCCTGGGTCAGTAGCGCAGGCGTCTCGCCTGCTTTTTTCAAGTGCAGCCGGGACGGCTGCGCTACTTTTTGCCGTTTCCCGTAATAATCGCCAATCAAATGCGCGAGCACCTCGGTGTCGGTGCCGGATTTGAATTTGTGGCCGGCGGCGAGCAGTTTTTGTCGGAGCGCGTCGTAATTTTCGACGACGCCGTTGTGGACGACGGCGATCCGGCCGGATTGATCGAGGTGCGGATGGGAATTGATGTCCGACGGCGGGCCGTGCGTGGCCCAGCGGGTGTGGCCGATGCCGAGATTTCCCGCGACCGGTTCGGATTTCAAAAGACGGGCGAGACCTTCGCCGATTTTCCCCTTTTTCTTGCGCACGAGCAGTTCGTCGCCGTCCAGCACGGCGATGCCCGCGCTGTCATAGCCGCGATATTCCAGCCGCCGCAATCCTTCGAGCAGGATGGGCGAAACCGCCTTTTTCCCGACGTATCCGATAATGCCGCACATAAACGGGTGAATGACTAAATCCTAAACCATAATGCCTAATATAATCAGGGCCTTCTGACGTCGGCCCCTACAAATTTTTCAAAATCCAATCCGCCGCGCCGTTCAAATCGTCCACCATCACCGCCAGTTTGAGTGGTTCCGGCGATTTCCGTTCAAGTTTTGCGCCGTAGCCGGTGCGGACCAGGATGTTTTTTTTGACGCCGGCGTTCCAGCCGCATTCCAAATCAATCAGCTTGTCGCCGATCATGTAACTTTGCGCCAGGTCCACGCCGAATTCATCGCGCGCGTCGAACAAAAATTGCGGCGACGGCTTGCGGCCGCGGCTGGGCTGGCCGGGCGCTTCGGGCGCGATGTAAATTTTTTCAAAGCGCACGCCGGCCCGGGCCAGTTCGCCGAGCAAATGCTCGTTCACGCGCTCCACGTCCGCAAGCGTGAAGTAGCCGCGCCCGACGCCGGACTGGTTGGAGACGATGAACAGTTTGAACCCGGCGTCCGAGAGACGCTTCAGCGCCGCCGCCACCCCGGGAAGAAAGGCCACGTCCTCGATGCGGTGCAGATAATTCCTTTCCTCAATCAACACCCCGTCGCGGTCGAGAAAAACAGCCGGTTTCATTTCAGCAAATAGTGGTTTGATTGCGGCAAGAATGGAATTGAATTCTTTCCGGCGCTTGCGCATCCTGTGGCAGTTTCGGTTTTTACAATCAACAAACCAATTTAATGAGCAAAGGCAGATTGGGAATTTTGGTCGGCGGCGGCCCGGCGCCGGGCATCAACGGCGTCATCGCGGCGGCCACCATCGAAGGCGTCAACCAGGGTTTTGAAGTCATTGGCTTTCGTGACGGTTTCAAGTGGCTCGCGCAGGGCGAGGCGCAGTATTGCCGGCCGCTGTCCATCCGCGACGTGAAGGACATTCACATCAAGGGCGGCTCGATTCTCGGCACCGCGCGCACGAATCCCACGAAGTCGGAAGCGCAGATGAAAAATGTCTTCAGCGTCTTTGAAAAGCTCGGCATCACCGCGCTGGTCACCATCGGCGGCGACGACACGGCGTTTTCCGCCAGCGTCGTGGCCAAACAAAGCAAGGGCCGCATCAAGGTCGCGCACGTGCCCAAGACGATTGACAACGATCTGCCGCTGCCCGGTTCGACGCCGACGTTTGGATTTGAAACGGCACGCCACTACGGGGTCCACATTGTCCGCAATCTGGCCGAGGACGCGCGCACCACCTCGCGCTGGTATATCATCGTCAGCATGGGGCGGGCGGCCGGACATCTCGCGCTCGGCATTGCCAAGGCGTCCGCCGCCACCCTGGCCATCATCCCGGAGGAGTTCCGCGGCCGGCAGGTCACCGTGGACGAAGTTTGCGACATCATCATGGGCTCCATCATCAAGCGTCGGGCCGAAGGTTCGCAATACGGCATCGTTGTCCTGGCCGAGGGCCTCATCGAAGCGATGGGCGAACAGGGTTTGGTCAAGGCGCTGCCGGACGGACATCTGGAACGCTTCGGCAAGGTCGCCCGCGACGACCACGGCCATTTGCGTCTCGGTGAAATTGAATTTGGCCGCCTGATGAAAGAACTGCTGACCACGCGCCTGGAAAAACTCGGCATCAAAATGGGCTTCATTGACAAGGACCTCGGCTACGAACTTCGTTGCGCCGACCCGATCCCGTTCGATGTCGAATACACCCGTGACCTCGGTTACGCCGCGGTGAAATTTCTGCTTTCGCCCGAAGCCGAAAAATACGGCGCCATCATCAGCTTCGTGAACGGCAAGATGAACCCGCTGCCGTTTGAAAAAATGCTCGACCCCAAGACCGGCCGCATGCAAACGCGCCAGGTCAACGTGGACGGCGAAGCCTACGAATGCGCCTGCGCCTACATGATCCGGCTCGAACGCGAGGATTTCGAGAACACGAAACAGCTCTCCCGGCTCGCCGCCGTCGTTTCCATGACGCCCGATCAGTTCCGCGAGCGTTTCGGTTATCTCGTCGGCGTGAAATAAGGTTTTAGGAACGCACCCGGCGGCGGGAAAATTTTCCCACCGCCGTTTTTATTTCGTTAAATCAATCTGGAACAAGTCATTTTTTTCGGCATCCTACCATGGAAATGGCGCGCCAACAAAAGGCGCGCCAGGCTGAATTATGTTCATTATCGGACTCGGAATTACCGCGCCGTCACAACGCTACACCCAGCGCGAATGCTGGGACGCGCTGCAAAAATCCGCGCCGTTCGCCCGGCTCGCGCCCCGGTCGCGCGCCCTTCTCCAAAAAGTGCTCTGCGGCGACAACGGCATCGCCACCCGTCATCTGGCGCTGGAACCGATTTCCGAAGTTTTCAATTTGACGCCCGATACGCTCCACGCCCGCTTCGCCCGGCACGCGCCCGCACTGGCCGCCAGGGCCGCGCGACGCGCGCTGAAGGACGCGAACTGCAAAGCCAACGAAATTGACGCCGTGCTCATCAGCACCTGCACCGGCTATTTGTGTCCCGGCCTGACGAGCTATGTCAGCGAACGGCTTGGCCTGCGTCCGGATGTGTTCACACTCGATCTCGTCGGTCAGGGCTGCGGCGCGGCGCTGCCAAATTTGCGCGCCGCCGAAGCCATCCTCTCCGCCGGCCGCGCCAAAAGGGTTTTGTCCATCTGCGTCGAAGTTTGCAGCGCGGCGTTTTATCTGGATGACGATCCCGGCGTGCTCATTAGCGCGTGCCTCTTTGGCGACGGCGCGGGCGCGGCGGTGCTCGCGAATAAACCGCAACCGGACCGCCGCCGCATCGAATGGAAATCGGGTTCGTCGTGCCTCGCTCCCGACAAACGCGACACGCTGCGGTTCGAACAGAAAAACGGGATGCTGCGAAACATTTTGCTGCTGCAAGTCCCGCAAATCGCCAGCGACGAAGCCGCACGACTGCTGAACGAGTCGCTCGCTGCCGCCGGCGTGAAGCGCGACCGCATCGCCGGCTGGATTTTGCACACCGGCGGACGCGACGTGCTGCTCGCATTGCGCGACAAGCTCGGCCTGACCGAATCCGACATCCGCCACAGCACCGCCGTGCTGCGCGAATTCGGCAATCTGAGCAGTCCGACCGTTTTTTTCGTGCTCGAACGTGCGTTGCATGACACCGTGCCCGACGGCCTCTGGTGGATGTCGGCGTTCGGCGCGGGGTTCAGTTGCCACGGCGCATTGTTGGAAGTAAAAGAAACTTGATTTACCTGGTTAAACCGGTGGGGCGAGCGCCTGTCGCGCCGCAGCCTGGCGAAGGCTGATCCTCGCGAGCCGTGATTATATTGAATTTTCGGCTTGTCAGCAGCCTCGTCCCACTAGAAATACAAAGAGCAAAGTGAAACGCATCATCGAACCGGAATTACTCGATGAATTACCGCCCGGCGACCCGCGCGCCGCCGGCTCGCGCCGCGATTTGCGCCGGCTCAACGCCTGGATGCACAACCATGCCATCATGGCGAACGCGCTGCAAACCGCCGTGAACGGCCGCGCGCCGGGACACATCGTCGAACTCGGCGCGGGCGACGGCGATTTCCTGCTGCGCGTGGCGCGACTGGTGACGGGAAATGAAGCGCCGGCCTCCGGCCCGGCGGGTTCTGGAAACGCGGCGGCGGAATGTTACCGGTTGGGAAACCGGAACTCCGTTGCGTGGAGTGATGTGAATGTCACATTGCTCGACCGCCATAAAGTCGTGACCCCGCAAACGCTGGCGGCCTTCGCCTCGCTCGGCTGGCGCGCGGAAGTGGTCGTCGCGGACATCTTTGACTGGTCGCAAACTCCGGACCCGGCGGAAATCGTCATCGTAAATGAAGTTCTGCACCATTTCGACGACGCGCGTCTGGCCGGGCTGTTTCGTGTGATTGCCGGTCGCACGCGCTTGCTCATCGCCATCGAGCCGCGCCGCGCGCCCTGGCCGTTGTTTTGCAGCCGGTTGCTTTGGGCGATTAACTGCAATTCTGTCACGCGGCACGACGCGACGGTGAGCGTGCGAGCGGGTTTTGTCCGTGAAGAACTTTCCGCGCTCTGGCCTGACAAAAGGAACTGGCAACTGACCGAGCAGCGCGTCAGTTGGTTCAGCCATTTGTTCATCGCGCGGCGGACCGGATAGAATATGGCGGCGATGAAATCCATTACGATTGTCGGTGGCGGACTCGCGGGGTTGACGCTCGGCATCGGGCTGCGTCAACGCGGTGTGCCGGCGGCCTTGTGGGAGGCCGGGCATTATCCGCGCCATCGCGTCTGCGGCGAGTTCATCTGTGGGCGCGGCCAGGAAACGCTCGCGCGGCTGGGTTTGCGCGAATGGCTCGAACGCGCGGGCGCGGTGGGCGCGGACACGGCGGCCTTCTTTTCCGCAACCCAATCCACCGGGCCGCGGCCGCTGCCTTCACGGGCCATTTGCCTTTCGCGTTTCACCCTGGACGCCACGCTGGCGGAAAAATTCCGCGAACTCGGCGGTGAATTGTGGGAAGGCAAACGCCGAAGCGACGGAGACGCCGGCGAAGGCGTCGTTCGCGCCACGGGCCGGCGCGTGCAGCCGGAGGAGGGCGGTGCGCGCTGGTTTGGATTGAAAGCGCACGCAAGCAACGTTCCGCTCACGGCCGACCTCGAAATGCACGTTTCACCCCGGGGCTATGTCGGTTTATGCCGGGTCAACGGTGGCATGGTGAACGTCTGCGGATTGTTCCGCCGGCGCGCCGCCGAAAGTGTCGGGCCGCAAAACCGGCGCGAATTGTTGCGCGGACCAACCGGTTCGCCGTTGCACCAGCGGCTGGCTTCGGCTGAATTTGATGAAAATTCGTTTTGTGCCGTCGCCGGGCTTTCGTTGCGGCCATACCGGGCGGTCGCGCGCGCGGATTGCTGCATCGGCGACGCCATCACGATGATCCCGCCCGTTACCGGCAACGGCATGTCCATGGCCTTCGAATCGGCGGAACTCGCCATCGAACCGCTGGCCGCGTGGAGTCGCGGGGAAATTTCCTGGGCCGAAACCCAACCGCGAATCGCCCGCCGTTGCGACGCCGCGTTTGCCCGGCGGCTCGTCTGGGCAAAATGGCTGCAGCGATTCGTGCTGACGCCGTCGCTCCAAAATATGCTGGTCAGGTTCGCCGCGCGCAGCGACGGGTTCTGGCGGATGGCGTTTGAGCGCACACGCTGAATTTTGGGAGAACAACGAAGGCAAAAAGTTCTCCTGATTTTTCTTCTTTT
>Ga0116127_1000898_pt1 | contig 21837 bp, 15 predicted proteins | sample June2015DPH_16_1_FD_89731 | JGI IMG/M metagenome (GOLD analysis project Ga0116127, IMG submission 89731) | Peatland microbial communities from SPRUCE experiment site at the Marcell Experimental Forest, Minnesota, USA - June2015DPH_16_100 | ecosystem: Environmental > Terrestrial > Soil > Wetlands... | reverse complement strand
CGCATCAAACGCTCCGGCCTGAAAATCCAGGACCTGCCGCGGATTGATCTGGTGCTGCTCACGCACGCGCACTTCGATCATTTTCACAAACCGACGTTGCGCCGGCTGCCGCAGCCGAAAATCGGCGTGATGCCGCGCGGCGTCGGCGATCTGGCGCAAAACCTCGGTTTTGCGCGCATCATCGAGCTGGATTGGTGGGAAAGCTTTTCGCAACGCGATTGGAAGGTGACGTTCACCCCGAGCCAGCATTGGGGGGCGCGCACGTTGCGTGACAGCCACCGGGGTTATGGCGGCTTCGTGCTGGAACACCAAGGCCGCCGGATTTACCACGCGGGCGACAGCGCGTATTTCGACGGTTTCAAGGAAATCAGCAAACGGCTGGCGCCGGAAATCGCGTTGTTGCCGATTGGCACGTATCACCCGGAATCGTTTCGCCGCGTTCACATGGGGCCGGACGAGGCGATGAAGGCGTTCAAGGATTTGCGCGCGCACTGGCTGGTGCCGATGCATTACGGGACGTTCAAATTGTCGTTCGAGGCAATGGACGAACCGCCGCGCTGGCTCCGTGAGATCGCCGCGAAGGAAAACCTCACGCAAAAATTGCGAATGCTTGACGAAGGTGTGCCGGTGGTGTTTTGATCTTGAAGATTGCGCCGCCCGAATATGACCGACGACAACGGCAATTCCAACTCATCGCCCCTCGACGCGGTTCGGCGTTATGTGCCACTCGCGGTTTGGGCCATCGTCATTCTGGTCGTTCTTGCCATTCCGCTGAAAATCATCAGCTATGGCTTTTTGCCGGGCGACGATGCGCTGCGTCACGCGGCCAAGGCGGTGAGCGGCAAACCCTGGCCGGATATTCTGGTGATGGGTCCCGCTTTCAAGATAGATCACAACTTCGGCTGGCACTTTCTGCTGCGGCAAATTTTTCTGTGGAGCAAATGCAGCCCCGAAGGGCTGGTCTTGTTTGCCGTCGTGGCGTTGTTCACGTTGGTGAGCTGGTCGGCGTTGCCGTGGTTAAAGCGGCCGGAAGCCTGGTTGATTGCCTTGACGGCGGCGGCGCTCACGTCGGACGTCCCGTTGCGGTTTTTAATCGGGCGGCCATTTTTGGTGACGATTGCCGGGTTGCTGACCATTCTTTTTGCCTGGCAGGCTCACGGTTCATCTCCGCTCAAATGGTGGACGGTGTTGTGGATGGCACCGTTGATCGCCATTTGCACCTTCGTGCATGGAGTGTGGTATCTCTGGATGCTGCCGGTGGCAGCGTTTTTCCTCGCCGGACAATTTCGCTGGGGATTGATGCTGATTGCGGGATGGTTGGCGGGAGCATTCCTGGGCGCTTCACTCACCGGGCATCCGTTTGAATCTCCTTACCAGGCGGTCGTCATGGCCGCCCGGGCCTTTGGCATGCACACCACGCAACGCACGCTGGTCATCGAATTCCAGTCGTCGTCGGGCGATGTTTTCGCGCTGATCCTTCTGGGTGGCCTGTTGATTCTGCGTCAACTGGCCGGTTTGAAGGCGCGACCACTGACCTCCAATCCGGCGTTCTGGCTCGCCGGTCTCGCGTGGGGGCTCAGTTTCAAAGCGGTGCGTTTCACGGAAGACTGGGGCTGGCCGGCGCTGATGGTTCTGGTCACTTGCGATTTGCAACTGCTCCTGCAAGCGCGATTCGCGGCGGACTCTTTCAAGCGCCTGGCGCTGACCTGCGGACTTGCGGCAATAACGTTCCTTGTCATCACCAACGATTACAACAGCCGCTGGACGTATAATCTGACCCAGCAATATCTCACGCCGGACAATCCCGACCTCAACGGCTGGTTGCCGGAAAAAGGCGGCATCCTTTATTCCGCGGACATGACGATTTTTTATCAGACATTTTTCAAGAATCCCAACGCGGACTGGCGATACATTCTTGGCTATGAGCCCGCCCTGATGCCCGACGAAGATTTCCAGGTGTATCATAAAATCCTGTGGAATTTCGGCGACGCCAAAGCCTACAAACCGTGGGTGGACAAAATGCGCCCGCAAGATCGCCTCGTCCTGCGCGGCGGCCGGGGCAGCTTGCCGAACATCCCGCAACTGGAGTGGGAGTATGGTGTCAGCGGCATCTGGATTGGACGGTCGCCGCGCACCAACGCACCGCCGCCCGCACCGACCATTCCCGCAACGGCGACGCGCGAAACTTTAACCAATTCGGTGAATTCAGCGAAGTGACAGCGCGTCGAATTCTTTGGCCAGCGCAAAATCCTTTTCCGTCAAACCGCCGGCGTCGTGCGTTGTGAGCGCGAGCGTCACCTTGTTCCAGCGGATGTCAATGTCCGGATGATGCCGCGCTTTCTCAGCGAGTCCGGCGACGGCATGGACAAATCTTATCGCGGCGGGGAAATCATTGAACTGATACGTCCGCGCAATCGTCGCGCCTTTCTTTTTCCAATCCGGCACGGTGGCGAGCGCGGTTTTGACCTCAGGAGCGCCGAGTTTTTTCATGAGTAACAGATGGCCCGGGTTGGCCGGATGGTCAATGGCCAATGCCGCTCATCTTCGAAGCCCCCCCCCCGGAAAATCGAGGACGCGAGCGTGGACGAGGATGGAAAGTGAAGCAAATCAGAACCATTCCTTGCGTCCGTCCACATAAGTGCGCACAAACTCTTCGTCGGACTTGCACAGGTAAATGATGCCTTCGATGAGGCCGATGAGGTGTGTCACCACCCCGGCAATGCCGCAGGTCAGGATCGTCACCAGCAGCATGACCAAACCTGCGCCGGTGTAGCCGAGGATGAATTTGTGAATGCCGAGCGAGCCGAGCAGAATCCCGCAAATGCCCGCCGGAATTTTGTTTGACGCCCGCGATGCAACGGTGGATGGAGGTGCCGCGATCGGCGGCGGAACCGCTTTCAGTTCGGATGCAAATTCAGAAAACGAACCCAGCGGTTTCCATTCCTGGGAACCTTCCATTTGCACGAGCGTTTGTGCCTTGACGCGGTTCTCGGCAATCCAGTGCCGAATTTCCTCCGCGCTCACCGGGCCGTATTGCTGGCCGTCCACTCCTACGATTTTATACATAACGCGCCTTTCTGGTTTCAGTTGTTGTTACAAAAGCTTTGGCGGTTTGCCGGGCAAATCCGCCATCCGTGGCGGAATGGGTTTTGGTTCAACCTGCCCGTCCGCTTTTGCCTGACGCAACAAACTTAAACTCGTGACCAGCGACCACAACCAGCTTGCGCCGAATAATAACAGCCCCCACTTCCACATCCAGCCGGATGAATCTGGCGGAACCGGGTCGCCGAGTTGCTGGAGAAAAACGCGGCGGAATAATTCAAACATCCAGCCAACAATCAAAACAAAACCCGCCAGGGCGAGCAGCAATTGACCGATTCCGGCAAAAACCCGCCGCGCCATCAACGAGCCAAGGCCCGGAGTGGCGCATTGATTCGTCAAAACACACGTCCATGCTCGGGCGCGGCTTAACGGTCGGGCGGTCCGGACGGTCATGGTTCATCAACCGAATTGCGATTTCACTTCCGGCTTGTTCAAAACCACCAGCGCCCAAATGCCGAAGGGCAGCCCGAAAACGCAGCAGGGTGAAATGCACGGCACCATGGCCACGATGCTGGCGGTGAGCGCAAACTGATAATTTTGCAATTTCTGCATTTTTGCCGCGCCGATGAGAACGATGACGCCGACAACCCCGGTGATAATGTCCTGAACAATTCCCAACCCGCCGCCCAGCGTGCTAAAAAGTTTCTGCATCTGCGGATCTTGGATTTGCTGCAGGCCGATATGAACTCCGCTCAATACCAAGACATTGTACACCAACCCCAACCCTACCAAGACCAGGCCGACGATGGCTGTCACTTTAAGTCCGATGGCGGGGCCTTTGACCAGTTGCAAGGCCACATCGCGTCCGGCATCCGTACCCGCCACGGGCCCAGTCAACGGCGGCGGCGGCGCGGAACTGCCAGCCAAGGCGGCGGCGAATTCAGGAAACGCCGAGAGCGGACGCCATTCGGTGTCGTTTTCCTCCTTCGCCAATGATTGTGCATTGAGCCGGCCATCGGCAATCCACCGGCGTATGTCGTCCGCCGTGACCGTGCTGTATGGTTTTTGATCGCCGCCGATGATGGTGTAAGTCGCCATAATTTTGTCCCGTGTTTGCCGACTTCTAGTTCATTGGGCGCAAAGGTGCAAGCCGTTTCACTGTAGCAGCGGTCTATGATCGTCGCTGATTTTCGGTGCTCATACAGTGGTGCTACAATTTCACGTGTTGCGCACGAATAATTTTCCCGGCAGTTGCTTGACCACGCGCTTCATTTCCAGACCCAGCAACGCCACGCTGACCGCCGAACTCGGCAAACTGCTGCGCCGGATGACTTCGTCAATGCTCGATTCCTCGTTGTTCAACGCGTCATAGACGAGTTTTTCGTTTTCGGACAGGGTGAGGGCCGGGAGCACGCCGGTCTCGCCCGGCGACGGCGGACGATTGCTCCCCGGAAACAAATATTCGAACTCGCTCAAAACATCCTCCGCGCCTTCGCACAGCTTCGCGCCTTTTTTGATCAAGTCGTGGCAGCCCTTGCTGCGCGGCGAATCAATCCGTCCGGGCACGGCGAAAACCTGCCGTCCATATTCCGTCGCAAAATTCGACGTGATGAGCGCGCCGCTGTTCATATCCGCCTCGACCACCACCGTGCCGAGCGTCATGCCGGCGACGATGCGGTTGCGGATGGCGAAGGATTGCTTGTCCGCGTTGCGGTTGAATGGATATTGCGTGATGACCGCTCCGGATTCGGCAATGCGCTCGAACAAATCCCGGTTCTCCGACGGGAACACGATGTTGATGCCCGTGCCGAGCACGCAAACCGTCCGTCCTTTCGCCGCCAGCGCGCCCTGGTGCGCCGCCGTGTCAATCCCGCGCGCGCCGCCGCTCACGACCGTCACGCCGACATAGGCCAGTTGATAGGCGAGTTTGCGCGCGGTCTCGATGCCGTAATGCGTCGTCATGCGCGAGCCGACCATCGCCACCGCGTTTTTGTCCTTCGCGGTCAGCGCTCCCCTGACGTATAGCACCAGCGGCGGGTCATAGATTTGCCGGAGCGATTCGGGATAGTCCTCATCGCTTTGAATCAAAACGTGGCAGCCGAATTCCTGGATGCGCTTCAATTCACCGGCGAGGTCAACGGTTTTCTCCCAGCCGGCAATCGCCGCGGCAGTTTCGTCGCCGATGTTGCGGACGCGGCGCAGTTCACTCTGGGACGCCTGAAGAATTTTGGGCGCGTCGCCGAAATGTTCCAGCAGCAGCCGCGCGCGCACCGGGCCGACATGCTCGATGAGGTTGATGGCTATGAGCGCCTCGCGCGAATCCATCCGGTTTGCATAACGGGTTGTGATTTTTGCCGCAAGCCAAAGTTTGCCCGTGATTGCATTTCGCCGGTTTTCTGTTACTTGATTGCCGTGCCTGATCCCAGTCTGTTGCTCCTCATTCCGGCTTACAACGAGGAGCGCCGCATCGAACCGGTGCTGCGCGACTACGCGCAATTTTTTGGGAAAAATTATTCCGGCAAATTTCAACTCGTCGTCGTGCTCAATGGCTGCACCGACAATACGCTCGGGGTGGTTCGGCGTGTCGCGGCGGAATTTCCGGCGGTTCTTCGGGCGCTGGAATTTAAAGAGCCGATTGGCAAGGGCGGCGCGCTCATCGAAGGTCTCAAGCTCGCCTCCTTCGGCGATTTGATCGGTTACGTGGATGCCGACGGCGCGACGCCGCCGCGGGCGTTCCTGGATTTGGTCCGGCACATTGGCGACGCGGACTGCGTCGTCGGCTCGCGCTGGCTGCCGGATTCGGTCATTCATCAATCGCAGGCCGGCAACCGGCGATTTGCCAGCCGGGTGTTTCACACCATCGTGCAATTGTTCTTCCGGTTGAACATCCACGACACGCAATGCGGGGCAAAAGTGATGAAGCGCGAAGTTGTGGAAAAAGTTCATTCCTTCCTGCGCATCGCCGACATGGCATTCGACATCAACCTGCTCGTCGCCATCAAGCGCGCCGGTTATCGCATTCGCGAGGTGCCGACCGAATGGACGGATCAAGCCGGCTCAAAAGTCGTGTTGTTTCATTCCTCGCTGACGATGTTCCTTTCCGTCGTGCGCCTCCGGCTGATTTACTCGCCGTTTTACAAATGGTTGCGTCCGTTGCGTCCGCTGGAAGGCTGGATTTACACCAAACTCCGGGCGCCGCGACCGTTGCCGGGGCCGGACTTGGGAGCTGGGAGATAGCCGATCGAAGTTGGGGTGGCCCGGTTGATGTGAAAACCGCCATTCCTCCCCATTTCTAAACTCCTATCTTTGATCTCCGGTTTTGCCCCACGTGAACCCTGCGCACACGGCCAGCAGCAACAGGTTGAAAACGCCGAGCGTCTGAAGCATCATCCTCAACCCAGCTTGCGGGTCGGCCAGATTTCCCGCGTGCCGGCCAACCACCGCCAGCGCCACGCCGTAGGCCGCCGCCAGCGCCGCCAGCGCTGGCACAATACGAAAATTCGCCCGCGCGAGCAGATTATTGATGAGCACGTTCGCCAGTGCCAGCGGCACCATCGCCCATGCATACCACGGCAACGCGGACGAAGCGACCTGCACAAAGGTAATGTTGTAAAACTGCTTGATGATCCATGGCCCCAGAATACACAACCCGCCCGCTCCGCCCGCCGCCAAAATTCCCGTGCCGAGCAACACCGGTCCGAGTAGGCTGTTTTTTTCCGACCGCGCCGCACTGTGCACAATTTTCGGAAACATCACCGTCGCTAGCGGCAGCACCAGCCACAGGAGTGCGCGCGACAAGGTTCCCGCGCCCACGTAAAACCCCGTCACATCTCCGGGAAAATACGCCTTTACGAACATGGTGTCCGCCGTGAGGAAAAATTGAACCGCGCCGAATCCCAGCATCAGCGGAATAATTTGCGCCAGCAAACTCCGCCAGTCAAAGGGCTGCGCCGGCAGTTGCCATAACGACCGCGTTTGCCAGATGCCGATGCCGACCGCGACGGCCAGTCCCAGGCAAACACCCGTCATCATTCCCGCCGCATAACCCCCCAGCAGCAATACGATAAACGCCGCCAGCCCCAAACGGCCCACGCCGTTGAAAATGTTCGACCAGCCCAGCCAGAGAAAACTTTGCTGCCCTTGCATCACGCCCCAAAACATCGGCAGCCAGAGCGAAAGCAAAATGACCGGCAGCGTAATCCACAATCCGGCGGGATTCGTAATTTGCCAGCGCTCCAAAATGTCCGTTTGCCAGATCCATGCGCCGCACACCACGACCAGCCACAGTCCAAATGTCCCCAGCCAGGCCAGCCGGATCATGCCCGCCAGTTCGCGTTCCCGGTTCGTGGCCAGCGCCTTGGCCGTCTGTTGCGCGAACACCATCTGCAACGGCATGTTCGGCACGCACATGACCACCGCCAGCAACACGCCGAACACGCCATATTCCGCCGCCGGTATTTTTTTGGCGAGCAGATGGACCGCCCACATCAGTCCGCCGCCTCCGACGTTGGCGATCATCAACCAGCCGCTTTGCCGGAAAAAATGCCCGTGCTGCGAAGTTGAAGTCGCCGGCGTCGCGGCGGTTTGAGTTTTCTCTGCAAGCATGAGCGTTGGACAATACGCTGCCGGCCCCGTTCAGGGAAGCGATTTTAGAAAGTTCAGAAGCAGGTTTTTACCGCGTTCCAGCGAATCCAGCAAAATCCATTCATCCGCCGTGTGCGCCTGCGCAATGTCGCCGGGGCCGAACACCACGCTCGGAATGCCACCCGCCGATAACACCGCCGCATCGCAGAAAAAATCAACGCCCGCGGGCCGGGCCTGGCCGACACTCCGCAAGAAGCGCCGGACCATTGGCAGCTTCGGACTTGTTTCCAGCGACAGGCATGGCGCGAGCTTCGTGCTGGAAATTTTCGCCGACAATCTCCTCGCGCGCAGCAACGTGGCAATTTCCCGCCGCACACTCATTTCCGTTTCGCCCGGCAGCGTGCGCCGATCAATCGTGATGACGCAACGGTCAGGCACGATGTTCGGTTGTGCCCCGCCGGAAATCATGCCGACGTTTACCGTCGCCGTGCCGAGCAGCGGATGCCGGCGGCGGCGCAATCGCGCGGCGTAATCGGTTTCGAGCATGTCCACAATGCGCGCCATTTCATGGACGGCGTTTTGACCGAATTGCGGCGTCGCACCATGCGCCGCCTTGCCCCGCGTTTCGAGTTGAAGCCACAAGCTGCCCTTGTGCGCCGTGACGACCTGCAATCGCGTCGGCTCGCCAACGATGGCCAAATCTGCTCTCATCGTAGCGCAGGCGTCTCGCCTGCCGGGTTCGGCCACGACAGATTGGGGGTGCCTGAGTCCCGCGGGCCGCAGGCGGGACGCCTGCGCTACCAATGCGCGCGAACCGGCTTGCGCGTTTTCCTCGTCCACCAGACCGGCAAAGATAATTTCAGTTTCACTCGGACGTGATTTTGTTCCCGCCAGCTCGCAAAGCGCGGTGAGCATCGCGGCGACGGAACCTTTGGTGTCGCAGGCCCCGCGCCCGTACAGCCGGCCGTTTTTCCGGCGCGGAACAAATTGCGAATCGTCGGCGCTGACGGTGTCGAGGTGCGGCGCGAGCAAAACGATCTGGCGGATTTTGTTTCGCGGCAAGAGGCGGACAATGACATTGGAACGACCGGGCAAAACTTTTTGGAACTCAACTTCGAGTCCGGCGTGAGCGGCGACGGTGGCGAGAAAATCCGCCACATTCTTTTCACCGAATTTGACAGTAGCGCAGGCGTCCCGCCTGCAACCGTCGACCGAAGGCAGCAGGCGAGACGCCTGCGCTACGGGGCCGCGCGTCCTTGCCACGCTTTTGGGAACAAAGGCGGGATTCACGCTGGGCAGCGCGATGAGTTCGGCCAGCAGTTTTTCCGTGCGCGTCATGGCTTTAGAGTGGCACAGGCTTCCAGCTTGTGAAAAGTAATTACTCCACCGGCCGGAGGGCTGTGCCACTTTTCCACTTTCTTCTCGACACGGGATTTTGGCTTTACGTTCCGAGAATCAAGGCTATTTCTTTTGAAAAGTTATGGCTTCCGAATCCGCCAGCGGTGGTCCTCACGACGAAGTGAAAACCGTAACCATTCGCACTTTCGGCAGCCATGAAGCTGCAGAACTGGCCGTGGCAAATCTTGAAGCTCACGGTATCGAGTGTTGGGTTAATGCCGATGATTGCGGCGGGAGGTATCCAAATCTGACGACAGCGGGCGGTGTGCGTTTGCTCGTTCGCGCTTCGGATGCCAAGGCAGCTATTGCTTTGCTGAATACACAAGCATCGCCCGCAGAAATAAATCAAATTGAAAATGAAGCTGTCGCTTCTTCTCCACCAGAAACTGTTCCACTGAAAAAACTGGTTTGGGGTCAAATTCTATTTGGCATCGTTATCGGGGTGATTCTTTGTTTGCTTTACCAAGGGACAAACAAGCTTGGAACAATAACGCATTATCATTATACCAAAGACGGCAAACGCGATGAAGCGTGGGTATATCGCGACGGGCATCTGATCGAATTCATACAAGACAGAAACCTCGACGGAATTTGGGATAGCTGGACTTACTATGAACACGGTCGCGCGACGCGTTCGGAATACGATAATAATTTTGACGGCAAACCTGATATGTTTGTGACATATTCAAATGGCTGTACGGCCACTGTTGAACTGGATACAGATTTCAACGGCATACCGGATGAGTTTTACATCTACAAATACGGCGTGCTTCAACAGGAGGATGTGAGGCCCAACGGCTCAAAATTCACTACGACACGTGAAATTTTTCAAAATTGCGTGCTGACTGAAATTTGGCGAGGTGGTGACAGCAACGGCAATTTCAAAGAAGTGGTGCGATACGATCCATTTTTCAATCCGATTAGCACAAACATTCCTACTGCGTTTCAGTTGCTATCGCCTTTTTCCAAATAGCGCTAAACAATTTCCACCGGACATTTCGGCAGGGCGTCGAGAAACGCCTGGCCGTATTGCTTGGTGAGCACACGGTTGTCCAGCACCACGATGATGCCGGTGTCGGTTTTGGTGCGAATCAATCGGCCCACGCCCTGGCGGAATTTTAAAATCGCTTCCGGCAACGAAAATTCGCTGAAGGAATTGCCGCCGCGCGCTTCAATCGCCTCGATGCGCGCCTCGATGAGCGGATGGTCCGGCACGGCGAACGGCAGCCGCGTGATGATGACGTTGCTCAAGGCCTCGCCCGGCACGTCCACGCCCTGCCAGAAGCTGTCCGTGCCGAACAGCACCGAATCCACGTCGTCCTTGAATTTTTCGAGCATCGTCGTGCGCGGCGTGCCCTTGCCCTGCACAAAACACGCGACGCCCAGTTTATTAAAAAACGGTTCCATCCGCTCGCCGAGTTCCTGCATGAGCTTGTAATTGGTGAACAAAACAAACGCCTTGCCGTGGGTCTGCTTCACGAAATGGGCAACCCAATGTTCGAGCGCATCGGCGTAACCGGCTTCGCGCGGGTCGGGCATTTTGCTGGCGACGAACAATTTCATCTGCCGCTCGTAATCAAACGGTGTGCCGACCTGAAGTTGGGTGGCCGATTCCGCGCCGACGCGGCGGACGAAATAATGTAGCGCAGCCGTCCCGGCTGCACGGGGTGAAGTTGCTGGCGGGTTTGTTTTGTCTGGGGATTGCAGGCGGTACGCCTGCGCTACGGGTGCGGCAGCCTCTTTCACCGAAGAACCTGCTCCGAGCCTGAATGTTCCTTCTGGCAATCCAGCCTTGGCCGGATTTTCCCGAATGTAGGCGGAGAACTTCTCCAACTGAGCCTCGTTACGAACAAGGCAGTCGAAACTCTCCGGTTGCCAGAGCGAACCATTACGGTTCAACAGCCCGTTTATCTCGTGCGCCGTGAACGATTTCCATGAATGGGTGATTTCCGCCAGCAAGGCGTCACCCAACGGTCGCACCAGCGCGTGGACATGATTGGGCATGATGACGTAATGCCCCAAAACGTAACGTTCGCCGTCAAAATGACGCAATGCTTTCTCCACGATGGCAGAAGCCTCCGGATTCTTCAGCACACATTCGCCCTCACCGGCATCGAGCCATTGCTGAAACCGTTCGCTGAACTGCTGATGGTATTCGAGGCGATCAGCCTCGGAGTGGGGCTCCGGATGTTTTTCCAGCCACGCCTTCAATTCGTGCTCCCACTGTTTGAGCTTCACCGACGGCACAGAATCGCCCAGTCGGAAAGTGACAAAATAGGACGCACCAAGCTGCCGCCAATGGGGAAGGTAACGCCCATAATGGGCAACAGGCGTGGAAGGATCAAACGGTGTGTAGAGTAGCGCAGCCGTCCCGGCTGCACCGGCCTTAATTTGCTGACTGCTCAGGCTTTTCCCTTCCCCCCTTCCCTGCAGGCGGGACGCCTGCGCTACTTTGGTGCCCAGCGTGGCACTCGTCATGATGATGCTGGTGTCGCTCTCGAACAAACGCCGGCGCAAAAAATCCGCAACATCAATCGGCGCGGCGTTCAACGCGAGATTTTTGTGCGCCTTGCCGCTGCGTTCGACCCAGTAAACGTGGTCCGTTGCCGTCTGACCAAGAAAGGCTGCAATTCCCTCCCGGAATTCGCTCAGGCGGCGGTTGCTCTCCATCAATTCCCGTCCGATGTGATCGTCCTCGCTCATTTTGATTAAATTGCCGATGGCTTCACGCAATCGTTGAATGGGCAGCGTGATGTTGTCTTCGATCAATTCAGGTCGTCGGATGCGAAGCTCCGTCCACTTTCTTCTGGTAGGGCGAGACTCCGTCGAGCCGTAACTGCCGCCTTTGGTTGAAGCTGCTATTTCCTCGCAAGCCTGCTCGACGTTTGCAAAAAAAATGTCGGATTCCTTCAACAAGCCCTCCACCAGCTTGCCCTCCCGGCGCTCGAACAACGTGGCAAACAAGCCCTTTTTGGTGGTGGGATTCCAAAGCCGATGCAAGGTGTAGCGCAATTGCCCGTTCGATATGCTGAGGCCGATGTATCTCGATGCCACGGCCTCCATCGTGTGCGCCTCGTCAAAAATCACGAAGTCGTTCTTGAAAAGAATCCCTCCCTCGATTTCCTCTTCCGCCACGCCCAGCAAAGTGAAGAAAAGGGTGTGGTTTAATACCAGCACATCTGAGGAAAGAAACTTGTTCCGCGCGCGTTGAAAAAAACAAACGCCACGGTCTTTGCCAAAGTCCGATGGGAAGCCGCAGATTTTTGAGGAACACAACCCGCGTTCGGAGCAAACTTCCGCCCAAACTTTCGGGTCCGGTTCAATTTCGAAGTCGGAAATACTGCCGTCCTTCGTTGTTTTCGACCACTTGACGATGCGCTCCAACTCTTTTTTTTCAGAGGATGTAAACAATTTGCCGCCCTGCTGCACAGCCTTGTCGAGCCGGTGAGTGCAAAGGTAATTGCCGCGGCCCTTGAGCATGGAGAAGCTGAATTTCCCCGGCAAAATCTGCGCGAGCATCGGCAGGTCCTTTTCCGTAAGCTGCTCCTGCAAATTGATGGTGTGCGTGGAAACGATGGCCTTCTTTTTCTGCGCCACCGCGAACAAAATGGCCGGAATCAGATAGGCCAGGCTTTTGCCGACGCCGGTGCCCGCCTCCACGGCGAGATGCTCGCGGTTCTGCAATGCCTGCGCCACGGCCACCGCCATTTGTTGCTGCTGCGGGCGAAACTCAAAATTCTTCGCCCGGGAAAGCAGTCCGTTCGGCGAAAAAATCTCTTCGACCTGGGAAACCAGGTCTGCGCCGGCGGGTTGATGTTCGGTGGGCGCAATCACGGCGCGCGAATATGCCGATGAGTTGGTTCCCCGGCGAACAAAAAATCCGGGATTCCCAATTTTGCCGCCGGTTCGTTCCTAGGTTGATGAGGAAGTCCACAAAGGCAGTTTTCTGCAATAAAAGCCAATAACCAGACACATCGTTTTCTTAATCAGCCGGGTATTATGGTATTATGTATGCTTCAAATCGGGTGTATTCGTCCCGAATGGTTCATTGGCTGTTGTTTATATGAGGTCGCACGGACCATTCCGGATGAAAGCGGCAGAAAATGCCCGGTATCGAACCGGTATAAGATATGAATTCTCACGCCCAGATAAAATCGGTTGATGGCATGTATTCAAGCATCGTGCGATCGCAGATTTTCTCATCCTTGTCCGGTCGAGGAAGGCCGTGCCGGCGGTTGGTCGGCACCGCCGGGTGCCTGTTTTTCGCCTTGGTGCCGGCGGTTTGGGGCCAGACTACGGACCCACTGCCCGTGGCCACCGGGGTTCTGACGAATATTGGCGAGATTTGGGACGCGCAGCACAGGAATCGGGATGAAGAGTATCGGATTCGGACTGAGGTGGTGATTTATTACTTTGATGCCGAGTGGGGCAATGCGTCGGGAGAATGTCTGGGAATTCCCCGATGGCTGCCCATCTTCGACTCGCCCTTTGCCTTGAAAGCCGGCCAGCGGGTCGCCATTGACGGGGTGATCATACCCCTGCGTGAGCGGTTTGTCTGGGACAAAACCCGAATTCGAATCCTTGAAGAAAAAATGGAACTCAAAGCCGAACCGGTGCTCGACCTGAGCCACAACCCCCAGGAATTGAAGGATCGTTTGGTATCAGTGGAAGGTCTGATTGACAGCAAGATGGATGATCCAACGCACTGTACCATCAATTTTCTTTCCGCCAACATACTGGCCCGGGCCTATGTACTGAAGGGAACAAACAGTGTTCCGCTTCGTTTCAAGGTGGGCGATTTCGTTCGCATGAGATGCGTTTACTCCCCCCAGTTCGATAAAAACGGAAAATTGAGCGGTCTCTCCTTGTGGGTGAACAGCCCGGCGGATATCCAGGTCGTCGGTTCGTTGAAAACCGATGCGCGCTTCACCATTCCGATCTCTTTGAGCGAGGACATCCGGTCGGGCGCGCCGGCGGGCACTACGGCCCGGGTGGCGGGCATCGTACGCAGCTATGAACCGGGCAAGTGGGTCACCCTCTGGGATGCCACGGGACAAGTCATGGTCCAGAGCAAACAAAGTCAACCGCTGCGGTTCGGGGATCGGGTCGAAGCCATTGGCTATCCCGAACTGGAGGGTGTGCAGCAATGTTTGCACGATGGTTTGTATCGGCTGGCAGACCCAACCAACACAACCGTTTCCGCCTTGATGACGATCACCAATACCCTGCCCTTGCGCCTGGCCGAGCAAATCCGGGACTTGAACCCCGAAGCGGCTGACCGCCATCTGCCGGTCAAACTTCGCGGAGTGGTCACCTGGTCGCATTCCAGCACCCCTTTTGCATACGTGCTGGATGCCAGCGGCGGGATCCGGGTGGTCAATCCGAAATGGGACGAACCCAACACCGCGAAACCGGGGACGATTGTGCTGCTGGAAGGCGTGACCAGCGAGGGAGGTTTTGTGCCCATGGTCACCAACGCCGTCCTGCGCCGGGCGGGATGGTGGAACATGGAAGAGCAACGCCTGGTGACCCTCGAACAGACGTTCACCGGAGTGGAAGAGGGCAATTGGATAGAAATGCGCGGATTTGTCCGGGACGTGATGCAAACCAACGGTCTGGTGCGTTTCGATCTGAGCACGTCGAGCGGAGAATTCCAGGCGTGGACCCCGGCCTCGCAATCCTATGATTCGCTCAAAGGATCGATCGTTCGCGTGTGCGGGGTATGCTCTGCGGTTTCCAATGCGCGGCACCAGTTGACGGGGATTCAGATCTGGACGCCGGATGTAAAATACATCCAGATTGAAGAGCCCGCGCCCGATGATCTGTTCGCCCTGCCGCTCCGTCCGCTGGCCAACCTGCGGCGGTTCAACATGGAAAGCGCGCTCAATCAGCGAATCCGCACCTCCGGCACCGTCGTCCTTCACGTGCCGGGTCGTTACCTGTATGTGCAGGACGGCGCGGACAGTGTCCTTGCCTTGAGCCAGCAACCGGACGCTCTTCAGCCCGGAGACCGGGTCGAGGTGGTGGGTTTTCCCGGCGAGGAAGGCCAAAAATTTCTCCTCCGTGAAGCGGTTTATCGTCGCCTCTCCAGCGGCGGAGAACCAAAACCTGTGCAATTGTCAGTAACGAATTCCGTTGATGTGAATTTGGAGGGGCTCCTGGCGAAAGCCGAGGGGACCCTGCTAAACAAGGTGGAAAAAGACGGCGAAACGCATTTGCTCATCCAGACCAAAGATTTCGCCTTCGAGGCCGGCCTCAGTTCAACCGCAACTGAAACCGAAAAAGAACTGCCGGCCTTGGCGCTGGGCAGCCGGCTCGCCCTGACCGGGGTTTATGAAGTGCAGAGCGATGAATACGGGCTACCGCGTTCATTCCTGCTCCACCTCCGTTCCGGGAACGATGTGCAATTGTTGCAGCGACCGCCCTGGTGGACGCTGGCGCGGCTGTTGCGGGTGCTGGTCGGGGTCCTCGCCGTGTTTCTGATCGCATTGATCTGGGGCATCCTGATCGCGCGCAAAAACGCGCTGCTGAATCAGGCGCAGGCAGAACTACAAACGGCCAACGACCAACTCGAAATCCGCGTCGCCGAGCGGACACAGGAACTCCAGGATCAGGTCACGGCCAAGGAACGGGCCCGCACCGAGCTGGCCCAGGCGCAACGAAGCCTCATGCTGGCTTCCCGGCAGGCGGGCATGGCCGAAGTGGCCACCGGCGTCCTGCACAACGTCGGCAACGTCCTCAACAGTGTCAACGTCTCCGCCACCTTGCTCCGCGATCAAGTTCGCAAATCGGAAACCCACGCGCTCCTGCAAGCCGCCGAATTGCTGAAACAGAAAAACGGAGACCCGGGGGCCTTCCTGGCCTCCGATCCCCAGGGGAAATTGATGCCGGAATTCATCATTCAAATCGCCGGGCAACTTCGAAAAGAGCAGGAAAACACTTTGCACGAACTGGAGCAATTGGCCAAAAACGTCGATCACATCAAAGACATCGTCGCCATGCAGCAAAGCTATGCGCGGGTTGCCGGCATCATCGAAAAAGTGTCCTTGGCCAGTCTGGTGGAAGACGCCCTCCAAATCAATTCGGCGGCGTTGACCCGCCACGGAGTCAAGGTCATCCGCCGGTTTGAAGAAGTGCCGCTCCTGATGCTCGACAAACAAAAAGTCCTCCAGATTCTGATCAACTTGATCCGCAACGCCAAGTATGCGCTGGATGAATGCACCCGGGATGAAAAGCGGCTCATCATCACCATCGCCAAAACGGACGGGGAATGCGTCATGGTGAGGGTGGAGGACAACGGCCTCGGCATTCCCCCGGAAAACTTGACGCGCGTTTTCTCCCATGGGTTCACCACGCGCCCGCACGGCCATGGCTTTGGCCTTCACCTCGGCGCGCTCAACGCCCGGGAAATGGGCGGCTCGCTCTCCGCCGCCAGCGAAGGCACGGGACGCGGCGCAACCTTTACCTTGATTTTACCCCTGCAGCCACCCGTCAGGAACTTATGAATCCACCCTCCGCCAAACCCGGCAACCGGATACTCATCATTGACGACAACGCTTCGATCCATGCGGATTTCCGGAAAATTCTTGGCCAGGAGCAGGACCCGAATGTCGGGTTGAACCGCGCCAAGGCGCTGTTGTTTGGGGAGAGCACCGCCGCTTCGCCGCGCGCTGATTTTGTGATTGATTCGGCTTTCCAGGGTCAGGAGGGTTTGGCGATGGCCAAGCAGGCCGCCGAGGAAGGCAATCCTTACGCGCTGGCGTTTGTGGATGTGCGGATGCCGCCCGGATGGGATGGCGTGGAGACCATCAGTCATCTTTGGAAATGCTGTCCGGAAATCCAGATCGTCGTCTGCACCGCCTATTCGGATTATTCCTGGGAGGAGATGACTCACAAACTGGGTCACTCCCCCAATCTGGTCGTGCTCAAGAAACCTTTCGACAACATCGAGGCGCTGCAGCTCGCCCATGCGCTCACGGAGAAGTGGCATTTGAACCGCAAGGTGCAATCCCAACTGGATGATCTCGACTCTTTGGTGCGCCGCCGGACTTCAGAATTGGAAACCGCGAATGCGAACCTGAGGCACGAAATCGCTTCGCGCATCAAGGCCGAAGAACGTTTTTCCAAGGCTTTCCACGCCACCCCCATCCCGCTGGTCATCCAATCGCTGCATCCTGAAATCATCATTGATGTTAATGAAGCGTTTCTGGCCATGCTGGGAGGCGAACGGCCACACGTGGTCGGTCGCGCCCCCGTCGAACTCGGCTTGTGGGAGGATCCCCGGCTGGCGGAATTCGTCCGTCAAACCCTGCAAAAAAACACTTCGGTCCGCAACCACGCCTGCCAGTTGCGCACGCTCTCGGGAGAGGGGCGCCAGGTGTTGTTGTCGGTCGAACCGTTTGAATTGGTTTCCGGCCCGCATTGGTTGTTGATCCTGCAGGACATCACCAACCAGATGAAATTGGAGTCCCAGTTGCGCCATTCCCAAAAGATGGAGGCGGTGGGGCAGCTCGCCGCCGGAGTCGCCCATGATTTCAACAACATCTTGACGGTGATTCATGGCAACGCCTCTTTGCTGCAGGATCAACTCAGCCAGGACCCCTCCTGCGCCGAATCGCTAAACGACATATCCATCGCCGCTGAAAGGGCCTCCCGGCTCATCCGGCAACTGCTGGCTTTCAGCCGCAGACAAGTGCTCAAGCCCGAAGAGCTCAACCTCGGGCAGGTGGTCAACCATCTGGAGGAAATGTTGAAGCGGCTTCTGGGGGATCACATCACTTTTGAAGTGAAGGCCGCCCCCGATCTGCCGCCCGTCCAGGCCGACCTCGGCATGATGGAGCAAGTCATCATGAATCTTTCAGTCAACGCCCGCGACGCCATGCCAAAGGGCGGAAAGCTGGCCGTTGGCATTGATGCCGTTACCATCACCAACGATGACGTGCAAAAAAATTCTGAAATCCGCCCCGGCCAATACGTCTGTCTCTCCGTCTCCGACACCGGCTGCGGCATTGCGCCGGAGCTTTTACCCCGCATCTTTGATCCGTTTTTCACGACCAAAGAAATCGGCAAAGGCACCGGTCTGGGCCTGGCGACGGTTTACGGCATCGTCAAACAACATCATGGCTGGGTTGATGTCCAAAGTGCCGCCAATAAAGGCACGACGTTTCGGATTTTTCTGCCGGCCTGCACGGAAAATTCCCGGCCGGAAGACCCGTCCCAAACCCCGAAAACAACCGCTAAAAAAGGAACGGAGTGTGTGCTCGTGGTTGAAGACGAAGACCGCGTACGCACCCTGACCGCCGCCGTGCTGCGCAAAAATGGCTATCGCGTTCTGGAGGCGGCTTCCGGCAAGGACGCCCTGGATGTCTTCCAGGACCACAGTTCTGAAATCGATTTGCTGTTCACCGACGTCATGATGCCCGGAAATCTTCTCGGCGATGAATTGGCCACCCGCCTGCGCGCCACCAAGCCCTCCCTGGCCGTGCTGTTCACTTCGGGCTACACCCCCAAAGTCAACAAAACCGAATTCCAGGGCGACGGGAACTTCCTGATCAAGCCCTTTACTCCCACCCAAATGCTCGCCACCGTCCGTCAATGTCTCGACCATGCATTGGTTGAAAGTGGCAAAACAAAAATTTGAGCCGGCCGCGCTTCTTCGGCCATGCCGGTCAAACGCATCAAGGCGACCGGTGGTCCGGCAACCGGCAGCGTTTCAAACCGCGTAGCTGCTTAATAGGACTTTATCACCGTCGTCGCACCCGGTGCGAGCGTGATTTTATTTTGTCCCACGTTGCCGGATTCGACATAGACCATTTGCCGGTGTTCCGCCGGGTCGAAGTCCGGCATGAGCTGCGTCGTCCACGGATTCCAAACCACGGTGGCCGCCGAGCCGCTTTTGTCCACCCGGACCGCACGGCGAAATTTCGCATCGCGGATTTCCACCGTGTCCGGGGTATCGGGATAAACCCGGTTGGTCTCCGCCGTGATGCGGATGGCGGCGGCGGATTCCAATTTGCGCGCGCGCTTGTCCGTCTTGTCCAGGTAATGCGCACCTTTCAGGCCGGCGATGGAAACATCGAGGATGTCGCCGAAGGCGAAATAGGTGTGCAGGCAATTCTCGAAGTCAAAACTCCGGTCCGCCGATTCATTGGTGGCAATCAGTTCCATCGCCAGTTGGTCGGTGACGGCGACAACAAATTCCGCGCGATACGCCAGCCGGGCGGCATTGGCGGTCGTTGACGGCCGCCGGAAGCGGATCGTTACACCGCCGTCGGGCGGGGCGGCGGTTTCAATCAAGTCCCATTCCGTGATCCGCGCAAATCCGTGTATCACGTCACCTTCGCGCTGGCCGAACCACGGAATACAAACCGGCACGCCGCCGCAGATCGCCTTGCCCGCGGCAAACTGGCTGAGACGGCTCACGAACAGCAGCGGCGGTTCGCCCTTTTTCTGGAAACCGGTGATGTGCGCGCCGTGCAGATAAATTTCCGCAGTGCTGCGGCCGGTTGTGATGTTGATTTTGGGCAGGCCGCCGCTGCCGTTGGCGAACGTGACACGACCGGGGATTTCAAATTTGCGAAGCCGCGCGGGAAGGATGGTAATTCCCATAAAACGCGGAATGTTTTAGCACAGGCGACCGGAAGGCACAGGTTTTTGTCATGCTCCGAAGCGCCGGCCTCCGGCCCGGCGGCAGGCTGCGCCCGATTACCGTAAAAAATGAGCGCGCCCCGGCTGGAACGCTCTCAAATCGGCTGTTGCCCTGCAACGCAATTATGGCGTCATTGGCTTCCCTGCGGCGTTTCCGTTGCCTGCGGTCTTCCCACCAGCGCAATCCGGCTCGCTACATTGACACCGTTGATTTCGTCATAGCTGAAAACCAGTTTGTCATTCGGCTTCAGGTCGGCCAGTCGTCCGTTGATTTTGCCGTTGATCACGATGGCGCAATTGTCGCCCAGGTTGAATTTCTTCGTGTCGAGCAGCGACTTGGCCTTGACGGTTTTCATATCGAGATCAATCGCCGTCAGCGAGCCGGTGAACGTCTCGCTGGTCTGGGTAATTTTCCGTGCGGTCGGCTTGTCGTTCAGGGTTTCGTAAGTCACCGTGACGTAATTGCCGGTTTGAACGTCCGCCAGCGAGCCCGGCTTGTCCCCGCGGAGCACCACCTTGCAGTCGCCCGCGATGGGGAACGTCTTGTCCCTGCCGCGCCCGTGCAACGTTATTGTGCGTTGGCCCGGGTCACAGGCCTTCACCGTGCCCTCGTAACACATCGGTTCCTGTGTGACACGGTCGGCCACGAGCACGTCGTGCGCCTCTTGATAAACGACCTCGACCCGCTGGCCCGGATGCAAATCGCCGATCGCACCTGCGCCTTTGTCCACAAAAGTGTAGGCGCAATTATCGCCGAGGTTGAACGTCTTGCTCGTAAAAAATCCTTCCAAGCCAAGCGTGTGTTCCTTCGCGTCAACGGACACGACCGTGCCAGTGTAGGATTTGTGCGGGATGGCGTTCGTTGCCGTGTCATCCGCCGACGCTGTGAGTGCGCCCGCCATCGCCAGGACCGACACATAAACCGTCGTCCAGGTGCGTAATGCTTTTGTTTTCATAATAATCATTGGAGAAGTCTAACCGGCATCGCGTTCAACCTCCACAACAAATCCTGCCCGCCAAACAAATCCATCTGCGGCGGCGGGGCGGGTTGCTTGAGCGGGTCGCGCTCCTGCGGACGTCCCTGAGTGGGTGACTGCGGGAGTGGATTTGTCCCAGGGAAGAGCGCCGAAGAAAAATGGCAACGAGCCTTGCAAAAATTCTTTCCGCAGATTTGTCAGTGCCTGCCCGGCGGTGATGGTGGCGCCGGCTGGTTTGTATTGGTCATTCCCGGTGAATTGGTCATTCCCGGTGAATTGGTGGCTTGAGTCGCTGCCGCTTCCGCGGCCTTTTTGGCAGCTTCCTCGGCCGCCTCTTCTTGGGCCCGTTTTTCCCTGTAAGCCTTCTCATCCGCAATCATCTGCTCCCGCAGTTGCGCCATCGCCCGTTTCTGCTCCAAATCAAATTTGGCGGCCTTCTCGGGGTCGTACCCATAACGCCGCTGCCAATCATCGGGAAGCAGATTGAACGGGACTTTTTCCATCCCCAGTCCGCCACCGTCGGGAACGTAGCTGATCGTTAATCCCGCCGGATCCACCCTTTCAATGCGGAACTCATGATAAACCGTCCCCAATATTGTTACCAGCGTGTCCGATGAAATTTCGTTTGTCCCCTCTGGTGGAGACACCGGCTGATTGGTTTGGGCCAGGGCCTGTCCCATCAGAACCACCGATAAACCAATGATGAAAATGATCGTTTTCATGTTTCGTTTCATGTTGACCGAATTGGAAAGAGAATCCCGCGCCACTGGCGCGTCCGGGCTTCCGGTTTATTCCAATTCAACCCCCAAATCTTTTAACAATATGCTTTTCGCCCAACCAGCCTTTTTCTTCAGTGCCCGAACAAATCCATCTGCGGGGGCGGGGCGAGTTGTTTGAGCTTGTCGCGATCCTGCTGGCGGCGTGGACTCTGGCGCACAGTGCCTTCAGGCGTAAGCTCGGACTCTTCAAGGTTGCCGAGAATCACCTTGGCGCGTTCCAAAACTTCCTGGGGCACGCCCGCCAGCCGCGCGACGTGGATGCCGTAGCTCTTGTCCGTGCCGCCTTCGACGATTTTGCGCAGGAAAACAATCTGGTCACGCCATTCGCGCACCGCCACATTGAAATTTTTCAATCGCGGCAGGCGTTGCGCCAGTTCGGTCAGCTCGTGGTAATGGGTTGCAAAAAGCGT
>Ga0116127_1000893_pt1 | contig 21892 bp, 39 predicted proteins | sample June2015DPH_16_1_FD_89731 | JGI IMG/M metagenome (GOLD analysis project Ga0116127, IMG submission 89731) | Peatland microbial communities from SPRUCE experiment site at the Marcell Experimental Forest, Minnesota, USA - June2015DPH_16_100 | ecosystem: Environmental > Terrestrial > Soil > Wetlands... | reverse complement strand
CCCAACTCTATCTGTTCCCCCTCGGCAACACCCAGCTTGAAAAACTTCTCATCAATACCCCATAACTTGGCCACGCTCTGGCCAACCCTCATATTCTTGCTTTTGCGCCCGCCCCGGTCGGAGATCACGGACCACAGTTGGGAGCGGCTCAGTTTCACCTTCGGTCGGTCCGCCATGTACCTCAGCAGCCGGTCGGCGGAGAACCAGCGTGCGCCTTCTCTGACGACATAGCCGTGGGTCAGGTCATCGACCTCTTCGGCCTCGCTGCCGGCGGCGAACCACTCCCTAATCCAGTAGCAGGTTGATTCATCGGCGCTGGCATCTACCTGCACGCTCGTTACCTTGGCCTGCTGGACGAGGGTATGGACGAAGGCATCATATTGTTTGGGTAAGAGTGGGTTTATCTGAAGTTTCTCACGCACGATACGGCGGAGGGTAGCCGGCTTATCCAGGTCCTCGCTGGTGATCTCGATTTCGGCTGATTTCTCCCCGTTGCTCGAGGTGACCGTGAGTTTGTAGCTTGGTGGGTCAGCCTGGACGATGCGGGGATTGGTGACCGAGACGGTACGGGAGCTTTTTGTTGGCAGTTTCAGGGTGTCAATGGCCAGCCGAAGCTTGTCGGCCAGCTCGGCACTAGCCAGGTTATCCTTGCGGTAGGCTTGCAGGGCGCCCTCGATGGCGGCGAGCAGGTGGCGTTTGCGGGACAGCTCCTTGACGGTGGCGGCATGGCTAAGGCAATCGATGGGGAGGGAGTGGGCGATGGCTCTGTCCACCACCCAGGTTTCCACTTTACCCGAGGTCTCTTTAATGACGGTCGCCGGGCTTATCTCCTCACCACGGGTCTTGAGAGCGAGTATCGCTTCAAAGAGGCGGGCGTGATTCTGGATATAGAAGTCCTCCGGGTCGAGATCTACCTTAGCGAGGCAAGAGGGCTCCTGCAGGAGGGAGCCAATGACAAAGCCCTCGGCCTGCTCATTGAAGATGGGGTTTTCCAGGGTCTTCGCCATTACTTCTCTCCATTAACTGCCCTAACCCAATTTCCTCTTCCGTTGGTTCTCTGTGCATCATCTCGATAAAGTGCTCTCGACAGACATTAATAGTAAGCCCAGGGATAGTTTTACTTTTCAATCCACAAATAACAGGCGTATCACAGTCAATGAATCCACAAGTTATTTCCAGTGTCTTCGCCATTACTTCCTCACAGTTGCTCGATAATGATTCGTCCGCTATAAGACATCTCTTTCAAAGCCTCGAATAATTTATCCCTAAACATATCATTTAGCTTTTTGGAATCCCGCTTCGTTTGTTCAAACTCATCACCACGCCCTGTAGATTCGTGAGCATCCTTTGTTTGTTTCCAGTAGTCACTCTCATAATCTTCGGGAGGAAACAGCCAGCACCCACACAAAGGCATAGATTCATCCGGCAATTCAAAGGTTTTAGTATTGACCCACTCTCCCCCTCTGTTTTCTTGGATACAAACAGAGAACCTTGTGCACATATCAAATCTCCTCCTATAGAATTCCCAGTACCCCGCTCTATTTATTATGGCTTAGTAATTCAAAGAAGCTGGGCTCGTCCCGCCATTCGCATACCGTCTTTCCGTCTTGGTCGTAGAGCACCCAGGGATCCCTGTTCTGCGGAATAAACTGCAGCAGACGGAAGCCGGCGAGCTGCATGTCCAGGGGCAACTTTGGGGTTTGCTCCTTGACCTTCGGCGCCTCAATAGTGGGTATTGTTGAGCAGTACAGCGGGGGGCAAGTTCCCCCAGGTTCAGTGCAGATGCGGGGATATCCCCATAAAATTTCTCTCCTATCCCTCATTATTCACTTCCTTCCCTTATAAAGCTCCCAGCCATTTCATAACCTCATCGGTGGCAAATTTTACTTCTTCGTCATAGTAAGGGTCTTTGGGGCTAGACATGACACAATGATGCCTTGCCCATTTCTCGGCCTCTTCCCTGGTGGGCTTCAAAATCAGGTCTTTGGCTTCAATTCCTCTGATCGCCACAATCAGTTCGTCGCAAAGACCATTTAAGGCTTCTATGGGCGGGTAGGTAATATCCGGAGTCCACCGGGTTAGCTTATCCATCATCCTACGGAGAGGCGTGTTAAAATCTAAATCGTCCTCCGGGGTATAATAGGCATCATCCAGATGCTTCTTGAGTATTTTCCTGACTAGCCTTTTTATCTTTTTCTCCTTAGAAGTCGGCCAAAAAGAAAATTGTCTGGGGTGAAACTTCATTAGAGGACGATACCCCCGTTATCAATCGTTTGGAACCACTGCCCGTTTTCCTTGATAGCTTTGGTTATTTCGTCGGCTGTGGTGGCATTTCTCAGTGCCTGCATGGAAGTGGCCACTTGCATCTTTATAATGGTAACATTGCCTTTTTTCAGGTCAGGCCAAATATCAATAATCCCCATTAACCTCATCCCCTCTGCAATCTTGAAGTATGGTTGGCATTGACCGTAAAGTTGGTCAAAGCCTTCAATGATAAGCTGTTTGGCTTTCTGAAAGTGATACGCTGGCGTCCCCGGCAGTGGGAAGAACTTCCGGAACTCGGCCAGGGACTTGATGCCAATCCCATGTATTAACCCTAAGTCTTCATCGGTCCACTCGGATATCGGTTTGGTGTCCGGTAAGTCAGACCTCCTGATGGCATACTGGATATGCGCCTTCATAGGTTCATTAAATAGCTGTCTTAAATTCTCTTCACGCAACATGGGGTTAGCCTCCTTTTTCCAGTAGCCAGTCGGCCACTCTCGGTAAATAGATAGCTATAGCGACCGCGGCTCCCACCCCAGCTCCGACTGCCATTAACCACTTCGGCTGCCCAAGTCCCCACATCATCTCGCCAATGCCGTAGCCTAATTGTGTCGCTCCTACGAGAACCAGTGCCGCCTGGTCATCCATATCCCAACGGCCGGCGATCTTCCACTGGAACACCCAGAGGAGCATATAAATCACAAACACTCCTAGGCCTCCGGCAAGAAAGACGACCCAGGCATGGTGAGGATAGACCGTGAACTCATAGAAGCCGCCAAATAAGCCAGGGTAGGTCACAAAACCTTGGCCATGTTCTGCGCTTGATGCCTCATAATGGCACCACTCGTGTAACGGGACCCCCATCAGGTAAAAGATAGCGATGCTAATCAGAGTGCCGATAAGTTTGAGTTTCATTTTACCTTAGCCTTTCTCTTGTTTTTACTCAAACTCTGCGAGAAAGCGGTCGATCTCGTCTTCGGATCCCGGCTTGTTCTCTGGCTTCTTTAGTGCAGCCCGCAGTTTCTCGATGTCAGAATGGAGCCATCCTCCCTTCTTACCGGTGACCGAAACAAAGAACTCACTAATTTGCTCGTTAGTTTTACTTTTGTCGCGCAAAGCCTTCACCATTTCCCTTTTCTCTTCTTGTGTCGCCTCTGGGTCAACCGTCCCTCCCTTATCATCTGACTGAGTCTTGCCACCTGGGGACAGGGCTTTAGGTGGTTGTCCCTTAACTCCTGGCTTGCCCTTTGTTTCTTTTGCCTTTGGTTTGGCGTCCGGCGGCGTAGTAGCGGCTGGCGGGATAACCTTTTCCTCCTGATTCTGAGGGATAATCATTTCGGGTGTTTCATCGTCTGCTATTGGCAGCTCGATGGCCAGCATTTCCGGGGTGGGTTTGGTAATATCCTCCGCCATCTCGATGAGAGTCCGGTTGGTACGGAGGTTCAGGACATTTACCTTACGCTTGATACCCTTCGGGTCCGGAGCCTCAATTGGCTCAATAGTGAGGAGAAGGGGAATCATGGAGATATGACCGTGGATCCGCCTAACTAACTCAGCAGTGGAATTAATGTTCTTGATGGAGTTGGTAGATGAGGTATCTATCTGCCAGATACCCAAGCCGGGTACTTCGGGCAAGAGAAATTGGAGATTCATAATCTCTCGGCACGTCTTCTCATAGTCGGGACAATCTCGCCCCTGGCAGCGCACTTCCTTCATAACCACTTCTTTGCTTTCATGGTCAGCCATGGCACCGGTGCGTAAATCTACCATACGGATAGCAGTCTCGCCGGTACCTTTACAAAGTAAACCACGGGTCTGGGAATAAGCTCGATAATATTGGGACGCCCACTTTTCTTCGTCCTCAAGGGGAATTAGGATACGCAGTTCTTTGGGCTTTTCCCCGAAAACCTTGACGAGCTCGGGATAGAGGGCGTTGTCTGGCGTGAAGACGAAGTAATCTACCGCGCTGGGGAAAATAATCGTTTTCCCCTCTACTACTTTGCTTTTCTTCACCCCCAGGTGTATCTTCCCGAGGCGAGGCAGCCTTCTAACTTCAGATAGTCCTTTGATGGGACACATGATGCACCTCCTTTATATTCCTTTCTAAACTACAGACCATCTCATGACTACACTTGCCATTAGTGTATATCTCGACAAAGGCTTGCTGTACCTGAGGTCCTCTTAGGCCCGGGGCAGCTCGCACTACCACAGTCTGTCCACAGTCAGGGCAGAGCACAGACCAGGTCACAGACAGCCTTAGTGGGCCTCCATGTTTTCTAACTGTCCTTTTCCTAGATAAAGAAGCTACGTCAAACCGGTGTTTAGTTCTCGGGTCGTTGGCGAGGAACTTTTCGATGGCGCTGCGTCTGATAACCCATACACCCTGCCACGGTCCACCTGGCCTTTTCACTGCCGGCAGCCAGCCACGGTGAATGTATCGCTGCACGGCATCATCTGTCTTTACTCCCAGAAAGTGTGCTGCTTCTTGGCAGCTATACCAGGGGTCTCTCTCATATTCATCTTGGACAATGGATCGAAAGTAATGCTCGGGCATCTTCCTTGGGTCGAAGAGCCACGGTTTCTCCTGGAGAAATTTGACCACGTGTTTATCCTTAAATAACCAAGCGTGGAACGGCCCTGCCTTCACTACTGACTTTCTGACGCGGAGCCACCCGGCTTCAGCCCAGTTCATAATTGTCTTGGAATCGGGCACCCCTAGCACCCTGGCCAACATGCCCCCGGAGTAGAAGTTCATCTTGTGGTTACCGTGCAACTTCCTGGTAGCGGCTATCTTGATGGCATTGGAGCTACGCTGTAGTCTACGGCACAAAGCCCTATCGGAGACCAAGCCAATTTTGTCATTCAGATATTCTAACTCCTCCTCTGTCCACCTCTTTTGGGCTCTCTGATACCGCCGGTCTGGATTACCCATCTCTTTACCCTAATTCCTCTTATAATGGGACCCCTGGTTTCTGCCTGGCAAAGAAATCTATTAATTCATCCTCCCCTAATGTCCAGTGCATACCGCAATCACGGCAATAAACTTCATAGACTGGGAGCGAGCAGCGCCCCGTACCACCCGAGGAATCGTCATAAGGACACATCTTCCCGCCTACGGACTCATACTCAAAGCCACGTTTATGTTTGCATCTTAGAAGCTCATGCAGCCAGAATCTAAGTCGTTTCTTCATGGCTTACCACCTTTCTTTCTCCACACTTGACCCCGAATTGTGATTGTTTCTACTGCAAAATACTCCTCAATGTCCTTAAAAGGTATAAGAAGGTTTAGTTCTGCGTTCATTGCAGCGCCACGATATGTGACGAAAGGGTAATCCTTACCTCGAGGCTTCAAAAGCCATTCTAAGAATTCTGCTTTATCTGACATCTTCACTTCAGCACCTCCACCTCAAATCCCTTTTTGCCCATTCCGGAAACAACTCCTTTGCAGTCTGCTCGGGTAGCTTATTACCAAAGTCAACCACATTTCCGAACGGGGTGTCGGGAGTAGCGAAGTAAGCTGTCCAATCTTCGTAGTAACCTTCACAGGCAGCAACCTTTATAACGGTATCAGCACTATAGCCTTGATAGGCCATCCCCTGCTCCGTAAGGCTAAGCAGAAACGAGTTGTCCCCCAGCCTAACCTTTTTGACTTCGTTATTTCCCACTCTTTGGCTCCCCCTGGGTGCATTTCTCACCGTACCGCCGCACTGCAGCACGGTTCAGCACGGCATTCCCATATGAATACCACTGTTCGTGGCCAGCTATATCCCATAGACCCAGGGTACAGCGGACGGAGGGATATCGGTCCCCGAATGTCTTTTGAGGGCTCAGAAATTTACAGTCACGACATTTCATCTATGGCTCCTTTTTCGGCAAAGTCTCAGCAAGCTCTTTTGACCCGGGGAGAATGACGCTACCTGGCGTAGTTTTATCAGAAGGCCGCACCAGCACTATTCCTTTCCTTCCCAATGACATCCTCCTTATTTCTTCTATGGTTTTCTCTTCCTCCAATGCCTTCCTCATTGCCCATAGGTCCATCTTAGAAGGTATTTTAACCGCCCCCTCACTGGCAATCACACTCGAGCTGGTATTATTCACATTAACGAGTCTGCCATCCCGCCAGCGAAGTCCCGCATTGGCTCGCTCTCTATCCCTTCTTTTGCTCATCTTTCTTTCTCCCCCCTTCCCCTTCTCAGCTAACCCTTATTAACCCTTTACTCCACGATAGTCACTATTTTGCTCAAGATGTTCGCATTCCGACTGCTATCGAAAGGCTCCACGGCTGCTTTTATCTCCTTCTCCAGTTTCATTAACTCTTTGGCCGGCAGCCACTCGTTAATTGTGACCTCGACTACTATCTTCATTGACCCTCCTTTAAACTAACTACACTATTTAGTGCGACAAAACCTTGAAGATTGAGCCATTCTTTACCGTCAAGATTTACTGTCTGCGCCCGGGTTCCCTTTGCTTGCTGTAGCTGTAGAATGAATTCGTCACCATTTGATACCAGGCGTGCTAAAGTAACCGCGCCATCAATCGCTCTCTCCGATGAGAGAATCGTCTCTTTTATACCATAGCCATTCTTTTCTCTGCCTTTTGTTAACTCTGAGTTAACACCATCGCCTATCCAAATATACCCGCTCCTATCCCTGGTAGTGTGTATGCAATGCTCGCCAAGCTTCTGCCTTATCTTGGCAACAAGCTTGTGAACAAGCGTTCGGTCTCGTTTAGTGAGTCCGCCATATTCACTCCAACACTCAGAAAGCAACTCGGTAAATGTGATAACCTGACCTCGGCGCTCATACATGTACGTTGCTACTTTCTTTTGCTTCGGTGACAAATTAGCAAAGTCCACCCAGAGCTAATCCTTCTTAGCATTCAATTCTGCCAGTAGGTTTTCTGCCTCTTGGATATCTTTCTTATGCATAGACTCAAAGATTTCCCTCATGTTCTTCTCAATGTCTATCGTGTTGGAATAGTTTCTGAGATGTTCCCAATTCGGAGTAGGGCAAGCAAGGTGTGACCCCATCCCCATCAAGAAACCGTTAAGGAAAGCTATCTCTTTAGTAGGGCTTGTCTTACTGAATAGGGACATCGCATCTGCTATTCTGGACTGTGCCATGTCTCTCCTTTCTCACAACTAACCTCGTTCTTACTTTGGGGTTAGGTTAAGCTTTTTACTCCTTCTGGAGATACTGCTCGATGTCAATGCCAAACCACTTGAGCGGCTCGGCGGTCTTTATCTCATAGCGGCCGAGGTCGTCACCCAAGTTGGCTAGGTAGTAGAACATCATCTTGACTACAAGCTTGGTCAGTTCGGCCTCGCTCATCTTGTCAAGGATATTCCAGAGTGCCTCCCGGCTACGCTTATCCTCGGCAGTCCCGGCACTAACCTCATCCCAGGTCCACTGGTAGGGTTTTTTCCGGTTGCCGTTGTTGAAGTAATTGGTGATGTGGCTGCCCTCGAACTGAGCGAGGAGAACGAGTTTTAGAGCTGCTATACTCCCAATTCCTAGAGATATTGCCTCCTCAACATTCTTTAAGGCTGCCTTGATAGCCTTCGTCTCTGCTTGCTTTTTAGCCAGTCCCTCGGCATGCTCGGCCCGGGTTTTGGCACCCTTCTTTTGTGCCAGACACTTCGAGTTAGTACAGACGGAGTAGACCCGGCTCTCATTATCGGAACTGTCGAAGGCATAATGAAAGCCAGTAGTGCAGCTCTGGAGACATTCATCGGGGTTATCCAGTTTATTTAAGACATCATCAAACTTACCCTGCAGAACCGCGTGAGAGTGGTCGCCGGTAGTAAGTAATTCGTGGAGGTCGAGCACCTCGGCGCGGGTCCCGGCCTTTTCCTTGGCTAGACTCAGGATATCTGTGGGGACCTGCTTCTTGGCCTCCTCCATTTCACCGGTTTGGTTCTTTATCACTGCCCGGTAGTCTTTGAGGCAGACCATGCGGTAGGCAACGCTATCACTGGCGGATTTATCGGGAGTAGGGAAGCTGAAATTAACCGAATGGTCTTCAGTATCGAGGTTACAGTTATGACATTCCTCGCGAGGCACATCTTTGGCCCAGCGGACGCCGGGCGGGGGAAGTACTGCCACGGGCTGTCCGGTATGCAGGGCATGTATCACGTCGCCTGCCTTGTCACTCACCCTGATTGTCTGGGGTATTTCCTGGGAAATAGCCTCGGTGAAAGTTGTCTTCGGCCCGACGAGCACACACTGGCTCTTGCCCCAGGTAACCAGCATCCCATGATGAAAGCCGTTGGGGTCATTTCGAAGCGACTCGTAATATTCGTTGTACTCTCTACCCTTGGGAACGCTATAGGTGCGTGTCTCGCCGGTCCATTCCTCAGCCTTTAACAGCTGGTAGCAATCGTAACCCTCTGGACCGCTCCCGGTACATATCCAGCTCTTACCGTCGTGCTGGAAGGGATTGCGTACCCTGGAGCCTTTTTCGGCGATAGTCTCGACGGAGCAGCTCGGCTCGACCTTCTTTTTCAGGAAGGACTTATCGACGTAGACGGTATTGGGCGTCTCTATCTCTGCGGGCGTCTCTTGTTTCTGCTTGATGGGCAGCTCGGCGGCAGCCTTCTGGAGCACCTCGGCCTCCACCTTAGTCTTTGCATCGGTAGCTATCTTATCACGATGTTCCTGCTGCTTCTTTTCCCAGCACTCCTTTGAGGTGCAGTAATGACTTGTTTCTTTTTGTTGGGGGTGAACGGCAATCATCTTGTCGCAGGAGAGGCAGTCTTTAGTGTCAAAAAGCGGGGCGTTTCTTCGCCAACTCTCGCCGCTTTTATCAAGGGAGTTTAATTTGTAACTGGCGACCTGGGCTATGGCGCGGATTATGCCCTGGACCGTCACCGGTTCGCCCCAGCTCCTGTTCACTGTCTTTAGTTTGGAGATGGCCTCCCGCATCAGCTCGAGGGCGTCGGTGAAACCGGAGAAGATGAGCAGCTCCCGGGCCATGTGGAGGTTGATAATGTCCTGGTCGACCTTCTCCAGGATCTCCGGGGGAAGTGCTATCACCCGGCGCATGTTGGAGACGGCACCCTGTGTCATACCCAGGGCACCAGCCAGCTTCACTTCTGAAATGCCGGGGTTCTTAGTGAGGAAGGTATCAATGCCTCGTGCGACTTCAACGGGTTTAAGATCGGCTCGTTTAAGGTTCTCCTCGATAGCGATAACGAACATCTCATCATCTGATAGCCTCTCCACGTCGACCGGCATGGTAGCCCACTTCTCTTGGTCTTTCTTAGCGAGCTTCAGATAGGCTCTCTTCCGCAGTGAGCCAAAGGCAAGCTGATACCTGCCGTCGACCTGCCGGGCTTTGGGGGTTTCCTGCAGGCCGACCCTTTCGATTGACTCGGCTAGTTCCTCGATCTTCTTGGTGGGGAAGTGGGTACGCGGGTTAAAGGGGTTGTCGTCAATAAGTTCGACTGGGATATTTTCGACTGGCATAAGACACCTCCTATTTGCTTTTTAGCTTGGGCGCCTTAGGGTACCTCCGAAGTCGCTCTCACTAGAAAAGGCGGCTTCTACCTAGCGGGTTGAGCCGCCCTTTCTAAGTCAGTCTTATTGGCGTCCTCAATACGCACATCAAGATCTTGGAGGACAACCTCAAGGCTACGTTTTACCTGGCTAAGTGTCGCACCAGGTTTAACAAGGGTTAATGTGATGGCATCAGCATAAGCGTCAACACTCTGACTCTCTTCTCCGGGGACTAGCTCCCTGATAACCTCATCGGGGAGATAAGCGATGTGAGCTTTCCGATTGACTTTAATCTTGCGTTTCATACCCCCTCCATAAGTTCCACATAGGCTATGCCTAGGCTATCACAAGGGGATGTGTTTGTCAATACCCCATTTTAGCTACCAAGGGGGGCTTGACAAGGTAGTTCTTCTGTAATAACATATGTCTTACTTAGGCTAGGCTTATGAAGGAGATGAGGTATGGCTGAACAATTTAGTGCTGGTGATAAGATAAGCTTTTTGAATGTACGTGGAGAAGAGGTAAAAGCAGTAGTAAGTTATGTGAAGCCATGCAGAATATTGATAGTTAATATTGATGGTGAGAATCTGGGTATGCTGGTTAATCCAACTCGCAATGAGGTCAAGAAGATAAAGGGATAAGGAGGATGTTATGAGTCCCCTTCTCAACTATACAACTAGAATCGATGTGGTGAAGACTGTCGGCGAGATCTCAAAGATGCTTGTTGCCCATAAAGCAAAGGCTATTCTCACTGAGTATGGCGCCAATAGTGAGATAATAGCCTTATCCTTTAAGGTCCTTACCCCACATGGTGAGATAGGCATACGATTACCCGTTAATGCCGATGCTACTCTGAGAGTTTTGAAAGACCAATGGACGCGAGGGACGATTCCTTATCGTTTTGTCAACCGGGAGCAGGCTGTAAGGATTGCCTGGCGTATTGTCAAAGATTGGGTTGCGGCCCAGATGGCGATACTTGAGACGGAGATGGTAAAGATGGAAGAGATATTCTTACCCTACATGGTTATGGCTACCGGCAAGACTTTATATGAGACGATAGAGGGGAAGAAGTTTTACCTGGGCCAGGGAGAAGAGAGGTAAATAATGCCAGATATAAATGAGACTTTAGTTGAAAAATGGAACGAGCACTATCCACCTGGCACTGAAGTCGTGCTGACTAATGATTTAGGACATGTTGAGCGAACTAAAACTCGTAGCCCTGCTTGGTTGTTGTATTCGGGGCAGCCTGTAGTTAAAGTCGATGGGCGAGCTGGTGGCTATTTACTGACTCGGGTAACACCCGTAAATCCTGTCTAAGGAGTTAAATATGGATGGTGGAGCCACATTTTCACACGATAGGAAATACCGGTATAAACTCTGGCGCCAGTGGGACGTGAGTAAGCAGACTATTGCCTTTATTTGTCTAAATCCCTCAACTGCCAATGAGACTGATAATGACCCGACAGTATGGCGTTGTGTTAACTTCGCCCGGGACTGGGGATTCGGCACATTGCATATCGGAAACCTCTTTGCTGTATGCTCAGCTGACCCGAGGCGACTCTATGAAGATGATGACCCCATTGGCCCGGAGAATGACGACGCACTCTTTGATATGGCTGCCACAGCGAAGAAAGTAGTGGTGGCTTGGGGGAACCATGGTGTAGCTTGCGGAAGGGGAAGACAAGTCATGGAGCTCCTCCGCTGTAAAGGGCACCTATATTGTTTTGGTCTGAATAAGACTGGAGAGCCTAGGCACCCACTCTATTTACCTCGGTCGGCCATGGTGTCCGAAGTGGTATTGGAACCATATGAGCATAGGAGGATGAGGTGATATCTGCTGAATGTATATGCCCTGCTCCTATGATGACTGAGATCGACAGACAGAAACGAGTAGCAGATATGCGGAAGTCTATCTATGTAAACAAATGTGTCATTGAAAAGGAGTGGCGAGTCCACAATCCAGTCTTTGACAAGAAAGGTGAAAAGACCACAACTATGTTTCGGATTCGGCCTGCAAGAACAATGGATGAACTAGAGTTTATTGTCAAGGAACTAGGGTTGGGGGGAGGATAAAAAGTAATGATTTGCTCCGAATGTAAACAGCGGCAAGCCGAAGTGGATGATTTGTGCCAGGAGTGCTGGGAATCTTTTTGTGATGCTTTATGGTGGGCTAGCGAAGGTGGAATTTATGAGACTCAGGAATATAGAGAGATATTGGAGGTGAAATGAGAGCAATGAAAGCAACGAAAGCACTTAGTCTTATGGAACCTTACGCTTGGCTAATCCTACAGCGAGCTGATGAAGATAATCCCAGGGAGCCGTTGAAGCCGATCGAGAATAGGCCGAGGCCTCTGCCAAGGACATTTCAGGTCCCGCAGCGGATCTGGATTCACGCTAGCCTCACCCTATTTGATGTTCCTTTATGGAAGCTGCAAAAAGTGATGACTCCAAGCCAGTGGATACGGTGTAGCGGTAACCTATCATCGATATATGGGGATTATCACACCTATAAAAACGATAAGGCTCGACTCGGGCGCCTATGTTATTTTGGGCATATCCTAGGATCCATTGTCATCACCGGCCAGGTTACCAAAAGTGACAATCCCTGGTTCACCGGCCCCTATGGATACACTGTGGAATACCCGGAGATGCTGCCTAAGGCTATTCCCTATAAAGGCAAGCTGGGATTTTTCGAGGTAGAGCTAGCTGAGCCGAGCTAGTGAAGGAAACTATATGAAAGACCACTTACCTAATTGGCGGCGTCAGAAGTTGGTCACTGGGATACCCAATTTTGATTTAGACGGCCTTCACTACGACGGGGAGAAATTAGAATGTGGTCTCTGCGGAAAGATGGTCATAGGATTGGCTCACCATATTGTCATGGCACATGATATCACTCCTGACGAATACAGAGCCAAGTTTAATCTTAATCGCATTCAGCCATTGGTAACTCCACAATACTCTGATAGTCATATTAAATGCATAACAAGACTGGAGAACCCAAACCGTGGTTTTAAGCTACGATATATACACCAGGAACGAGTGAGGTCTCAAGGGAGAGCCGTTATCTCCGCGGCTGCCAAGCATAGAACTTACCGAAATAAGCCAAAGATTCCAAACACTCCAAAAAGGTTAGCAGCTTCCAAAGGTAATCTTGCTAAAGCAAACGTCTCACTGATTAGCACAGAACCATGTTGTTATTGTGGGAAGCTCACTACTGGGCGGAGAAGTCACGGTAGAATATGCTGCCCCGATTGCCACAAGATAAGAGGAAGGCTTTGGCATCGTAGGCATACCCTATTGACCAAAATGACTGGAAAGAGCATAGAGGCTAAGAGCACGAGCGAGCTGCTAAAGACGAGAAACCTACTGGATGTGAGCGAGCCGATAACTATGGTAAACACAGATGGTGAGAGTGAGCTAGATGCCAAAGGAAGTTTGGACCCCCGAAACAGCTGATAGGGTAATAAGGTATCTACGTGATAACTCCTGGGCTTCCTTGCGGGACCTGGGGAAAGCTACTGGAATAAGCTATGAGACCATCAGAATGCATTTGGCCGAGGCATCTATAGTTCTGGCTAGTAACAGGTCCAATGTTAAGGATTATGCTAAGAAGTGGGGTTGTTGTAATGGCACTATCCAGCATTTAATTAAGACTGGCCAGGTCAAGGCAATAAAAATCAAGGGTGCCTACTATATAACGCCTGGTCAGGGCAACCCACGGATTTGTAGAATTAAGGGCTGTAAGGAACCGGTGGGCGAGGGGAGGGCCTATTATTGTGGACCAGCACACCAGGCAGAAGGGCAAAGGTTGAGCCTTTATCGCTGGCAGTGGAAAAAGATAAACGAAGGGAACAGGCATAGGAGTAGTGACCATGAAAAGTGAGATTCGTGAGCACTTTATTGCAGAGTTAGAACGTTCCTCGGCAGAAACCGTGAGGATACGTACCCACTGGTGCGACAAATTCCTTGAGTTTGCCCCGGAGAATTTATCTGAGTGGAACAGGGATGTAATCAATGGGTTTCTCAGAAAACTACGGGAGGATGGTTGCACCCCTTCGACTGTCCGTTATGCTTACGGGGTAGTAAAGCGGGTATTTGATTCTGCCAAGGCGGTCCATGAGAATCAGCGCCGGCATCTTCTCTCCGGTATGAACATCACTGACCCATCATCAGCAGTGGTGGCCATCGCCAAGATCCAGAAGTTCGACCTGGACGGCGGGCCAGTTTGGAATATGGGGAAACGAGCTATGCCCCATGTCAACACTAATGAAATAAATAAGCCAGCCCTCTCCTTGGAGGAAATTAAGAGGATAGTGGATGTAGTGAAGGGTGGCGATTTGAAAGATTATGAGGCTGCCTTCATGTTATTGTCACTGGTTTATGGATTGAGACGGGGTGAGCTGCGGGCGATCAAACAAGAGCATATAGACTATGAGGAAGGCACCATCTTCATTATGACCGAAAAGGGGGGTGAGCAGCGCAGGCAAATACTGGCACCGGCTCTCATACCCTACCTGGAAAAATATGATTTTCACTACGACTTCGACCCTTCATGGATGAATAAAATATTCAAGAATATCTGTAATAAGGCTGAAGTTAAGACCAGGAAGGGCATGGGCTGGCACAGTGGACGCCGCTATCTGGATACACAACTGGTCAAGAGCTGCGGCGAGCTCTATGCCCATATATTTTTACGGTGGAAGATAAGTACCTCTCCTGACATGGAGGTAAGATATTTCAGTGAAGATCCACTGGAAGTTGACAAAGTTGTGTTATTGGAACACCCGGTGGTACCATTGCTACAAGGTGTTATAATCAGTACGGAGGTTTAATATGCCAGAGTTGCTACCGATAAATCCGCCGCGAATTTCAGAGGTTATCAAGGGAGCCAGAACAGTCAGGGGTGTCGTTCAAGACATGCGGGAGGTAATACACGACGGGCGCCAGGGGATTCGAGATATTGCTATGGCGTTCAAGATAGAGGAGAAAGGTGAAACTGTAGTGACTAAAACCAAAAGGGAGTTGCCACTGCAGGAGACCGTCCCGGCGGCAGCCGACGGGGTAACCGACGCCGAGACGCTCATATATCAGCTTGACCATCTCATTGCTGAACTGAACTTACTCGAGACCCATCTCACCGAGGGGTGCAGGATTGCCAAAAAACCTTGTGATTGTTGCACCAAGGCAGGCAATCGTGTGAAAAACTATGCTGATGAATCAGTCCCAATAGCCGCTCGCCAGGGTGTAGATACTGCCCTCTTCTATGAGATGTCGGAGTGGGCGACTGGCTTACTACCTATAGTGACCAAAGAGTTAGTTGTCTCCGGTAAGTATACGGAAAAATATCGTGTCGAAAGTGGCACTGCCTCTAAGTTGCGTAAGGCTGCTGAGGCTCTTAAAAGCCAACTTGAGAGTAAAGTTAATTGTCCGGGGTGTCCCCAGAGACTCTCTGACTTCCAGGCGACGCATAAGCTGAGCCTCGAGGAGGCGAAAGAGATTACCGCTGACACGGCGCCCACTGCCGTTGAAGAATCGGGGTAAAGATGGAAGGTCCCAAACTAGGTAATGAAGCCAGGGACCAAATTGCTAACCTGTATCTTGAGCCACTGTTTACAAAGGCAGCAACGGAGGCGTGTCAAGAGACAGCAGAAACCTTTTGTAAGAGCAAGTGTGGTAGGATACCTGATAAAAATAAAAGGGAGACCTTCTGCTTTATGGCAATAATTATCTTCAAGCAAAGGTATGAGTGTATCTTGAAGAGGCGATATCAGTTGAACTGAGGAGGTAATTTATGCCGAACATCTGGTCATGTGACCCAGCGTGGTTTGAGCAAATGGTGAAGAAGGAAGAGAAGGTTGCTGTCGTCGTCTGGTCTGGTGAAAAAGACAATGACTATGTGAAGAAGATGGAAGAGCTGGAAAAACAGGGAGTTCCTGTTTTCGTGTGTGATTCGAGAACTTGTGGGCCAATAGTGGAGAAGCTGGGGTTAAAAGATGGTGGTGAAACGATTGTCTTTGAGAAGGGTGTGGAAAAGGGAAGGGTTATATCGAGTGAGGATGTTGAGGGGAATTTCAAGAGGGTGCAGGAATTAACCTCGAGTAGTCAACCACCCCAGGGCTAAAGCCCGGGGCTTGGGTGTGAGTATTGACTTTCTCTGGTAGAATTAGAGGAGGAGGTGCAACGATGAAGTACTCCCGACAGGACTACATAGAAGGTAGAGTTACTCACGACGAATATTACCGACAGTTTGCCAAAGACCACCATATTGCCCTTGTCGGTAATTTAGGTATTTTTGGTATCAGAGATCTCGCCCATCTGCAAAGTTTACTGGAACGGGATCCCAACCTGAATAACATCCCCCTGCGTTTCTTTGATTCCCTAACTGAATTGCATAACAAGTATCATTCTGAAAACCGAATAACCTTTGCTGAGGGTGCGTGTGTGTATAAGACACTGCTGAAGGATTTGGCTAACCAGAAAGCCACAACTAGAGAGCCATGGCAGATGACGCAAAGAGAGTGGAATGATGCCCATTGGGAAAACAGGTATATAAGCCTAGGGGATAGTTTATCTGATGCCGAGAGAGTCAAGCGAGCCAAAGAGACTGTGAGACTAGAATATGGAATATATCTGTCCGGTAGAGCAGGTGAAGGAGTTATCCATGAACAAGTTGTTAAGAAAGCCCTCTCCGAAGGTAAGCCTGTCCCTCCCGAAGTCCTGAAGGATTACCCTGATTTGAAAGCTAGCGTATCGGAGCAGGGGAAGAATCCCAACTGGTGTCCCGTCTGTGGTGCAGATCTTGATGCCCAGGGTCATTGTCCGAAGGGGCATATCATTGGCAAATCAGTTGTCGTGAAATCACCGGAAACCATCTATCTCGACAAGCTAACGCCCTTACAGCAGAAGATTAAAGATATGACCTTCCCCGATTATAAAGGGAAGCATTATAGGGTTAGACTTGCCGAGAAGACAATATTCGGTGGAACACAGTGGTCTGGCGGGTCAAAAACAGAGTATGCCATTGTTGACATCAGCCAGGTAGAGCATGGCGGCCTTGCCAAGCATGTGCCGGAGGCGCCCTTCTTACAAAGGTCAGGGATGCATGAAGAGTATACGGCCATACCTCCGAATTTCATTGTGGTCGAGCATGAATATGTTTGTGGTAAAGACATGGGCATTACCTTCGTTCTGAACCCGATAGCCGGTACTAAATTTCTTCCTCCTAAAACAGAGCTTAGCCAAGATGAAGCCATCGTGTTAGTAGCTACCAGGTCATTAAAGTCCAGTTACGCCGGCACTAAAGAGTATAGATTTGTAGAAGCTAATCGTGTAACAGGTATAACGCGGGCTCAGTGGGAAGTAGCCAAACGAAATCTCATAAAGCGGGGGATGCTCAATGAAGCTGGGGCTATCACTCCTAGTGGTAAAAACGCTATCGGAATGACCCAACTGCATGAATTAAAGAAGGAAAGTTAACATGACCGAGAAGAACTGGTGTGTGGTATGTGGCGGGGATCTTAATGCCCAAGGGATATGCACACGGCTTCCACATCGTGAGGAGAAGATGACACCAAGGGGAACTGATGCGAGAGCCGAAAAGGTTACGGCATGGAAGCAGGAATGGAAAAAGAAGGGATTAGAATGGGTAAGAAATTTAGAGCAGCTCAATTTCCCAAGAAGGCTTGGTGGGAGAAGTAGCCCTAGGGTGGAGGAGATATGGTCAGAAGACACCTCATGCACATTCCAATCCGGAAATAGCAAATTTATTATCCCTTGGGAGTATTATGAGGAGGATATTGCTGAGGTCGCAGAGTATGTCAGAAGCGAACTTCAAAAAAAAGGTATCCCTGTAGATGTCTCTGGTTATTAGGCTAGTGGGGAAAGGATTGAAACTTCTTGCTCCAATGCTGGTAAAAGAAGGAGGTCTAATATGACTGAGAGTAACTGGTGTTCGGTTTGTGGTGGTAACCTCGATGCCCAGGGTAAGTGCCCGCGTGGGGGGCATTCCTCAGGTGTGCCACAAAAGCTCATCCTTGTGCCTCCAGTGGCACTGAAAGGTCGCGGGATAATGATGCGGGGCGGAAAACGCCAGAAGTGTATAGTGGAGGCAATGAAGGCAAATAAGGCGGGGGAGTTAGTGAAGGCGAGTGAATACCTGGCCTATGCCTTTCAGTTCGCCATGATGGGCTACAGTGGGGATGCCGTGGATCATGTTTCGATAGCACTAGGGATACTGAGTGAATTAGGGGCAGGACTAGACAAAGAGGATCTGGAGCCAATGATGAAACCGCTTAAAGAGATCCAGAGAGATATGCCTTCTCCGGAAATTGCTTCTCGCGTTAGCGACGCTCAAGAGGAATTGGAACTTATTGCTGCAATGCTGGTAAAAGGAGGTGGCTAATATGGCTGAGAAAAGCTGGTGTCCAAAATGCGGTGGTAACCTTAATGAGAAGGGTGAGTGCCCGAGGGGACACTCTGGTTTGAAATCCAAAACTAATCCCTTCTACTATGAAATCCAAGAGTCTGATGTTGGGCGGCCATCCATTACGTGTTTCGGTAGAACATGGTCGGTATCAAACCATTGGGGCAAAACGATGAAGCGTGATGTGGGGAAGTATGTACGGCAGACATCACCAGGAGTTTTACAAATTGAGAATGATGAGCAATTTGCGCAACGACTAAAGCGACTTCCGAAGAGTTTTGAGTATTATAGACATGCCGACCAGTTTAGAAGTCCTGGAGACATGCTCGAATACCAGATTTATTGGGAGCAGCAGGCCATAGACGGATATCGTCTCCATGCACAGTATGCTAAAGATAAGGGGGATTTGGTCACATCCGAGCTTTTTAACCACATAATGGCAGATGAGGAGCATCACAAAAGGGAGCTATTAGAGCAATTAGAAAAAATATTAGGTTTACATGGCTAAAGAGATGAATATGCCTAAACAAAACTGGTGCCCCGTCTGTGGTGCAGATCTTGATGCGCGGGGATTGTGTCCTCATTATCCGCATAAGATTAAAGAACCCCAGAAGACCACCAGGACAAATCTGGACGAGAAGATACGTACCTCGTCAGATGACCCGAGGATAAAAGCCCTACGCAGTAGTAAAATTTCCTGGTGGACCAACACTCCTCTCGCTGTAGCTCTTCACCAGGAAATTCCCCGGTACTGGTATCATGTCGGGCGTGGCTCCAAGGCCGAAGGAATACCGGCTTACAAAATCAGGGAGATTGAGGCAGCGGATACCTTTGGTCTTGACTATTTCAAGTATAAATATGTGTGGTTGAGCCCGACGCCAAGATACGGACCGGATGCCTTCATCATTGATATGACTAAGCTGGATAATGCCAATTTGCGATTTACCGGGCAGACAGAAGGTAATTTACTTCACAAGGGAGATATCCCTCCGAAAGCTATCGTCGGCGAGCACGGGAAGCCATATAATTAAGAGGAATGATATGCCCAAGGTATTACCTGATATTGTCTTTCTAGTAGTTAACTCGATAGGCTGGGCTGCCGCCGATGCCACGATACAGCCTGGAGTACTGAAGTCCTGGAAAGACGAACTGGATCGGTACGTGCAGTCTAACGGTAAGTTTTCAAAGTTCGCTGTGGGGTACTTGCCGTTCTCGCCGCCTCCGGTTTTCTGGGAATATGTCTGTTACAAATGCAATGCCTTTATACCACCCAATGCCTGCAACCTCGTTGACGGCGAGATAGGTCGTCATGCTTGGTGTACTATCTGGGTACCGCCAGATACATATAAGGCATTCTCTTGGCCTGGAGAGTTGGTAAGGGGGAATTGGTAGGAGAGAAGGAGTGTAACGTGACCGAACCCGAAAGAAAGTTTATTGGTATCACTAAGTCCACTGACCCAACACAAGTTAGGGCACCATGGCGTGTCGCTTATGAAAAGAATGGCAAAGAGTATGCTTATCACGAGACAAGTAAAGCTAAGGCCATTAACGTAGCCAGAGAAAAGTTGGGGGTAGATATAGACCCCGTAACATTAAAACCCACCAAGACCACTAAAGAGCCGTGGCAGATGACGCAAAAAGAGTACCTTGAGTATGGGACTAAGCTATATAATCAATTAGGCAATAGGGAGTATGTCAATACGCTCTTTTCCCGTTATTCCAGTGATGCTCCATTTGAAATACACAAAAAAGCCTCCAGGATGGCAGGGTGTCTGGGACTGCCTGCATCTAAAAGGGAGCATCTTATTGTAGTCCTCAGGGCACTCTCTGAAGGCAAGCCTGTCTCACCTGAAGTCCTGAAGGATTACCCTGATTTGAGAGTTAAGAAGGAGGTTACCGTGGCCAAAAAGAAGTTAACCCGTGATGACGTAGAGATTCATAAGTGGTTTGAGCGTGATCGCCAGCATATTGAGGTGAGAAATAAGAAAACACAGGAGACAGTTGCCGAGTGGTGGGACGAAGCGGTAACACAGATGGTAGAAGATGGGTTCTTTTACTCCCCTGGTTTGGGTTGGCGAGTACCGGCAGAGCAACGTAAGTTAGACGAAAGTGTGCTGAAATATCTCGAAGACACCGGGGTACTGGAGTCGGGCAAGAGAATCAGTTTAAGATGGCATGAAATGCCTTCGGTTACCACAGGTGGTAAGCCGACATTCTTTGTGGCCGATACTCCCTGGGGCAAAAGATGGGTGGTATGGGATAGAGTAGAACGTAAGTGGTCGGTAACTGGAGAACAGCAACCTCCAAAGGGTGAGTCGCCTGTTTATGGCTATTTTAATTCTGCCGGAGAGGGTAAGCAGTTTGTGGAAGAGGGTAAGGCAGTATTAAAGACTAACTGGTGTCCGGTCTGTGGTGGTGATCTCGATGCTACTGGAGTGTGCAGTAATCTACCGCATAAAATCAATGGGAAGGCAGTTAGTGGTATAGGTCTTAAAGGGGAGCTTAGAGGTAAACCTCTTGCAGATTGGATTCTAATTTTTATGAGGGAGCGCCCAGATAGTGCCTTTTCGGTCAATACTATCCAATCGGCCATTTATAAGGTAGGCTACCGTGTGCCAGCTACCGAAGATATTAAAACCACTGTTGAATTATTGGTCTCAGAAGGGTTGGTATCTAAACCAAGTCAGTCTCTTTATAGGTATGTGGTGAAGTAGAGGAGGATATGTCTGATGGCCGAGAAAGGTGATACCAGGAAAGACATTGAGAAAAGCATGAAGAAAAGTGGTGTGGATAAGATAGTGAAGGAGCAGGCTGCCGTGATACGGAAAGCGAAGGGAAAGAAATGAATATCCTGACACCAGAGCAGCTTGCCGCTCGTCAGAGAAGCGGTTGGAAGGTATTCCAGCCCGGTTTCGATATGTCCTACAAGAGTCACTGGGACACCCCATGGTTCTTTATCCGGGAGTATTTCCAGAATGCCTTGGATGAGCATGATGAGGCAGGGATACTGGAAAAGAAGGCAAATAAAGAGCCGCCACTGTTAGTCATGCAGGCTAAAGGTGCGGTAATTGCAGACAAAGGCAGAGGTATTGGTGCCGAAAGCTTGCTATTGCGGGAAACAAAAGAGCGGTCCGATCTGAGAGGTCGGTTCGGCGAGGGGATGAAATTTGCCTGCATTGCGGCGGTGAGGCAGGGCTACACTCCGGTAATTGAGAGTGCCAATGTTATCATTGAGGCGTGTGTTTCACCATTGACAATGGGTAGGGTGGAAGCCAACATGCTGACCTTTCTCTGGAAAGAGCCGAGCAAGGCACGTACCGGCACTACCGTCACTGTCGAGGGCTATCACGGGACACTTTTTAAAGACAGGTTCACCACCTTTTTAGACCCGCCTATATTTACATGGGTAAACGCCATTGGTCGCTTTATTAGACGGTACGGGATTTATACCAAACCAGCAGGTCGCCTCTATGTCGGCGATATCTATATCAGGGATTTGGAAAAGGCAAGCTATAGCTATAACCTCTGGGATATTGAGCTTAATCCCGACCGGGTAAGTGAGATAAATAACACCCAAATGAAGACGTCGATAGCCTATCTCTGGGCCTCTCTAAAGAGCGAGGAATTGGCCAAAAGAGCACTTATGGTTATGAGTACGATAGGGACGTTTGAAAATAATCTTACGTGGAGTCACGTTTCTGCACCT